>OLFX01003392.1_pt1 | contig 10658 bp, 7 predicted proteins | sample 1605091 | NCBI WGS metagenome assembly OLFX01 (sample SAMEA3888906, study PRJEB22519) | human gut metagenome | biome: human gut; feature: human-associated habitat; material: faeces | place: Denmark | collected 2012
GTACTAAAGTACGAGCGTGCCGCGTTTCTTATACCCTGCCAAGGGCTACGGGGATATTTCGCTAAATCTCAATTTTTAACAAAAGGCTCTGGTGCTATACCATCTTGAATCCCTTTGCTCTCAGGCAGATTTCCACTTCCTCAGGATCTGCGGTGTGCAGGATCATGACAGGTGTGGAAGAATCACGGTTGAAGGATAGGTAGGTATAGTCCACATTGACATTGCTGTCTAAGAGAGCTGTCAGCAGGGTATTCAGTGCACCAGGCTTATCCTCGATCTCCACAGCCAGAACATCCACAAAACGGCAGAGATAACCTTTCTCTGTCAGAACCTCTTTTGCCTTATCGGGATCGGATACCACCATGCGGTTGATGCCGTACTCCGCGCCGTCGTTGGTAACGGAACCCCAGATATTGATGCCTGCTTCATACAGCGCATTGGTCATAGCCTGCAGGGCTCCTTTTTTATTTTCAGCGTAAATGGATAGCTGTTTTAACATTCTGATATTACCTCCTCATTGCGATCTGACTGCCTGTGCAGTCTGTCCGGGAATCTCCCGACACTTTATTATGATAAAGCATTATTACAAAATAATCAACCCGGAGTTCGCATTTGAACATAAAAATTAAAGTAACTATTCTGAACCCCATTTGCAAAACCGCCTCTGCGAGGTTTTTTAAAAATTGTGATAATATCGCACCTTTTAAAAGAGCATCAGTCATTTGACTAATGCTCTTTGCTAATTACTCTATTTTATAGGTGTCGGGTTCAAAAGTTCTCGACATCTATAATGTTCCATGGGAGAACAGTCCTACCGGTCCCTGAGGAGGATCCTTAGGATCCTTCGACTCCTCGGCAGCATCGCTTTTCTGCTCTGTGGATTCCTGTTCATGCTTCTCCTGTGCGGAAGTCTCTTCTTTTGCGGATTCTGCAGGCTCCTTTGCGGTATCCTGCGCCGGTGCAGTCTGCTCCTTTGCTTCCTGCAGGCTGTCTTCGAAAGTCAGGGGTTGGAAAGTTGAATCGGTGGAAGTCATGACCTGTTCCCCAATGGTCACATCCACGCTGTTGCCCTTTACTGCACTGCCCGCAGCATTTGTTTCTGTCACATCTTTCTTCTCTTCCTCTGGGTCAGGCAGTCCCTTCTCTCTGCGAAAGATCTCCATGAATTCCTTACCGGTGATGGTCTCACGCTCGATCAGGAACGCTGCCAGCTTATCCATCAGTTCTCTGTTCTCGCGAAGCATCTGCAATGCCTGATCGTAGCTCTCCTTGATCATGGCAACGACTTCTTCGTCAATGGCTGCTGCCGTTTCATCACTACAGTTCAGCGCGGTTCTTCCCTCCAGATATTGGCTCTCTACGGTAGCCAGGCCCACGAGCCCAAAGCGCTTGCTCATACCGTATCGTGTGATCATGTTACGGGCAATAGAAGTAGCTTTTTCAATATCGTTGGCTGCACCGGTGGTCACAGTGTCGAATACTACTTCCTCAGCGGCACGTCCACCCACCAGACCTACCAGCATATCCCGAAGTTCTGCCTCGGTGTTGAGGTATTTTTCCTCCTCCGGTACCTGCATGACATACCCCAGCGCACCCATGGTACGGGGGACAATGGTAATTTTCTGTACCGGCTCGGAGTTTTTCTGTAAAGCGCTGATCAGTGCATGTCCCACTTCATGATAGGATACGATGCGACGTTCCTCTTTGCTCATGATGCGGTCTTTCTTTTCCTTACCTACCAGCACCTGTTCCACAGCTGCGAACAGATCCTTCTGGCTTACAAATTCTCTGCCTTCCTTGACAGCATTGATAGCTGCCTCGTTGATCATATTGGCCAGATCGGAACCGACCGCTCCGCTGGTAGCCAGTGCAATCGCATCCAGATCTACGGTCTCGTCCATCTTCACATCCTTGGAATGTACTTTCAGGATTTCCACACGGCCCTTGAGATCCGGCTTGTCTACGATGATACGGCGGTCAAAACGTCCGGGACGTAAGAGCGCCTTGTCCAGGATCTCCGGGCGGTTCGTAGCACCCAGGATTAAAATACCCTTAGAGCTGTCGAAGCCATCCATCTCAGACAGTAACTGGTTCAATGTCTGTTCCCGCTCTTCATTGCCTCCGCCGTACTTAGAATCACGGCTGCGGCCGATGGCATCGATCTCATCAATAAATACGATACAGGGCGCGTTCTTGGTCGCTTCCTTGAACAGGTCACGGACACGGCTGGCGCCCACACCTACATACAGCTCAATAAAATCAGAACCCGTCAGAGAGAAGAACGGTACATGTGCCTCTCCTGCCACTGCCTTGGCCAGCAAAGTCTTACCGGTTCCGGGAGGGCCCACCAACAATGCTCCCTTGGGCAGTTTTGCACCGATCTTGGAATATTTCTGTGGATTATGCAGGAAGTCCACGACTTCCACCAGAGATTCCTTTGCTTCGTCTTCACCGGCCACATCCTTGAATGTAACGCCGGTCTCCTTCTGTACATATACCTTGGCATTGCTCTTGCCCACGCCCATGGGTCCACCACTTCCGCCCATTCTGCGGAACAGAAAACCTGCCACGATCCAGATCAGTACCACCGGCAATACCACGGTTACCAGAATCTCCATCAGGAAATTGGAAGTATTGCTGGTCACGCGATTCCCCTGTACATCATGCTCCTGCAATCTGGCTGTCAGGGTATCCAGGTCCTCCATCAGCATTGTATAATATACAGTCTGGGACTGTGTCACCTTCTGGGTAATTCCATAGAAGCTGACATAACTGCCCGGTGCCGGGGTGGCTGCAGCTTCCTGCTTCAGCTGTACCGTCACCATGCCGCTTTCCTTATTTACCTCCACCGCAGCAACCTTGTCCGCTTCCAGATCCTTCAGGAAATCGGTATAAGATACTTCCGTTCCGGTATTGGTGCCGAAGAACGCATTATACAGCATCAGTACAACGATCACTGTCATCAGTCCCGACAGGATCAGCATCAGGATGCTGGGGCGCTTCGGTGAACCATTGCCGTTGCCTCCGTTACTGTTATTGCCGTTCCCGCCATTGTTACCGCTGCCGGGAGCTCCGTTGCCATTGCCTCCGTTGCCGGGGCCATAGCCGTTATTATATGACTCAATTAATTTTCTCATGTCATCTCCATTTTCTATTTTATACGCTATTGCACTTCCGTTATTTCAACTGCACAGTTGAAATCTGAGCAATCATATCTATTATAGAGATAACCTGTGGATAAATCAATAGCTCAAATATGAAAAAACTCTGAACTATTCCCGGAAATAACGAATACCCGGAAACCATGTATTTCTACAGTTTCCGGGCATTCGCCAGCAACAAACAACTCACAACAACCAATTATATACTAACACCCTTCAAACATAACGTTGATCTCCGACTGATACAAAGTCCAGGTATTGATCAGGGTATTCATACCTTCGTTGGGTGTCTGGATCTGCAGTGCAGCGTATTTCTGTTTCCAGTAGGCTGCCAGATCGGTGTAGACTGCGTCCACTCTTTTCAGATCGCTGTATTTTACCCGGATCCGTCTGCCCTCTTCACGATTGCCCTCTCCCAGCAAGATCACAAAACGGGCTTCTTCGCCGGGCTGTAATTTGAAGTTCTTCTGCAAGCTGCCGCAGTGATTGCCACCAAGTTCTGTGGAACCTTCCAGAGTTCCTCTCTCCAGGCCTGCCGGATGATCTTCGGTACCATAGACTCCCAGGAATTTCTCTCTGACGCAGTCATAGCCGTCCGGTGTGAAGTTGGCGGTAAGATACTGATACCCTTTTTCTTCGTAGAACAAGTCCTCCTCGATGATGCCGTCTTCATAGGAAGAGCCGGCACAATACAGACTCATCTGAAAATTCTGGTTGTCTATCATAATGTGATGGAACGAAAATTCCATGTAAGTAAATAAGGAAAGATTTCTGACTGCATCGGTGATATTTTTCACCTTTACATCCCACAACAGTACATTTCCCCCGCGGGGAATAACCATGGTCTGTGAGGATGCCAGTCCGTCATATTCGCTCTCGTAGACGGTGTAAGACAGTCCGTGGTGGCAACGGTATTTTGCCTTGGATACATCCTTGGCTACCGGCTGCCAGGAGATGGAATGGTAATCCTCCTTTTCATTATCCCTGATATATACATAGAATCCCGGGCGGTCCATGGGTACCCCATTCCCACGGAACCGGCTGATCCTGTGATACTCCGGTGTTTTGTAAAACAGATAACCTCCCGCCGTATGGTTGATGACCGCCGCCATGTCCTCGACACCCAGATAGTTCGTCCAGGAACAGGGCAGAGCCACGTTGTCGATGACGTATTCTCTTTTTTCATTATCGAAATAGCCGTATTGCAAAATGCGTCCCTCCCGTATATAGTTTTTTGCTTTTTCAGAACTTTTTTGTTCTGTATTTATTGTAATTTCATGTAACTATTCAGAGCCATGCAAAACTGCGTTCTGCGAATGCTTGCATTCAGGCAAATAAGCAGTTTTATATGGCGAAGTAACCACATGAGCAAAAGGAAGCTACGAAGTAGCGGTTTTGCGAATGGGGTTCTGAATAGTTACAATTTCATTATAAAAAAGGATCTCTTTGTTGAAAATTGCTCATTATGTGATTATTTGCTTAAAATTGTTAGATATAATAATGATTTCCAAAAAAAATTTTACTTTCCAGTAGATTTTTGGGAAACACTAAACTATAATAGAACATCATGGGATTTTAGTTGCAAAGATTCGCAGAGAAAGGTGTCAGCAATGTACAAGATAGGTTTTGACAATGACAAATACCTCAGCATGCAGTCTGAGAAGATCAAGGAGCGTATCGCAAAATTCGGCGGTAAGCTGTATCTGGAGTTCGGCGGCAAGCTGTTCGACGATTATCATGCATCCCGCGTATTGCCCGGTTTCCATCCGGACAGTAAGATCAACATGCTGGCACAGCTGAAGGACGAGGCTGAGATCGTCATCGTCATCAATGCAGCAGACATTGAGAAAAACAAGGTTCGTTCCGACTTAGGCATCACCTATGATCTGGACGTGTTACGTCTGATCGATGCATTCCGCGGCTACGGCCTGTATGTAGGCAGCGTGTGTCTGACCCGCTTTGCCGGACAGCCCAGTGCCATTGCTTATCAGAAAAAACTGGAGTCTCTGGGAATGAAAGTGTATCGTCATTATTCCATTCCCGGATATCCTTCCAATATTCCGTTCATCGTAAGTGATGAAGGTTACGGTAAGAACGATTATATTGAAACCACCCGTTCTCTGGTGGTGGTGACTGCTCCCGGACCCGGAAGCGGCAAGATGGCTACCTGTCTCTCCCAGCTGTATCATGAATACAAGAGAGGCATCAAGGCCGGTTATGCCAAATATGAGACCTTTCCAATCTGGAATATTCCGTTAAAGCATCCGGTAAACCTGGCTTATGAAGCCGCTACCGCAGACTTGAACGATGTTAATATGATCGATCCGTTCCATCTGGAAGCTTACGGTGAGACCACGATCAATTACAATCGCGACGTGGAGATCTTCCCCGTAGTCAGCGCTATGTTCGAGAAGATCATGGGGAGCTGCCCTTACAAGTCTCCTACCGACATGGGTGTCAATATGGCAGGCTTCGGTATTGTCGATGACGAAGCTGTCCGCGATGCCGCCAAACAGGAAATCATCCGCCGCTACTACCACACTCTGTGCCAGAAGCGCCAGGGTACCGCCAGTGACGACCAGATCTTAAAGCTTGAGCTTCTGATGAAGCAGGCAGGTGTCACCATCGACGATCGTGCAGTAGTCAGCGCAGCCAATATTAAAGCAGAGACCACCGGGGAACCGGCAGCTGCGATCCAGCTTCCGGACGGCAGAGTCCTCACCGGACGGACCAGTACTCTGCTGGGTGCTTCTTCCGCATTATTATTAAATGCCCTGAAAGCTCTGGCAGGCATTCCGGACGAAGTACAGCTGATCTCACCTACCGCCATCGGTCCCATCCAGGATCTGAAGACGAACTATCTGGGGAACCGCAATCCCAGACTTCATACAGATGAGACGCTGATCGCCCTTTCCATCTGTGCAGCTTCGGATGATACCGCGAAGGCTGCTGTGGAGCAGTTGAAGAACCTGAAAGGTTCCGAAGTGCACTCCAGCGTGATCCTGTCCCAGATTGACATGAATACCTTCCGCAAATTAGGTGTGAATCTGACATGCGAACCTCATTACCAGAACCAGAAGCTTTATCACAACTAAACATTTTGTCATGCTACTATAAATTATGGCAGTTATTGAGCGAAGGTGCTCCCCAAGGGGAGTTCTTCGCTCTTTTTATATGCATAACTATTAAAAAAGCGAAGTAACCACCATGAGCAAATAACATGCAAGCATGTTATTCAGGAAAGCTCTGAAAGAGCGATTTTGCGAATGGAGACTGAATAGTTACTATATCAAAAGGAGGAGAAAATTATGGCAGTAAAGTACGTATTTGTGACCGGAGGAGTCGTATCCGGCCTCGGAAAAGGAATTACCGCAGCTTCCCTGGGAAGACTGTTAAAGGCAAGAGGTTATAAGGTAACCATGCAGAAATTCGATCCTTATATCAATATTGATCCCGGCACCATGAACCCGATCCAGCATGGCGAGGTATTCGTCACAGAAGATGGTACAGAGACCGATCTGGATCTGGGACATTATGAGCGTTTCATCGATGAGAACCTGGATAAGAATTCCAATGTCACCACCGGTAAGGTATACTGGTCCGTATTGCAGAAAGAGCGTCGTGGTGATTACGGCGGAGGTACGGTACAGGTCATCCCTCATATCACCAATGAGATCAAGAGCCGTTTCTACCGCAATTTTACGGATGATGAGACCCGTATCGCCATCATCGAGGTCGGCGGTACCGTAGGTGATATCGAGAGCCAGCCTTTCCTGGAGTCCATTCGTCAGTTCCAGCATGAGGTTGGTCATGATAATGCCATTCTGATCCACGTAACACTGATTCCTTATCTGAGCGCTTCTCAGGAACTGAAGACCAAGCCTACCCAGGCCAGTGTTAAGGATCTGCAGGGCATGGGCATCCAGCCGGATATCATCGTCTGCAGAAGTGAGCATCCTCTGGATCAGTCCATCAAGGACAAGATTGCTCTGTTCTGTAACGTACCTCAGAGCCATGTATTGCAGAATCTGGATGTGGAATATCTGTATGAGGCTCCGTTAGCTATGGAAAAAGAGCATCTGGCACAGGTAGCCTGTGAATGTCTGCATCTGGATTGTCCGGAGCCGGATCTGACAGACTGGAAGAAGATGGTAGAGGATCTGCGTCATCCAACCGATGAAGTGCAGGTGGCTCTGGTCGGAAAATATGTCTCTCTGCATGATGCCTATATCAGTGTCGTAGAGGCTTTGAAGCATGGCGGTATCACCAATCATGCGACCGTACACATCAAATGGATCGACTCTGAGACGGTAACGCCTGAAAATGTGGAAGAACTGTTAGGTGACTGCAACGGTGTCCTGGTACCCGGCGGCTTCGGTTCCCGGGGTATCGAAGGCAAGATCCTGGCGATCCAGTATGCAAGAACCCATGGGATTCCCTTCCTGGGACTGTGTCTGGGAATGCAGCTGACAATCGTGGAATATGCAAGAAATGTCATCGGGTATACGGATGCCCACAGTGTGGAACTGGATCCTAACACCACACATCCTGTGATCGCTCTGATGCCGGACCAGAACGGTGTTGAGGATATCGGCGGTACCTTAAGACTGGGTGCATACCCTTGTGTACTGGATAAGGATTCCCGTGCTTATCAGCTCTACGGACAGGAGAATATCTCCGAGAGACATCGTCATCGTTATGAGGTCAACAACGATTATCGTGCCGTCCTCACCGAACACGGGCTTCGTCTGTCCGGTCTGTCCCCTGACGGACGTATCGTGGAAATGTGCGAGCTTACCGAGCACCCCTTCTTCGTAGCCACCCAGGGACACCCCGAGCTCAAGTCCAGACCCAACAAGGCCCACCCGCTCTTCCGGGCCTTTGTGGGGGCGGCGAAAGCGCATCAGAGCTGAAAACGCAATGGAAGCGGCAATGGGGCCGGGATGGGAAAAGCCGTCCCGGCCCCTCCATATGTTGCATCCCGGCGAAATTTCTGATATGCTGTTTACCGGTACGAAATGATTTTGGAGGTGTTACATTTGAAGCGAATTTTCAGCGTGTTCTTAAGCCTGGCGCTGGCGGTCTCGCTGTTCCCGGCGGCCTTGGCGGAGGAGTCTGCGGGTATGGACCGCGGAGCACTGGCCCAGCGCCTGGCAGAGCTGTGCGGCTATGCCGACGAGCTGGAAGGCTATGCAGCCCAGCCAAGCGCCTTTTCGGATGTGGCGGAGGAGGACGAGTGCAGGGCAGCCGTTAACCTGCTCCGGGACAAGGGCCTGATGCAGGGCGACGGTTCCGGCGCTTTCCGCCCTTCCGTTCCTGCCACCCGGGCGGATGCCGTCACAGTGCTGCTGCGCTGGGCGGGGCTCACCGAGGCGCAGATCGGCGCGTACGGCTCCTATGACAGCGCCTGTCTGATGGCCAGCCTGGGCCTGTCCGGCGATCTTGCCGGCGGGATCAAGGATGAGGGCGAGCTGACAGATCTGTACGAGACCGTAAAGCCTCTCTACGATGCCCTGCACGCCGAGGTCCCCGCCCCCTATTTTGTGGACGGCGCGGCACTGCCCATCTTCCCCTATGATACCGTGATCCGCGAAGTGGTCTACGTGGAGACCGATGTGGATACCGATGGGGACGGCAAGGCGGACAAGGTGCAGGTGCTCGTCCAGCGTCCCGCCGCCACAGACAGGGGCATGAAGGCCGCCTCCATCTTTGAGGCCCGGCCCTATTCCGCCGGGTGTACCGACGCCTATGATCTGGATACCTGGAATGCGCACATCGTGGACGCCCGGCTCACCGAAGCCACGGCATCCACCTCCACCGGCAAGGAGGACTGGGACTGGCACGCCTCCAGCGAGCCGGGACCCGCCACGCTGGAGGTGCAGACCGCTGGCGGCGCCGGCGCGGCCGGAGACGGCGGAGATGTGTGGAGCAATACAGAGAATGTGGACGCTTACGACTACTGGCTGGTCCGCGGCTATGCCTACGTCTCCTGTTCCGGTCTGGGTACCTTGGGCTCCGACGGCTTTGAGACCTGCGCCAGCGCCGACGAGACGGCCGCCTTTGCCTCCGTGGTCCGGTGGCTTGCCGGGGATGAGGGTGTCAAGGCGTACAGCGATAAAAACTCCGGCGTGGAGGTGAAGGCCGATTGGTCCAACGGGAATGTGGCAATGTCCGGCCAGTCCTATGCCGGGTCCACCGCCTTCGCCGTGGCCTCTACCGGTGTGGAGGGGCTCAAGACCATTGTGCCCCGGGCCGGCATCGCAAGCTGGTATGACTATTACCGCTCCCAAGGTATCGCTGCCGGCGGGCTCTACTATCCAGGCGACGACTGCAACATCCTGGCCGACTACTGCATGTCCCGGCAGCTGGACGAGACGGACTATGCCTCCATCCAGGCAGACTATGAGGCCTATCTGGAAGAAATGATCGCCGAGCAGGACGCACTCTCCGGCGACTACAATCGGTTTTGGGACGAGCGCAACTATACAAACGGCGCGGAGAATCTGAAGTGCAGCGCGCTGATCATCCACGGGCTCAACGACTTCAACGTCCGTCCCAAGCAGTTCGACCTGATGTACGACGCCTTCCGGACCGCCAAACAGGAGGTAAAGCTTCTCCTCCACCAGGGTGCCCACTATACCCCGGAGCAGATAGAGGGGCTGGACCTCAACGGCATTTTGGGACGCTGGTACGCCCACTATCTCTATGGTGTGGACAACGGCGCCGAGCGGGAAGCCGAGGTGCGTGTGCAGAGCAATACGGATCTCTCCTGGAACATCTACGATGCCTGGGGAGACGCCGTGGAGAGCATTGTCCTCTCCGCAGGAGAAGGGGAGAGCCGCTTTACCAGTGATCTGGGAGTCACCAGCTTCGATACCTCTCTGGCCGATGTGGAGGAGGGGTGGATCGAGTACTGCTCCGACATGGATTATACCTGGGAGCAGGAGATGATCGCCGGCGCTACCGGTGCCAGCGCGGTCTACACTTTTGACATAGAGAAGGATATGCACATCAGCGGCACGCCCACCGTCACTGTGCGGGCCAGCGCGGACCGTCCCACCGGCATCCTCAGCGCAATGTTGGTGGACCTGGCGCCCGAGGGAGGCATGGAGGCGGTCATGCTCGAGCAGTATGGCGAGGGCGTGGCCACCGAGACAGTGGAGGCAAACGGACTGTGGTACGGCGGCGGTCTCGCCGCGAAAGATTTGACCCAGTTCTCCATGACATCCACTGACAATAAGATCGTCACCCGGGGGTGGATGGATATCCAGAACCGCACCTCGATCTACAGGGTAGACATGGTGGAGCCCGGCATGTTCTATGCGTTCACGCTGGAGCTCCAGCCCATGGATTACACCGTGAAGGCCGGACACAAACTGGCTTTGGTGCTCTACTCCGTCGATCCTGAGGTCACTTACTGGCCGGAGGCGGTGACCAACTTCACCGTGGACAACACCGGGACCTATGTGACCATCCCCGTGCGGTAAAGAGGGTAAA
>OLFX01003395.1_pt1 | contig 10649 bp, 10 predicted proteins | sample 1605091 | NCBI WGS metagenome assembly OLFX01 (sample SAMEA3888906, study PRJEB22519) | human gut metagenome | biome: human gut; feature: human-associated habitat; material: faeces | place: Denmark | collected 2012
TGTCTTCTTTAACGATAAGGGACATTCTGGCGGTTGCCCAGCTTTTGACAACCAGCTTGGACTGCATCTTAAAAATTATAGAACTCAGAAGAAAAAGTGCCGCATCCCACAAAGATAACCGGCACTTATCTGTCCACCACTTCTCAAATAAGAGATAGTGTCTGACGGGTATCGCTTTCTCAAGCGTCCCTACGCTTATAGTATATTCCATTCCTGAGTTATTTCAAGAACTTTTTATTTATTTTCGCTGAGTTGTCGCTCGCAAAACAAAAGAGGTGAAAATCTTTTTCCCTTATTATCCAAAAAAACAAGTCCTCATCTGTGCCGCGGCCTACCAACACCGAATCGTTAACTCCATATCTTATAAGCAAAATTTCAGTATCGCAAAATTCTTCCTGTTGCCGCTGTGGAAGCCTGCCTCTCCATCAAGTTCTTTCATTGCGGCCATTGAAAAACCGCAGCGGATTTCGCTGCGGTTGCCTTCTTTCCTGATTGATGATTTGGGATAACCAAAGACCCGTAACTTAGATGAAATATTCAACAGGCTTCTTCGTCGACAGCTTGCCTTCGATAAAGTCACGTTTTACTGCGGTATCATACGAGCGCGCGTTATACTCGCAGACAAACGAACAGCGCATGCAGTTGATACACTTGGTCTCATCAATTTCCAATGTCTGCGGATCGATCGCACCGGTCGAACAATTCGCTGCGCAGGCTCCGCTCTGAATACAATTTTCCGCTTTGAATTCTTTCGGTGCTGCTGAGATTTCCTTCGCGAAATCAACTTCCGGCGTTCCTTCAATCGTGATCGCTTCAACAGTTCCGCTGTTCAGTTTATCCATAACCTTGCCCGCGAATTCAGCCATGATCTGATTGTCTTCAACATTTGGACGGCTGTGTCCCGCTTTGGCAACGCTGGCAAAGACATGCGGCGTTACCAAACCGATTGCGCCAACGACGACAAAACCCTGCTTGGAAACAATACTCGCAATGTTGGCATAGACGTTCTCCGCTGCGCGGTTTCCAAAGGCGCAGACGACGACGCACGGGGTGTTATCGCCCTTTAAGTTTGTAAACAAACCTTCGATCATCGGAATCTGTCCGCCATACGACGGCGCAGCGACGATCGCCAGATCCTCAGCCGCAAACGTCACTTCTTCTGTCCGGGATGCCGCGTTGGTCAAATCCGCAAACTCTACATCATCAGAGAACTTCGCCGCTAACATCGCCGCGGCATTCTTTGTTCCTTCTGTCGGCGAAAAAACCGCAACCTTTACATGTTTGGATTTCGGCGCTTCCTGCGGTGCCGGCGTGTTTTCCTCAGCGCAGCCGGCCAGTCCCATCAGCGCAGCCCCAGCCGTCAACGCAGCGGTTCCTTTAATAAAATTTCGACGTGATATTTCCTTCTTCATTTCTATTTCCTCCTCGTCTCTTCCATTGTATCAGGGTTTGTTCATTTTTCAACAATCAAACGATTATTTTTACAATCAATGAGTTATTTTATTTTGATCTTTGAGAATTATGCTATAATGACAGGCAAAGAGGACATGTCTATGAATGAACATAACGCTCTATTAAAGAAATCCCGGATGACCCGTTACTTTATTGACGCTGTGATCACACTGTCGGATGATATTCCGGTCGATGCGATCACGCTGCGCCAGGTCGCAGCCGCCGCCGGCTACAACAGTGCGACGCTTTACAACTATTTTCAAAATATGAACCAGCTGATCGCCTTCACGCTGATCGAGCGAATGAGCCTGATCTGGATCGACGCTTCGAAGTTACAGGAACAGCTGAACGGCTCGCTCAATCACTACCTGGGCCAATGGCTCGCCCAATGCCGTGAATCTTTCCAGCATCCCCAGCTGTTTCTATATTTTTTCCAACTGGAAGAAAAAGCGCTGATTTACCAGCGAATTCCAGACTATTTTGCGGTCTTTCCAGAGATTCGCGAACAGCTCAGCGCCCCACTGTTGGCACAGACTGGAGAAACGGACTTTGCACGAAAGAATCAGAATATCCTGCTTCCCTGTGTAGAGGAAGGTTATTTCCTGTCGGCCGATGTGGAAAACCTGATCGCTGCAGCTGATATCCTGTTCGGCGGCATTCTCTTACAAATTCTGCGCCATCGCACAGATTCACAAGCGCCAGTTCACTACACTCAGATTTTTTTCCGTTTCCTGCATTCATTCACTGACGCTTATCGGCAAAAAGCAAGTCCGGAAAGTGACTGGTTGTACGAACAGATCGAACGCTGGGATCCTTCTTTCTCATTTCTTAATTCCTTTTTCATCTAACTTTAATCCTCTTATTTTCAAAGCTTTCTCCCGGGCATCACTCGTTTCGGGAGTTTTTTTCCTGCTTCTTCATTTCTATCCTCCGCCGCCTTCCTTCTTTAAGGGAAAATGATGTTCTGTCTTTTCGCTGGTCTTGCTTTCACTCCACAATTAACGTTGTTGCAAAAAGTCCGCGGCTGATGGAAACCCTTCGCCAGATTCAACAGTTTTCAGTTTTGTTTGCGCCTGGCGTAAACAAAAAGGCATACGATCATGCCTTTTTATTCGGGGAGATTTATGAAAGAGCTGAATTTCTCGCTTTAATCCTTGGATGCGATGCTCCAATTTTTCGCAGGAATCCTCCATTATTTCATCTGATCCGCAAAGAAGTGGACAGTTGCCTCAACAACGGCATTCTGGACGTCCGAATCGTTGCCGAATTCCCCGGCCCCAAGCGAGTGCGTGCCGCGCGGCACATCCAGATGGGTTGTGATTTTAGTATTGACCGCCGCTTCAAAGATCGGATCCGTGATCGTCTTGGTTACGGTGTTATCCTGCCCGCCGGTGACCACCATCAAACTGCCGGTATAGGCGCTGAGATTGCCCATCGGTTTGGCTTGCGCGGACTGTTCTAAGAAGTCGTGCGCGACCGGAACCTCCTGATTCCAGATCCGGATAGTAGCAACGCCGCTGTCCGCGGATTCTTCGATCAGTTTTCTAATCGTTTCCTCATTCCCCATGCTTGTCAGCGACTTCAGCCCGTCGGCCGCCGCCGGCGCCCATAAGACGGTCGTTCCGACCTTTTCCTCGCTTAAATACAGCGAAGTCACGCGGCCGCCCATACTGTACCCCAGCATCCCGAGGCGGTCTTCGTCAATCTTGTAATTCGCACGGGCATACGCGAAAACGCTGGCGACGTCGTCGTGCATATTTTCCAGCGTGTAGGCCATAAAGTCTTCCTGACTTTCACCGCAGCCTGGGAAATCCAGCCGGAGACTGGCGATACCTTGTTCAGCCAGTCCTTTTGCGACATCGGTAAACGCTCCGCTTTCTTCCTTGCTGCCCTGAAATCCATGAGCGAAAACAACTAACGGATAACCCGCTTCCGGCATGTCCGCCGGCAAATCCAGAACAGCCTGAATTTTGATGCCGCGGGCGGAATCGATCTCAACCTTCTCGCTGGTCGGCATTTTCACTGTTTCCGGGAGCTTCTCCGGATCGGACGTTGGAGTTGAGTCCTGCGCGGGCGAAGAAGCGCAGCCGGCTAAGCTCAGGCACAGACTTGCCGCTAATAAGCCATAGCTCCAGGACTTCATAACTCTGCACCGTCCGTTTCGATGACATGCTGAAACCAGGCATAGCTGTCTTTTTTCACCAGCTTGCGCGTACCCTGACCATTATTGTCCACATCGACATAAATCAGGCCGTAGCGTTTTTCCATCTCGCAGCTGTTGCCGCTGACGATATCGAACGGCGACCACAGCGTATAAGCAAACAATTCCACTTCATCTTCTATCAGTTTCCGCATCTGCGCGATATGCTCGCGATGATAGGCAATGCGGTAATCGTCATGAATCTGACCTTCGCTGTCCAGCGTTTCTTCCACGCCGATGCCGTTTTCCGCGATCATCATCGGTACATGATAACGATCCCAATAGGAGCTCATCGCGATATACAGTCCAGTCGGATCAATCGTCCACCCCCATTGCGTTGCTTTCGTAAACGGATTGGCCACCTTCTTGCCGGAAGCATCGACGCAGTGTGAATAATAATATGCCACCGCCAGGAAATCCATCGTGTTTTCCTTGATCAGCTCCGCGTCGCCCGGCTCCATCCGAATCGTAATGTGATGTTCCTTAAAATAACGTTTGGCATATCCCGGATATTCCCCGCGCAGCTGCACGTCGGAATAGAAATAATCCTTCATCCGGTTCGCCTCTAACGCCTGCTCGCAAGCTTTCGGATCGCTGTTGAGCGGATAAGTCATCTGATCGGCAAGCATGACGCCGATCTGGATCTGCGGATCAATCGCCTTCGCTGCCCGGACTAACAGCGCATTCGCCACAAATTCGTGATGAACCGCCTGGTACTTCGCCGCCGTGAAATCCTCGTATTCGTCCATGATCATGCCTAACGAGCTGAATGATTCGCCGAAGATCAGGTTGATCTGGTTGACAGCGATCCAGTACGGAACTAAATCGTGGAACTGTTCAAAACAGGCCCGGGCATAATTCACATACATTTCGATCGTCTCACGGCCATACCAGCCCTGATGATGCTGGACGATCGCCAGCGGCATATCGTAGTGCGACAGCGTGACAATCGGCGTGATCCCGGCCTCATGCAAGGCTTCAAAAACCTGACGATAAAAGGCAAGGCCTGCCACGTTAGGCTGTGCATCATCGCCATTAGGGAAAATGCGCGCCCAGCTGATGCTCATGCGGAAGGCCTTAAAACCCGCCTGCTTCATCAGCTCAATGTATTCCGGATAGCGATGATAGAAATCAACCGCCTCATGCTTGGGATAATGATGAACAGGGTGATCGGAGAAAACATCCGCCACCCGTTCCGTCAAGGATTGCCGTGTATAATTGACGTTGCCGCCATGCGCGTCGTGCACCCGGCAGATCTGGATATCAGCGACATTAACGCCTTTGCCGCCTTCCTGCCAGCCGCCCTCCATCTGGACTGCCGCGCTGGCGCCGCCCCACAGAAAGGTTTCCGGAAACTTCGCCATCGTTAACCCTCCTTTTCCGTCAGCTTGCGCATGACGACTTCAAAAGTCAGAATCAAATCGGCAGTCAGCTCGATCTCGCTGTTGATCGTCATCAGCGTATCCTGAGCGTGATTAAATAACATGCTGTATTCATAGCGGATGCCGCGGGCTTCATTCTGGATGATTTCCGTCTGTGCCCGATGCGCTTCCGCAATTTCCTTTTTCGCCATTTCCAACAGCACGTGTGCTTCAGTGAAATTCATTTCCCGCATTGCTTCGCGGGCCTGCTTGGCATCGTTGCGGGCGTCGCCGGCGTGCAGGATGATTTCCATCGCGGCGCTGACCAGGGCTGGTTGTGTGTTTTGTTCGTTCATGCTTCTTCCTCTTCCTTCAACACTTTCATTTCGTGGGCTTTAAAGAAAGGATACCAAATAACCCAGGATACCGCAAACAGGACGACTTCCAGCAATATGACCCGGAAATCCCCATGTGTCGCCAAGAAGGAACAGATCGGCATCGGCAGCTGATTGACATTCATGACGGCGTGCGGGATGGTGACCAGCCCGGCCTTTAAGACGAACCAGACGATTGTCGGGATAACCAGCGAGTTGATCCACATCGGCAGCATCAGAATCGGATTCAGCGCGATTGGCGCACCGTAGACCAGCGGCTCATTGATATTGAACAGTGATGGGACCAGCGCTACCTGGCCGAAGCGCTTCAGGCGCTTGCTTTTGGAACGGCACATCATGACGTTCAGCGCCAGCGTCACACCCATGCCGCCGATAAAGATAACGCTGAAGGTGATATTGGAAGTATAGATATTGGCCGGCGCCAGCCCGTTGGCAAAGGCTTCCGCATTGGCGGTGATGCCGGCCAGCGCGATCGGTGTCGTGATCGGATTCATAAACCAGCTGTTGACGCCGAAGGAATAGAAGAACGCCGGAATGAAGATGCATAACAAGAAGCCCGGGAACGTCTGTCCAATCGCAATCAGCGGACTGAACAGCTGCGTGATCAGCGCGAACAAATCCAGATTCAGGCCATAGATCAAGGTCGTGGTCAGCACGAGTACGACAATGCCCGGGATGACCTGGTTCAGCCAGCGGACTAAGAAATCAGGAATCGCTTCCGAATCCTCAAACCAATGCAGCTTGAAGTAAAGATTACTGATCACAATCGTAACGATCCCCGCGAAGAACGCCGGAATCATACCGGTCCCGCCAAAGCGGCCGAAAGCCACCTGGAACTGGAAATTTTCGATTGACGGACGGATGATCATCATGAACATCATCAACGAGATCAAGCCTGTTGAAACGCCATATTCGCCGAAGCCATATTCCTTTGCGCCGTGATAGCCGACTAAGAAGACCAGCGTCAGCGACATAATGCCGAAGCTGAACGTGTATACCGGCGATAAATCCGGTAAGAACGGCAGATAACCGGCGATTAGATTGTAAATGGAAACTAACGATCCCAGCAACAGGATCGGAACGTTCGCCATCAGTGCGCTGGAGAGTGCCTTGATGATTTTTTTGTCCATAAACTTGGCGACTTTCGGGGCAAAATCGCTGCCCAGCCATTGAATCAACTTATCCATGATTGAATTCTCCCTTATTCTTCTTAATTGCTTCCATGCTTAATTCCATCAACCCTTTGCCATCCAGTCCGGCGTACATTTCTTTGGGAATGACGATCACCGGCACATGATACGGCTCGCACAGCTGCGTCATCTCCGCTTTCACATATTCCAGATGCGGACCTAACAGAAGCAGGTCGATCGCGTTCACATCATCCTGAACGCTGTTCTTATTTTTAGCTTCGATCTTGGCGACGACATTCATTTTCTTAGCGGCGATCCGCATTTGCTGAGCGAGGAATCCGCTCGACATGCCCGCGCCGCAGCACAGCAGAATTCTGATTTTATCCATCTTGATTTTCCCTTCCTTTTCGTATGAGAACCGGTTCTTACGCTCTCATTATTGTCGATAAAGGGATTCCTTTCCACTCGCTTTTTTCACCGCTGGTGTGAAAACTCCAACAATTTCATGCCTGCGGTGAATTTCATTGATTGAACCCGGCGGGAACTCATGCGTATAATAAAATCAACAAAGCGTCCGTGTTCAACTTAGATTTGTTCTCAAAACAGGCGGCTGCCGGATAAAAGCTCCGGTATTCAGGTCCTGCCGGGCAAGCAAACCGATACACGACAGCCATCCAAAAATACCGTAATTCTCATTTTATCCAATCGGAAGGAGGGAAACCGAATGGATCCAATCAAAGAGAAAATCATCCAGCAGCTGCAGAAGCAGCCGGAGCCGATAAGCTCGACCAGTCTGGCGGAGCAGCTTCATGTCAGCAGCCGGACGATCAAGAATCACATCAAGGGGATCAATCAGGAACAGCCCAATTTAATCCAGGCGACAGCGAAAGGGTACATCTTAAATAAGCAAATGTCGCTGCCAGTTCCGGAAGAAACGCCGGCTCAGTCCTATGAGGAGCGGTTTTCCTACATCACGCATCTGTTTTTTGTCGATCATGCGTCCTCGCTGAATCTTTACGATTTGTGCGATGAGCTGTATTTGAGCTATTCTTCGATGAAACAGCTGATTTCCAAAGTCAATCAACAATATGCTGCTTACGATTTGTCTTTAAAATGCAAGAACGATGCGATTTTTCTCATCGGCACTGAGCGCAACAAACGCCGCTTTCTGACGCAGACCTTATATAAGGAGGCCGCTGGACACTTTGTCGACGCCGCGATGCTGAAAACGCATTTCCCGGAAATTGATATCGCGTATCTGCAGACGACGATGCACGATATCTTCATGAAATATAATTGTTATATCAACGACTTCGGGTATACCAACCTGCTTTTACATATCACGGTTATTCTTGACCGGATCCTCAACGGCAATGCCTTCAGCGAAGCCGACGGCCGGCAGGAAACAGTCCATCCGATCTGTGAGGAATTGATCGCTACTTTTTCCACCCACTTCAGCGTACAATTTAATCCGCTGGAGCGGCAGAATATGAACGAGCTGATCACCGCAAACATCAATTTTATGCAGCGCAAAGATGATGAAACACTGAAAACAATCGTCGGACCGCAGATTTTCACGCTGACGCATGAGATTATCGACGAAATCAACCGCCGTTATCACCTGCAGCTGAACAAAGAAACTCTGTTAGTGCCATTATCTCTGCATTTCAAGAATCTGTTCTACCGTTCTCAGCAGCAGACCAGCCTGAAAAATCCATTATTGGAAACGATTCAATCCTCCTGTCCGCTGCTTTACGACTGCGCGATCTGCATTACGGATTATCTCGACGAACATTTCAACATTCAGATCAGTCCCGATGAAACGGCCTATCTGGCAATGCACATCGGCGCGGATCTGGAACGGCAGCAGAAGGACATCAAAAAGTTGAAATGCGCGCTGCTCTGCCCGGATTATCAGCAGAATCAGCAACAGATTTACAACTGTTTGTTAATCCATTTTGATTCAGATATCATCATTCCGACGGTTGTTTCGTTTGAGGAGGATCTGAAGGATAAAAGCTACGAGCTTCTGTTTACCACCGTGCCGGTCCACGCGAACCGGGGCTTTACGATCCTGCTTCCGCCGATGATCAGCGCGATGAATCTCAAAGAGATTTACAGTCAAATTCAGACTGTTCTGGACCGCAAAAAAATGCAGATCCTGACGGAATATTATCCGCAGTTTTTCTCACCCGCCTTATTTTATCTGGATAAACAAGCGGACAGCCGGCGCGATGACATCCTGAAAATCTTATGCCGGAAGCTGCATAATGAACACTTTGTTTCCTCTCACTTTCTGGATGAAGTGCTGAAGCGGGAGCAGGCAGCCACCACTGCTTTCGGACAGATCGCGATTCCCCATTCAATGAAAATGGACTGCGAAAAAACCGGACTGGCCATCGCCATTTCTCCCGGCGGCATCCAATGGGGAGCACAGCGCGTGCATATCGTTTTATTGATCGCGATCAATGAGAAAGACTCGCACTTGTTTAAGGAACTCTACGAAGCGTTAATCCTGCTTTTCTCCGATCCGTCCATTCTTGAGGTCCTGCGCCAATGCAAGACCTTTGAGGAATTTACCAATGTCATCTTCAGCTTTACAATGTAATTTACTGTTTCAATAAAGCTTCAGGATTGGCATATCAACGATAAAAAGCCAGGAACATTCCAGTTCTTTCTGATTTCAGATCTCTTTCTTGTTGAAACGACGAAACTCCCGCATTTCTCAACCGGGGGTTTTTATATTTCCGAATCAGCGGCTTTAGAAAAACAGCATCTTCTGAATTTCCCCTAGCTCAAGCTTTTCTTGTTATCAGTCTCGTTCTTTATCTTTTAGCGGATTTTATAAACGAAAGGCTGCGGCGATGTGATCTGATTAGCAGCTGCCTTCCAATTTTCTCTATGCCTCGGCACTTTCAGCCCTTTTCACTTCAGTCCAATTTTTCCTTTTGCGATATTTCGCCTTCCTCGGGAATTGGGTGAAAACATGCTATAATGATTAAGAAACCACCGCAGGCTATACAGCCTGATTCTCTTAGCTAATTGAAGACCGCAACGGCTGAGCTTCCTTTGATGACCGGGAAACAGCAGTGCGGACAGGGAATCGCAAATGAAAGGGACGACATAAATATGAAAACAGAAAAACGGAAATCCGTTGAAGATTACCTCAGTTCATTCCCGGATAAACAGCGAAATCTGTTAAATCAGCTGCGGGCACTGATCAAAAAAACGATACCTCAGTGTGAGGAAAAGTTGTCCTGGGGTGCACCGACATATATGCTGGAAGGCCGTTATTGCCTACAATTTGCCGGGAATCAAAAGCACCTGGGTTTCTATACGAGTCCAACAACGATCAGACAGTTTCGGACTGATTTAACCGCCTATAAAACCAACGAAAAAAACACGTTGCAGCTGAGCTGGGATCAGCCGCTTCCTGAAGATTTACTGATCAAGATGATCCAGTTCCGCGCGGAAGAAGTCCGGCAGGAGGCTCTGAAATGAAGCTGAAAGCGGGCTGCCATGTTCCCTTTGCCGAACGTTTGCAGGAAGAATATAAAATCAATGGCGATCAAATTACAGCCAACGTCGGAACCGATAAGATCGAATCCGTAATGCAGCATTTCATCGCGGTCCACGAAGAACCCCTTTTCTTTATCCTGGAGCTGCCCACTCAGGCCAGAAATGAACAGGAAATCCGGCCGGGCGTCGTGGAAAAGCTGCATGTCGATGTGTATTATCTCGACGGCTGTTCGCAAGCTGCGGCGCTCGCCCTTTTAAAGCAAACGGGGCCGCTTTTGTTTGAAGACGGACTCTCGGCCTTTGGCTTTGGCGGTTTGCAGAGCGGCGATGAAATTTTGTTCAGCAAATATAACATAGTTACGCCGAGTTCTTCGCAGCGCATCAAATGCGCGAAAATCCAAATCTGCTTACGGCCTGGGATCTCTTTGATCCGCAGCATCCCGGCGTCAGTAAAACCGTCACGGTTGAGGGGAAGGACATCTATTCCATCCCTGAGCAATTAAAAGATTGGGGACTGTATCTGGCTCAGCGCCGGGAAGAAAACTAAGCGGAATATTGATCACTCTAAAAGAAAAAGCAAGTAGAAATGAGG
>OLFX01003406.1_pt1 | contig 10598 bp, 9 predicted proteins | sample 1605091 | NCBI WGS metagenome assembly OLFX01 (sample SAMEA3888906, study PRJEB22519) | human gut metagenome | biome: human gut; feature: human-associated habitat; material: faeces | place: Denmark | collected 2012
AAAAAAATCGCCTGCAACTTTTATGTTCCAGACGATTTTCTTTTAAATTTTTATTATTTGCGTCTTCTACGTCTTTTATTGCGTTTCTTTTCACGCTTAAATAATCTTTTATGTTCTTTTCGCACTTCAAAATTATGTTTTATGATATAAAAGTTATCTGCAACTTTCTTTATAATAATCCCAAGAACAAGTAAGACAAGAACTACAACCACCACGGTTATAATCGTACTCATCCTGATCTGTATTTTTGAAACATGCTCTGTTTCTTCCGTCTGTGCCTCTTCGCTTACGTCTGTCTGATTGCTGAATTTATATTCCGGTACCTGCACGTTTGTTTTTACAATATCTGCCTTTCCAACCTCGTGCCCCGCATAAGTATACTCAATTGTTCCAACCGTATCATTCGTCACATCGTCATAGACAATTTTTGACGTCGCATCGGAAAACTCCGCTGTCTTTGGAAGTACGATACCTGCATCTTTGTCAATATCCACAAACGGTTCATTTGTATTGAGTGTGCCTGCATTTTTTTGTTCCGCCGACGTATAATTTGTCTCGTTTTCCGCAATATTAAAAAGCTGGAAATTGTCAAAACAGTAATCAAACAGATTTCTGCTGTCAAGCCATTGATTTGGTGACTGCGTATTCATGACTACGCAGATCAGTGTCATTCCATCACGTTCTGCATAAGTTACCAGCGTACTGTTTGCCGCATTGGTATACCCCGTCTTTCCACCGGTACAGCCATCATACACATACTTGTTGGTCTGGAATGGATAAAGCATCTCGTTATGATTCTGCAGATCTGTCTGCTCTGCGTGTTTGTTCGTCGGCGGGATCGTATAACGTGCGGTTCCCACAATAATCCGAAATGTCTCATTCTGATATGCTGCCATTGCGATCAATGCCATATCATAGCAGCAGGTATAATGGTTTTCATCATGCAGACCATGTGGATTGGCAAAATGTGTATTCTGACAGCCAAGTTCTTTGGCTTTTTCATTCATCATCGCAACAAAATTTTCAATGGTGCCCCCTACATGCTCTGCAACCGCATATGCACACTCATTTGCCGACGCAAGCATAACCGCATAGAGACACTGTTCCATCGTCATCTGTTCGCCATAGTCCCTTGCAATACCGGATCCTTCCGTATTATCGATCGCGGCATCTGAAAAAGTCACAATATCATTCAAGTCTGAATTTTCCAGTGCGATCAGCGTTGTCATGATCTTTGTGATACTTGCCGGATAATGCGCCTCTAAACTATCACGATCATAAAGGACTGTCCCTGTAGAAGCCTCCATCACGATCACATTCGGGGATACGACCTCAGGACCTTCCGGCCAGTATTCTGCCGCATAGACCGGGATACACATACTTCCGGTCAGCAGTATCATTCCAAGCAGTAAACATAAGAAGCGGGTTATTTTATGATTTCTATCTATTTTATATCTCATTTTTTAATAAGTAATCTCCTGATTTATAAGTACATCTTTGCTAGTATCAGTATAAACTTTGAAAAAAATACATGCAACCTTTATGCGCAAATTTTCTTTTAAGGTTTTCTTAAAATAATGCTACTTTTTTTCATTGTTTTATTGTAAAATACCTCTGTGTGCTTTTTGCACACTTTTCTGTATGAAAATAATTTTTTCGGGCAACGATTTTCTGTACACTTTACAACGAAAGGCAGGATTATAACTTATATGCGATTAAGAAATATCCCAGGTGCTGATGAAGCAATTTTAAACAGTGAATACTGCATCAAGGAACCAGAGTCAAAAAAAGGGAACTGGCAGTCAGTTTTTTCTTCCACCCAGCCTCTCCATATTGAAATTGGAATGGGAAAAGGCCGTTTTATCATGGATATGGCTGCGGCGCACCCGGACATCAATTACCTCGGTATCGAACGCTATTCGAGTGTACTTTTACGTGCGCTTCAGAAAATGGAAGAAACTCCTATGCCAAACTTAAGATTCATCTGCATGGATGCCGCTGATGTCACAGAGGTTTTTGCCAAAGATGAAGTTTCCCGCATTTATCTGAACTTTTCAGATCCCTGGCCGAAAGACCGTCATGCAAAACGCCGTCTTACCTCCCGTCAGTTTTTTGCGCGTTACGATGCCATTTTAAAACCGGATGGCAGACTGGAGTTTAAGACCGATAATCAGGATCTTTTTACCTTTTCCTTAGAAGAAATCCCGGAAGCCGGATGGCATTTAGATGCCTCCACCCGAGATCTCCATCATGATTCTGTTTTAAATGAAGGAAATATTATGACAGAGTACGAAGAAAAATTCTCCTCAAAAGGAAATCCGATCTGTAAACTCATTGCCTCCCGCTAATTGCATGTTGTATACAATTTATTGACAAAAAAACAGAGCCGTCGTAATTTTGATCTTGTTTTCAAAATTATGGCAGCTCTGTTTCTTATGGGTAATTTTATATTGGAGATCACACAGTAAAGATTGAACAAAAAAAAGCACCAACCCCATAGCCATCTGCTATAAAATCGGTACTTCGTAATGCGCCACCAGGGGTTCGAACCCTGGACACCCTGATTAAGAGTCAGGTGCTCTGCCAGCTGAGCTAGTGGCGCATATGTTTATCTCTCGTGAACACAAATGATATTATATATTAATTTTTTTTAAATTGCAAGCGTTTTTTTAGAAAATCTTCATTTTTTTCATTGGCGGATTTTCTATTCTGTGGTATTTTATTCATGGACTGAAAAACGCACTTTTTTAGTCTATCAAATTTAAAGGAGGTCACTCATTTATCATGCGTGTTGATGAAAGACTATTAAAATATGTTTCCTATTGGACTACTTCGAGTGAAGATTCCGATACGATTCCTTCTACGGACAGACAATTTAACCTGGCAAAAGAATTAGAAAAAGAATTACTTGATCTTGGTTTACAGAAAGTAACACTGACAGACCACTGTTACATCTACGGCCTGATCCCGGCTACCCCTGGATACGAAGACAAAAAAGCGGTCGGCTTTATTTCCCATATGGATACGGCACCTGATTTTTCCGGTGAAAATGTCAAACCCCAGATCATTCCGGATTACAACGGTGAGGATGTTATTTTAAAAGGAACCGGTGACGTTTTAAAAACATCTGATTTTCCGGAATTGAAAACTTTAAAGGGCAGAACCCTGATCACGACAGACGGCACAACTCTGCTTGGTGCAGACGATAAGGCAGGCGTTGCTGAGATCATGACTGCTGCTGAACAGCTCATCTCCTCGGACATTCCACACGGCGATATCTGGATCGGTTTTACACCGGATGAGGAAGTCGGACGTGGTGCGGATCTGTTTGATCTTGACTACTTTAAAGCAGATTTTGCCTACACGGTAGATGGCGATTATGAGGGCGAGGTTGCCTATGAAAACTTTAATGCCGCAAGCGCAGTTTTCGCTGTCAAAGGCGTGAATGTCCACCCTGGTGAGGCGAAAGATATCATGGTCAATGCCGCTCTCGTTGCATGTGAGATCCAGTCTCAGCTTCCTCCAACGGAAACGCCTGCCCACACCGAGGGAAGAGAAGGTTTCTATCATCTGACCGATATGTCCGGCGACGTTGCCGCAGCAACTCTTTCGTACATCATTCGTGATCACGATAAAGTGATGTTTGAAACACGTCAGAAAAAAATGCAGGAAATCGCAGATTCCATGAACCAAAAATACGGTGTCGGAACTGTTACACTGACTATCCACGATTCCTACGCAAATATGTTGGAAATCATTGAGAAAAATACTTATGTTGTGGATATCGCAAAGAAAGCTATTTCTTCTGTTGGTCTTGAACCAATCTCACGTCCGGTACGCGGCGGTACCGACGGCGCGCGTTTAAGCTTTATGGGACTTCCGTGCCCGAATCTTGGCACAGGCGGTTACGGTTTCCACGGTCCATTCGAACACATCAGTGTGGAGGGAATGAAAACTGCTGTAGCTGTAATCAAAGAGATCGTGCGCATTACCGCAGAGCTTTGATGACCAAATGCCAAAAAGGGCGTGTGAAAAAGTAAGAATCATTTTTTCACACGCCCTTTCAAATACATCTTTAATTGCGTTTTACTTATGATGCATTTCTATAAATTTGCGATCAACGCTGCAATTTCATCCGGTGTCATGATCTTATTTGGATTGCTCATATCTGCCATGGAATGCTCTGCTTCCTGTGCCGGCACCTCTTCGATTACTGATTCATCTGCGGATACCGGGATTTCTTCCGTAACGGTTGTCTCTTCCGGAATTTTTACTTCTTCAATCACTGACTCATCCGCAGATACCGGAATTTCTTCTGTCAAAGTTACTGCATCCGTATCCGGCTCTACTGTTGCTTCCTCCGTAATCGGAACTTCTTCCGCTTCCACTTCTTCTACCGGTTCTGCCTGCACCTCCTCCACGGCTGATGCAGCATCGTTCAAATCATCAAAAACCGGCATCTCGCCGATTGACGGTTCCTCATCTATCAGGGATGTATCGGCTGCTTCCGGCTCTTCCTCTTCCATTAACGGCATCTCGCCGATTGACGGTTCCTCATCTATCAGGGATGTATCGGCTGCTTCCGGCTCTTCCTCTTCCATTAACGGCATCTCGCCGATTGACGGTTCCTCATCTATCAGGGATGTATCGGCTACTTCCGGTTCTTCTTCATCCATTAATGGCATTTCGCCGATTACCGGTTCCTCATCCAGATCTCCGCCGTCAGTTAAATCCGGGAGTTCTGTTTCTGATAATTCTTCTCCCAATGTTGGCAGTTCCATATTAGACAGATCTTCATCCATTGCCGGCATTCCCAGATTCGGCAACTCTTCATCTTCTGTCGGCACTCCAAGATCCGGCAGCTCTTCATCTTCTGTCGGCATTCCTGAATCCGGCAACTCTTCATCTTCTGTCGGCATTCCATGATCCGGTAATTCTTCACTTTCTGCCGGCATTCCTGGATCCGGTAATTCTTCATCCATTGCCGGGGAAACAGCTGCCATAACCGGCACTTCCGCAGCAAGATTCTCCTTTACGGAATCAACAGCCTGACTTGCCGCCTCTTTCACATAAGTATGTATCTGCTCTATGGCAGATGCAAGTTCTTTCTCCAATGTGTCATGAATCATATTTGACAAAACATCCTGCATGTCACTCTGCAGTGATTCTTTGACATCATTTAAATTATCAAGAACTAATTTCTGACTTTGCATCAATTCCTGTAATTTTTCATCCATCTGGTTTTTCTGCATGTCCATGATCTGCTGACTGTTTTCAGAAAGCTTTTCTTCTACTTCCAACGTTTTTTCAATCACCTGCTCATTCGAATGCATAAGAGCATCTGTATTTTCTTTGTTTCGTGCAAGCATCAGCTTTGCAATTGCCTTCTGTGCCGTAATGATCTCATCCGCTGGAACTGCATCTTTTTCTCCGATATTATCTATCTTTTCCGCTAACTTTTTCTGCATCAGATAATTGGCTTTTCCTGTACGCAGCAGTTCTTCTACCTGTTCATCCGAATGGGCTTTTTCCTCATTTTTCATCCTATGGATATATGTGACAAGCAAACCTGTCCACACTAAAATAAGCGCTGCAATAATACCAACAACCATCATTTTTGATGCATTTTTCAAAACTAAATACAGATCAATCCACAAAAATGGTATCAATATCGATGATATAAAAATCATAATACGATTGACCTCTATCTTCTTTGGTTTCTTTAATGAATCGTCTTTTGCCATAACAGAACCTCCCGCTTTTTGCACTATCATGCATGGATTTATAGTCTATATTTTAACACATTAAAACAAGCCTGAAAACAGCCATTATAAAATATTTACATCCCGTCGCTTATCCGTTGTTACTGTTCACTCGTACCTCGTTCCAGTAACGGATTTTGCCGATGCTTCGCATTCCAAATCGGCAAAATCTGCTGCCACCACTGTATCATACGGCATTTTCAGTTCAGAAAATGCCTGCCTGTGAACAGTAACTATCCGTTCGCAACACTGTTACAGACTGTTGAAACCGGCCATGATTTCCTAAGTGCCATATAAGAAATCAGAAAATTTGCAAACCAGCCAGCCGGTACAGCAAGCCAGACAAATGCAATGCCAAAACATGGTGCAAAAATCATGGCAACAGACAGGCGGATCGCAAGGTTAACTATATTTGCAATGAGAAATGGGCGCATAATCCCAAGTCCACGCAGAACTCCATCTGTTGCCATCTTAATACCCATGAAGATGAAAAAACAGCCAAGCCATCTCATATAATCCCCGGACACCTGATATGCTAAGTCAGTTCCATCTTTACCCAGGAATAATGAAGAAATCTGTGTGTACATGGTTTCAATAACTACAAATGCAAGAATTGCGAAACACAGGTCTAATACCAGCGCAGCGTGATATCCTTTTTTGATGCGGTTAATTTTCTTTGCACCAAGATTCTGTGAGACATACGGTGAAACCGCATTGCCGATGGACACAAATATCAACGAAAAAACATTCTCTACTCTCATTGTTGCCGCATAACCTGCGAGTGCCTGTGTACCAAATGGATTTACAACTGCCTGTACGATCATCATACCAATTGACACTGTGGACTGCTGGAGAATCGACGGTACAGCAATTTTGAGCATCAAATGTAATTCCTGACCATCAAACCACTGAAATTGACTCTTATATTGACGCATCCGGCAAAAGAAAATCAGAAATGAAAATACCGCAGAAATCCCCTGTGCAATAAGGGTTGCAAGAGCTGCCCCGAACACACCGAGACCAAGTCCTGCCACCATCCAAAGATCCATAAGAATATTTAAAATAGAAGAAAATATCAAAAGACCCAATGGTATTTTTGATTCTCCAATTGAGTTAAACATCGTTGAAAAAATATTATACATAAACAGAAATGGAAATCCTGCGAAATAAATGCGGAGATACTGTACTGCTTCTTCCAGTATATCAGTTGGTGTCTGTAATAAATTCATCATTGAATGTGAAAAACAAAAACCAAAGCCACCCAGAAGCAGGCTTAAAATCAGAAAACTGACCAACGATGTTGACACAATTGTTTTCATTTTACCATAATCTCCGGCACCAAAATAGCGGCTTACGAGCACACCTGCACCGACACCGGCACCTAATGCCACACAGATAAATACATTCGTCAGTGCAGCACAGGCACCGACAGCTGCAAGCGCAGAGGAACCGACAAACTGACCAACAATGATGGAATCAGCCATATTATACACTTGCTGAAAAAAACTGCCGAGAATCATCGGCAGTGCAAATATTGTCAGTGCTTTAAGGGGCTCATCTGTAATTAAATATTCATCTTTTGACATTATCATATTTCTCCCTTTTCCCAGAGACTCTGCTCTGGCAAATACCAATGAACTTTCCTGCTTTATCCCTCACTTGCTACCCTTTTATATCTAATCGGCACATCATATCCAAATGTTCTCTTTCCATGGACTTCCATACTTTCGGATACCTCCAGACAAGTGTCTGAAAACTTCTCCCACAGCCTGAATACCATAACCGGGGTAAATTGGCTCACACTGCCCCCTTCCCAGACACCATCCTTTTCCTGATATATAGCTGGTGTAAACTTTTCAGATTTTTTATTTTATCGTTACAGACAGTATTCACATGCTGTGCATATGGAAATATTTTCCCCGCTTCTTTCATTTCTGTAAATTGTTCTTTGTTATCAAAATGTCCTGTCATTAGTTTTACAAATCTTTCTACATTCACTATAATTTCCTGCCTTTCTGCAGATATTACTGCTCTTAAAACATAAGCTGAAGCCCCATTACAATGATCCACATATATGCGCAGGTCTTTGGTATCATTAATAATCCGACCTGCGGTTTTGTTTTACTGAACAGTGTTACCGGAAGATAACATCCAAAAGAAATAATGATGGCTGCAGCCATCCTCGTCATATGATATCCATATGTATTTCCGGAAATCAGATATAAGATCATTACACCTATACCGGTAACAGCAAAGACCGCATTTCTTATAACAGATAATTTCATATTTCCTTCATCTGTACACCAGTTATTCTGCGGAAACATACATATCACAATTCTGATAACCGCTGATATCCATATAACAACCTCAATGACTACTGGTATTTTTAATTCCGGGAATGTATATTTCCATATATACATTAAAAGAATATAAAACATCGTCATTGTGATAGACGATACCTGCAATCCAATTCCAAGCTGTCTCTTTATTTTATCATTTGTTCCACGTACAGCCCTTATAATTCTTGGCACCAGATGAAAAGCATCCCCTCCACAAAGTATCAATGTCAGTATTCCATATAGTACATACAGGATATTTCCTTTTGAGAATAAAAAAAATAAGACTGCTGCTGCCAGATCAAAAGTCAGATACACTGCATCAAAGACTGCTTCCATCAAATCCGGAATCTGTGGTTTATAATTACTCTTTTTCACTTGCTCTCTCCTCTTAATAGTTCTTCCGCATTGTTACAAATTTTGTCAAATACATTCATACACACATGCTTTTCTTCTTCTGTCAGCCCTCTTAAAACATTCTGTGCAAACTGTTTTTGTGCGTTTAATCCTGCGTCCACGATAAGTGCCGCATCATCCAGAAGGACAATTTCAATATGTTTTTTATTATCTTTACTTTGTTTTCTTTTTATAAGACCTTTGTTTTCCAATTTTTTCAGTGAAGATGAAACATGTGATTTCGTTGACTTTCTGATCCTTACTATTTCCGCTGCAGTATTATGATGTGGATTATTAGTAATACTTCTGCTATGTCAATTATTTTTTCTTCACAATACGCATTGGTCCAGCCCGTGATATATGATCAGCATTGCTTATTGTATTAAAAAGACCTTCTGCAGAAGCCTGTTTCATCCTTTGATGAATCCAGCTTTTTCCACAGAAGGTCTTTTATTTTTCTACACATATTTACTATGTTCGGATTTTATTTGATGAACCCGACTTGTTTGCTGATGATTTCGACCTGCTCATCTTTCTTTTTATTATATTCCACTTTCTTCTCTTCAAAGTAGTTTCTTCCATAAGAATCAATGGATACGATCAGTGGTCCAAATTCTTTTACATGGCAATGCCACAAAGTCTCAGGCATTCCCAGATCTTTCCACTGTGCCTCCACGATTTCTTCCACTTCTACTGCTGCCACGACTGCATTTCCTGCAGGAAATACACAATGGATTGCACCAAAGTCCTTGCAGGCTCTCTCGGTATTTTCCTTCATGCCGCCCTTGCCTACAATGACACGGACGCCTGTGGTCTCTACAAATTCATACTCAAACTTTTCCATTCTCATAGATGTCGTAGGGCCTACGGATACCATCTCGTATTTGTCATCTCCCAAGGGGCGGATAATCGGGCCGGCATGCAGGATTGCAGCATCTCTGACATCCACAGGAATCTCTCTTCCCTCTTCTACAACACGACGGTGTGCCACATCACGACAGGTTGTAATATCTCCTGTCAGGTATACAATATCTCCAATATGAATATCCTTTAAATCCTCTGCCGATACAGGTGTTACCAGAATTTTCTTACCATCTTTTATTTCTACTGCCATAATTATTCTCTCCCTTCTGAATTAGTTTTCTTCCTTATATTCAAAACCGGTATGGGTATCTACCGTAAAGTTTAAATCCTTATCAAATACAATATGTCCTCTTCTGTGGCTCCAGCAGCCTACATTTACTGCCACACCAATCGCAGATGGATGGCGTGCGGTATTCTCAATGTTAACTCCCATGACAGAATAATTGCCACCCATACCCTGCGGTCCAAGACCAATGGCATTAATACCGTCTTCCAACAATTTCTCCATCTTAGCAGCGTTAGCATTGTCATTGTGAGAACCTACCGGACGCATCAGTGCCTTTTTCGAATTTAATGCTGCTGTTTCTACGGAAGTACCAACGCCGACACCAACCAAAAGTGGAGGACATGCATTCAAGCCATAAGTTGTCATACGGTCTAATACAAACTTGGTCACTCCCTCATAGCCTTCGCCCGGCATTAAAACCGTGGCATTGCCAGGAAGCGTACAGCCTCCACCTGCCATGTAAGTATAGATTTCACATTTATCGGAATTTGGAACAATGTCCCACCATACAGTAGGGGTTCCTTTTCCTACATTTTTACCTGTATTGTACTCATCAAAAGTTTCTACGGAATTGTGACGAAGCGGTGTTGCAACTGTAGCCTGCATCACTGCATCCTTCAGTAATGCTTCCAGATTATCAATCAGTGGGAATTTTGTTCCACATTTTACCCAGAACTGTAATACACCGGTATCCTGACAGGAAGGACGGTTTAATTTCAATGCCAGTTCCTGGTTGCGGAACATGGTATCGTAGATGACATTCGTCATAGGAGAATCCTCTTTGTCTCTCAGTTCCTGCAGTTTTGCGATAACATCATCCGGCAGCTTCTTTGCTGTAAATCCTACGAACTGCGCCATAATATCAGTCATTTTCTTTACTTGTACTTCATTTGACATATTTTTTTCCTCCAGATTTTTTAATAATATAATTTAAAAGTGAAATTTTATCCTACG
>OLFX01003408.1_pt1 | contig 10596 bp, 8 predicted proteins | sample 1605091 | NCBI WGS metagenome assembly OLFX01 (sample SAMEA3888906, study PRJEB22519) | human gut metagenome | biome: human gut; feature: human-associated habitat; material: faeces | place: Denmark | collected 2012
CAGCTTTTTCTTTTTCAGCTTTCTCTTTTTCAGCTTTCTCTTTGGCAAGTCTTTCAGCTTCAGCTTTTTCTTTGGCAGCTTTTGCAGCAGAGTTTTGACTAGCATCTTCTTTAGCTGAGTTATCTGTTTCAGCTTGTTTAGGATTATTATCTGCTTGTGCAGATTTATCAGTAGTTGAAGTTTCTAATTTTTTTGAAACACCATTTGTATCTAATTGTAAAATTGCTGATTTTCGTCCAGCTCCTGGCATAATATCCTCCATAATTTGAACAAATACTTCTACATTAAGAGTAGACTTAAGTTCAGGTAGAGTAAATACAGCCTGTTTAGGTTTACTAACATTAGGGTAGGTAGTAGGTGAAAGTTGGACTTCTTTTCCTTCAACCCAAAATTTAGATATACCATCAGATTGTCCATTAAAATTTAAATCTTTCCAAATAATAGTGTATTGATATTGGTTGCCCACTTTTTTTATGCTAACTTTTTCTAAAGCAGCATCTCCCATAGAACGCTGTCCAGAATTGTTTGCATTTAGTAGATGAGCGGCAACATCAACAGATACTTCTTGTGTACCAACTGCATGGATATATTTGGTTTTTTGCAAATTTGTCGGAAAATCAACTACCGCAAGTGATGCTGCTAGAATACTAGCAGACATCACTTTAATAATAGTGTTTCTTTTCATTGTAATAATTATTCTCCTTGTTTAAAATTAATTATTTACTTCTCTTTCTGTTAAGTAATAGTGCTGATAATAATGCAATAAACCCTAATCCAACTGCAGAAGAAGTATTTATACCAGTTTTTGGTAATTCTTTTTTGTTGTTTTTAATTTCAACACTATTATTAGTTTTGTTTTTACTGTTTAGTTCAGATTTTGATACCTCATTATTTTGAACAGAAGTTTGTACAGGTTTGTTAACTTCTTTTTCGTTTGTAGAAGGTTGAGGAGCTACTGGTTGAGTTTCAGTTTTTTCATACTCGAATCCGTATAAACTAAAGTGTTTAGCTTCAATTACTACATAGTTAACATTATTTTCTTTAACATTTGAGAAGTTTTCAATATTTTGTTTGTTAGATCCATCTTTATCGATTTGATAAGCAGAAACTACTTTTCTTTCAACTGGAACTTTAATAGAAGCAGGTTGTTTAATTTGACGAACTTTTCCATCTTTAGTAACGAAGTGAATATCGTATACTTCATTATTACTATCTAATCCTGGAACAGTTGCTTTAACTACTTCTAATTCATAAACATCATTTTCTAAACCTGCAGTAGGGATAGTAACTTTAACAGGAGTATCACCATCATTATCCGCAAATGTTGCAAGTGATTTATCTTCATTGAAAGTTACTTTTGGATTACTAAAGTAAGCAGGTTGATTTTTTTCTTTCTCAGCTTTTTCTTTAGCTAATCGTTCAGCTTCAGCTTTTTCTTTATCGGCTTTCTCTTTAGCTAATCGTTCAGCCTCAGCTTTTTCTTTCTCAGCTTTCTCTTTAGCAAGTCTATCAGCTTCAGCTTTTTCTTTTTCAGCTTTCTCTTTAGCTAATCTATCAGCTTCAGCTTTTTCTTTATCGGCTTTTTCTTTAGCTAATCTTTCGGCTTCAGCTTTTTCTTTCTCAGCTTTCTCTTTAGCTAATCTATCAGCTTCAGCTTTTTCTTTCTCAGCTTTTTCTTTAGCAAGTCTATCAGCTTCAGCTTTTTCTTTATCAGCTTTTTCTTTAGCAAGTCTTTCAGCCTCAGCTTTTTCTTTCTCAGCTTTTTCTTTAGCTAATCTTTCAGCCTCAGCTTTTTCTTTCTCAGCTTTTTCTTTAGCTAATCGTTCAGCTTCAGCTTTTTCTTTCTCAGCTTTCTCTTTAGCAAGTTTCACCGCTTCAGCTTTAGCTGCTTCATCTGCATGTAATTTATTCACTTCTTCTTCAGTTAAGCTAGTAGCTTTATCCCAGTTAAATGAAATACGTGCTGGTGTATTTGTATGGAATGGTTTGCCTCCAACTAATACATCTATTGTTACAGGTGTGACTGTTAATTTATCAGAACTAGTGAAGTGATATTGTTTTTCGTTTAATTCACCACCTAGATCTTTAGCATCTGCAGCTTGTCCATTTACATTAAGATTATCAACTGAACCAGTTAGTCCAGCAAATTGTAAATCTTTAAATGTAACGTAGTAGTGGTATGTATCACCAATTTTTTCAACACGAGTTTTATCACCTAATAATGCACCGTTACCCATAGATGGTTTTTCTATAGTTGCATCTAGTAAAGTAGCTGGAACAGTATTGTATGGTTTTTCAACATTTTTTTCTACTGCTGAAAAATCTAGTTCTAATGTTGTATCAATTTCATTACCTTGTTTATCTTGTTTAGTAACTAAAGTTGTTTTTAATTGAAGTTTATCAAGGAGTTTATCAGTTAATAGTGAAACTTGTTTAGTTGTACCTTCTAAAGGCGTTAAAGTAGCTTCAGTACCATTGTGAGTAATTTTTGAAAATTGGTAGTTTGTACGTTTAGTAACAAAAGTATTTCCTTTTTCCTCTTTAACTTTAAATGTATATTTGTATTTATCTCCAACTTTTTCAACTGTTATATCTTTTTCTAATAAATTGGCATAAGTTGAAACTTGAGAATTATCTTTTTGATATTTTAATTCACCTTTAACGCTTGTAGGGAAAGTATTAGGTATTTTATCTGCTTCTACTTCATGGTCAGGTACAGTTGATACTACTGGTTTTGGTTTTTCTTCGATAGGTTTTGTTGGTGTTGGTTTAGGAGATGGTTTTGGAGTTTCCACATCTTCTAAAACTGCTGGTCTATCTTTCCAAGCATTGGCAGTATCATAGTAAAGTTGTAAAGTAACAAAGTGAGACATTAAAGCTCCATTTGGATATGGTGCAGTTCCATCTAGTTGAATTTTTTCAAGTAATTTATCAGAAACAATAGAACCTTCTTTAATAGAACCTTTTTTAGAAGAAGCTAATGTAGTAAGAGGTATTTCTTTATCTTGATAAGAAATTTTTGCTATTTCAAATGGGTAGAATTCTCCTCCAACATTAGCTAAACCTGGTTTAAGTCTAAATGTATATTTATATTTATCACCAGCTTTTTCAACTTTTACATTGCTATCTAGTGCAGGACCATATAATGACTCTTCATCATTATTATTAGCGTTTCTTAAGTGACCTTGTACATTAAGAGGAAATTCTTTTTTCAGAGGAGTTCCAGTGTACTCTTTATCTTTATTTGGATTTTTGTATGTTGCTGCTTCATAGTTATTAGCTGTAACTTTTTCTTTAATAGTGTTAAAGTCGAAAGTCAGAGTAAGCTTTTGGTTTCCTAAACCAAATCCAGGCATTAGAGAATCCATTACAGGAACATAGACTTCATTGTATGTTTCTAATTTATTATTAGAGTCAATTTTGTTTTTGTCTATAGAATATGAAACAACCTTTGGATAAGCTTTTCGTTCAGGATATTTACTTTTATATGTGTCAAAGTAATCATCTTTTTCTGTTTCTTTATAACTTTCAACGATAGTTGCTTCTTTAGGAGTAGAACTATTTACATTTTGTTTTTCTACATTACTATCATAGTATTTTAAATCTCCTAAATAACCTTTGAATTGTTTTCCGTTCATATCTCTACTAATAGGTTGGAATGTGATATCAACAGAATATTTTCCATCTTTAACTGTTAGTTTAGTTTCATCTGCTTTTATAGCAGCGGCAGCCATAGAAGGGCCACCTGTTGCAAAGTTAGTCGCCTTTACATCAATTGAATACTCACCATTTTTAAGATTTTTTACATCTTGTTTAGCCGCTGGTTTAGCGTTGGCGTTAGCAACAGCAGGGGTATTACTAGTAGCTGCGTTGTTAGTAGCAGGTTTATTAGTTGTAGCAGGACTGTTTGTTGTAGCTACAACTGGATTTTCATCTGCAGCGAATGCAAAATCATCATGATCGTATGCTTCAATTGCAGCTAAAGCAGAGAATATAGCTGTAGCTGATAGCACCTTTAATAAAGTATTATTTTTCATATTAAATATATCTCCTTTATTGGATTCGTTTTAATCGATTAAGATAATCGTTATCAATATTATAATACAAATCCTTTCAGAATTAAAGATGCAAATGATAATTATTATTAATAAAGTTGAGAAATTATTGATTTATACACAAAATAATACATTAAAATTCACAATTTAGACACATTTATAGTAAGTTATGTGAACTTAAAAATTTATAAATTATGTCAACAAAAAGAAATGAAACGATTTCTAATTTTTGACAATAAAAAATATTTCTGTTATGATAAATTTAGTAATTAAATATAAAACACTGGGGGAGCCAATGGCTGAGATAACTTTGTTAGACCCTTTGACCTGAACTAGATAATGCTAGCGTAGGAAATGTGAATAGATATAAATAGGGTTATTCTATAAAGAATAATATTTTATTCGTAATATATTTTCATTGTTCTCTTGCGTTAGTAAGAGGGCTTTTTTATTTGTCAATAGTGAGGATATTTTATATTTAAATTTATTATACTTAGGGGGAATACACCAATGAAACTTATTACTGAAATTATGGAGGAAAAAGCATTACCAATCGTTGATAAAATATACAATGATGGTTTTATACAAGGATTAATTAATGCTGATTTATCTTATGAGGCTGTAGAACATTACTTAAAAGCTGATGCATTATATTTAGAAAATTTTAGTGATATATATGCAATACTTTTGGCAATAAGTAATGATAAAGATGAGAAAAATTTCTTTTTAGATCAAATTAATTTTGTTCTGAATGAAGAGATTGCTGCTCATAAGAATTTGGCAAATTATGTTGGTAGAGATTATCAAGAAATAATTAAAGGGGGGGAGTGGTATCCTTCTGCAGACCATTATATAAAACATATGTATTATAATGCATTTGCATTTGGAATGGCAGAAGCTTTAAGTGCAATGGCACCGTGTCCATGGATTTATAAAATGATTGCTAGAAAAATTTTAGCAAATCATAACCTAGCAGAAGATCATCCTTTAAAATTCTGGGTAGAGTTTTATGCTGACGGCTTAGTTGACGTAGTGCTTACTGAGTATTATAAAATAATAAACCGTGAAGCAGAATTTATGAGTGAAGAAGGTAAACAACGTCTTATTAAAAATTTCTTAGAGAGTTGTGAACATGAACGTCGTTTCTTTAATATGTCTTATACACAAGAACGATGGGAATTAGAGGTGTAAGTTATGACTAAGCTTAATATTGCATTAACTATAGCTGGAACTGATCCTACAGGAGGAGCAGGAATAATGGCTGATTTAAAAAGTTTTCAAGCCAGAGGTGTTTATGGAATGGCTGTTGTAACTAGTGTTGTCGCACAAAATACTCTAGGAGTACAAAAAATACACAATGTTCCTTTAGATATTTTAGATGCTCAGCTTAACAGTGTTTTTTCTGATATTACACCAAATGCGATAAAAACTGGAATGTTGGCAAATGTAGAAATAATGGAAGTTGTGAAAAAGTATTTATCTAAAGATATTGCCTATGTAGTTGATCCAGTTATGGTAGCAACAAGTGGTGATAAACTGATTGATAGTAATGCGAGAAATCATTTGAAAAATGAAATATTACCTTTGGCTACAATAATCACACCAAATGTTCCTGAAGCTGAAGAAATAGTAGGATTCAAAATAGTAACAGAAGATGATATTAACAAAGCAGGAAAATTTATTTTAACAGAAGTAGGATGTAAATCCGTAATTATAAAAGGTGGACATTTAGAAGGTAAGGCTAAAGATTATTTGTTTACTAGAAATGATTTGCCTCATATATGGGAAAGTGAAAGAATAAATACAAAACACACACATGGAACTGGATGTACTTTTTCTGCAGTAATTACTGCAGAATTAGCAAAAGGTAATGACTTAGTTACTTCAGTAGATATTGCTAAAAAATTTATAACAGCAGCAATTAAAAATTCACCAGAAATAGGTCATGGAAGTGGTCCAGTTAATCATATAGCATATAAGGAGTAAAAAATATGAGCAGTTTAAAACTATTAAAAGAAAAAGCACCATTAGTTATTTGTATAACTAATAATGTTGTAAAAAACTTTACAGCTAATGGCTTAGTCGCATTAGGTGCTTCACCAGCAATGAGTGAGTTTAAAGATGACTTAGAAGATTTATTAAAATATGCAGGTGGGCTATTAATTAATATTGGAACACTTACAGATGATAATTGGCAATTGTACCGTGATGCGTTAATTATTGCAGAAAAATATAATGTACCAGCAGTACTAGATCCAGTAGCATGTGGAGCAAGTGCATATAGAAAACGTGTAGTAGATGATTTATTAGAAAATTATAGAATATCAGCTCTTCGTGGTAATGCTGGCGAAATAGGTTCATTAGTAGGTCTGGATATAGCTTCTAAAGGCGTAGATAGTGCTAATGTTGATAATATTGGTGAATTAGCTTTATTAGCTAATAAAAAATATAATATTCCTATTGTTGTAACAGGCGAGGTTGATGCTATTGCAGTAGCAGGTGAAGTAATCACTATCCACAATGGTAGTTCTATGATGCCAAAAGTAATAGGGACAGGATGTCTATTAGGAGCTGTTGTGGCAAGTTTTATTGGGCTTGATAAAGATAATGTCTTTAGGTCATTAGAAACTTCATTGCTGGCTTATAACATAGCTGGTGAGTTTGCTGAAAAAAGACCTAATGGTCATTTACCAGGTACATATAAAGTTGAATTTATAAATTCATTATATGAAGTCACAGATGGAGATATTTCATTACACAAGAAGGTGAAAAATTATGTTTAATCCAGAGAGTTTGAAGTTATATTTTATTTGTGGAACAACTACTTGTAATGGAAGAAATTTATTAGAAGTAGTTGAAAAAGCTTTGGCAGGAGGGATAACACTATTTCAATTTAGAGAAAAAGGTAAGGGTGCATTAGAAGGTAAGGAGAAAGAAGACCTTGCTCGTGAGATTCAGAAGTTATGTAAAAATTATAACGTTCCTTTTATTGTAAATGATGATGTAGAACTTGCTTTAAAACTAAATGCTGATGGTGTTCATGTAGGTCAAGAAGATAGCGATGTTGAATTAATAAGAGAAAAAATGCCAAATGCCATATTAGGTTTATCAATTGGAGATGAATTAGAGTATAAATCTTCTAATTTAAGTATAGTAGACTACATTGGCGTAGGACCAATATTTTCTACTATTTCAAAAGATGATGCAGGAAAAGCTATAGGTTATACTGGCTTAAAACAAATTAGAGAACTAGACAGAAGTTTACCTATAGTGGCAATAGGTGGAATAAGTAGAGATAAAATAAAACCTATTATGGATACCGGAATAGAAGGTGTTTCAATCATTTCAGCAATTTCATATGCTGATGATATTGAAAAAGAAGTATCCTTAATGTTAAAACAATTTAATTAAGCCTCCAAAATCAAAAAAGGATATACGTTAAGTATATTCTTTTTTTGTTAAACATATAAATTTTTTTAATTTAGTGTAATTTAGAGTATAATAAATATATAACTTATAAAGTTGGAGGTAAGTAAATGAAAGATATAGTTTTAATTCATGGAACATGGTGTGATGGAAGTGTATGGGGAGAGTTTGCTACAGAATTAGAAAAATTAGGTTTAAGAGTGCATACTCCTAGCTTGCGTTATCACGATTTACCTTATAAAGAAGTAGAAGAAAAAGTCGCAAAGGTTAGTTTAAATGATTATGTTGAAGACATAGTTGAGTTAGTAGAAAGCTTAGATGAACCACCTATCGTACTAGGTCATTCATTAGGAGGATTAATAGCACAGCTAGTTGGTGTGAAAACAAAAGTAGAAGGTCTTATTTTAATGGGAACAGCTCCAGCTGCAGGTATTTTTGCATTTTATCCTAGTATGATTGTATGTTTCTATAAACACTTCTTAAGATGGGGATTCTGGAAAAAATCAATGCCACCATATAAACATGCATTTTGTGATTATTGTATGAATAATCAAGATCCAGAGGATAAAGAAAGGGAATTTGCTAAACTTGTACCGGAATCAGGATTTACATATTTCCAAATGGCATTACCATTTTTAGATAAGCAAAAAGGTGCATATGTTGATTTTGATAAAATTAAAGAACCAGTGTTAGTTATAACAGGAACAGATGATAAAATGGTAAATCCAAATATCGCTAAAGCAACTGCTAAAAAATATAAAAATTCTAAATTAGAAATAATACAAGGTTCAGACCATATGTATGAAGCACCAAAATTTAGAGATGTTACAGTAAGCATAATTAACAAGTGGTTAGAAGAAAATAACTTAAAATAATAATTGGTTATTATTAATGTTTAGAAATAATAAAAAATAGAATATTTTCAAAAAAAATATTTTGTAGCTATAAAATGAACAACTGTACATAAGGAACCGTTTTCTCGTTTTCTTGGTGGGGAAATTTTTTAAAAAAAGTATTGACACAATAAAAGATAAATGATATCATTTACTCAAGTTAATAGTTACCAATATTTGAATAAGTAACATATAAAAACTTTTACAGAGAGTGTGAATAGGTGAAAGCACACATTGCAGATTATATGTGAAAATGGTTTGAATGGTAAAAAAAGTGAGTTTTAATTTAATCCGAGCTTTTTTCGTAAGCGTTACGTTACAAACGCACATTATTTTAAGATATATTCTAGACCCGTATCTTTAAAGTAGTGATTGAGTTCGTATATTTACGAAAAGTAAGGTGGTACCGTGAAATTGATTTCGCCCTTATTCTCTTAGGAGAGTAGGGGGTTTTTTTATTTCCAAAACTTACTAAATATAACAAAAAAATAAAATAATTTAAAAGGAGAAAACTCAAATGAAAAAACTACTACTATTAGTAACAAGTTTCGTACTTGGATTTGTTTTAATTGGATGTTCATCATCATCTAAAGAAGAAAAGAAAGGGATTGATGTAGAAAAATTAGATCCAAACAATCCTGTAACAGTAAAAATTGGTGCAACTAACGTACCTCACGCAGTATTATTAGAGCACGTGGCACCACAACTAGAAAAAGAAGGTATTAAATTAGATATCGTTACTTATCAAGATTACTACATTCCTAACAAAACGTTAAATGAAAAAGAAATCGACATCAACTACTTCCAACACGTACCATTCCTAAAAAATGCAATTAAAGAAAATGGATACAAAATTGAAGACGCTGGTGCTGTTCACTTAGAACCAATCGGTTTATACTCAAAACGTGTTAAAGATGTAGCTGACCTTAAAGACGGAGCTAAAGTTTACGTAAGTAACAACAAAGCTGAATGGGGACGTGTAATCAAATTATTAGCATCTAAAGGTTTAGTAAAAGTTAAAGACGGTGTTGATCCAGTAACTGCTACTTTTGATGATATCGCTGAAAACCCTAAACACTTACAATTCAGCTATGAAAATGATCCAGCTTTAATGACTAAATACTATGAAAATGATGAAGCTGATTTAATTTCTATCAACGCTAACTTCGCTGTTGATAATGGATTAAACGCTGCTAAAGATCCAATCTTAGTAGAAGCTGCAACTTCAGATAACCCATACGGAAACATCCTTGCTGTTCGTGAAGGGGATAAAGATAAAGTTGTTGTTAAGAAAATTCTAGAAGCACTAAGATCAGATGATACTAAGAAATTCATGCAAGAAAAATGGAACGGAGCAGTATTACCTGTAAAATAGTATAATCACAACTTAAAATTAAAAAGAAACAACTCAAATATTAATTATTTGGGTTGTTTTTTTATATGAAAAAATATGGTAAAATAATATAAGGGAAATTAATTAGGGAGAATTATTATGGAAAGTTATATTTTTAAACCTTTTATACTTATAGTAAGTTTAATTTTATCAAGCTCAATTAAGTGTTTAGTTGATACTGAAAATAAGCTTGACTATTTATCTAAGCGTAGTAGCTGTGCAAGTTGTAAAAGACAGCTAAAACCTTTTGACTTAATACCTATTCTTAGTTTTTTATTTAAACGAGGACGTTGCAGTTATTGCAGTGCTAAAATTCCATTTGATATATTTTTATATGAATTTTTTACAGCTAGTATAATTATTTTATATTTTGTTTTTGAAGATAATTTTGTCTTTGTAACATTACTTCATGCTTATATTTTAATTTTATTAATTTATATTTCTATAGAAGATATAAAATATTTACAAATACTAGATGAATTATTTTTTCTTCTATTACTATTGAATATTATTCTTCTAATTAACAACTTTTACTTTTTCGATATTTTTAATTTTTTATTTCTTATTTTACTTTTTCATATACTATATTATCTATCAAAAGGTGGTTTAGGTTATGGCGATATAAAAGTATATTGTGTTTTAGCCATAAACTTAAATATTTTTGAAGGAATATATTTATTTTCTTCAATTCATTCATTATATTTTCATTTTACTGCAAAGTTACATTAAAATAAATAAGTAACTCTAGTAATATATTAAAATACAACACATCTAATAGTGTTACTAAACGAAAGAGGTTCCTAATAGTCACCTAGATGACTATTAGGAA
>OLFX01003417.1_pt1 | contig 10550 bp, 9 predicted proteins | sample 1605091 | NCBI WGS metagenome assembly OLFX01 (sample SAMEA3888906, study PRJEB22519) | human gut metagenome | biome: human gut; feature: human-associated habitat; material: faeces | place: Denmark | collected 2012
GCGGCAGGCGTGCGGGCGTCACGAGCAGGCCCAGCAAAAAGAAAATCGCCATCTCTGCCATCTCGGTGAGGGTGTCAAAGAAGTGCGCCATCTCGACTTTGCCGGTGATGTCACTGGCGCCCAGCACAATGCCGGCCAGGTATACAGCCAAAAAGCCATTACCGCCCAGATAGCTTGGTAGCGCGTATGCGACGATGGCCACGGCGAACAAAAAGATGGTCTGCGCGCCCTCGGCCGTTGCGTGCGCGCGTTCAATCAGGCGGCCCGCCGCCCAGCCGATGGCAAGGCCCAGGCCCGCGCCCAGGATAATCTGCTTAGCCAGCAGTGCGGGAATGTTGATGTCGCCGCCGGCCGCGAGTGTGGCGAGCACGGCGGTGAGCATGTAGGCGACGGGGTCGTTGGAGCCCGATTCGACCTCGAGCAGTGAGTCGGTGCCGCCCCTCAGCGACAGGTTGTGCTCGCGCAGAACGCTAAAGACGCTGGCCGCGTCGGTGGATGCCACGACTGATCCCAGCAGCAGGCCGCCGATCCAGTCGAAGCCTAGCACGAAGTGGGCGAACACGCCGGTGATGCCTGCGGTGATGACGACGCCGAGCGTGCTCAGCAGCACCGCCGGCGCAGCGACGGGCTTGGCGCGGTCGATATTGGTGTTAAAGGCACCGTAGAACATGATGAACAGCAGCGCCGTGCTGCAGACGGTTTCGGTGAGCGCGTAGTCGCTAAAGTCGATATGCGCCGGGCCGTTGACGCCCAACAGCATGCCGAGTGCGATAAAGATGAGCAGGGTGGGGAAGGGGAGTTTTTTTGCCGACGGGTTTGATGGTCAGGTACAGAATAATAACGAGGCCGATAAAGAGAAGGATCTGGTTCATGGATGGTGTCCGCTCCTGGGTGGTTGGCGTGGCACGGTCAGTTGTCTGCGGTTATTTGTACCCAAAGATGGTGGGTTTATGGGGTTGGGTTGCGGGCATGCGCGATATCGTCATAGACGGCTGCCGTCTTTGCCTCTGCTCGGAAACCCTTTCCAGCTTTATTGCAACGGAGTACAATGGGTAACGTTTAAGTTCAACTTGAAGTTTTAGTTGCGGCGCCGGGCTTCGGCCGCAATGCAAGGAGAGACGTACCATGGCGATCTATGTGACATCTGATGCTCACGGGCACGTTCGTGCGCTTGACGAGGCCCTGTCTAAGATCTCGTTGACTTCCGACGACACGCTGTACGTGCTGGGCGACATGATCGATCGCGGGCCCGATCCGGTCGGCGTTATTAAGCTCGTGCGCTCGCTGCCCAACGCCCACGTGCTCAAGGGTAATCACGAGCAGATCATGCTCGATGCCATCATTGGCCAGGATCCGCTCGATGCCGAGACCTGGGATATCAACGGTGGCTGGACGACGCGCGAGCAGCTCAACGACATGGAATATGAGGCATACGAGGAGCTCGTGCGATGGATGGCCGCGCTGCCGCTCTACGCGGTGGTCGAGACTGCCGAGCGGCCGTACCTGCTGGTGCACGCCGGCATTCAGACCGAGGCGGCGCGTGCGTTTTTGCTTGAGCATGGTGTCGATTGCGGCGACGGCAGGGGAGCGGTCGATGCCGATCGCGAGCTGCTGCAGCAGATGCTTGCCGTACAGTTGTCCGATGACTTGCTCTGGATTCGCCATGGCTATTGGGATGCCCCGACGGGGCTGCTTTCTGCCGAGGGCAAGGGCCCGGTCGTGGTGAGCGGCCACACGCCCACGGTATCGCTTGGGCGTTATTGCGAGGTCGGTGGTCTGGCGGGGCTCGATGAGGAATCGGGACGCGGGCAGATCGTGCGCTTGGGCGGCGAGGACACTGCCGGTGTGCCCGATCGCATCGACATCGACTGCGCCGCCGCCACCGGCTCCGAGTTCGGCCGCGTGGGCATCCTGCGCCTGGACGACGGGGCGGAGTTCTACGCGAACATCAACCCGGGCGAATAATCGGTGCAAGCGGTAGCTAATTTGGGACGGGGCTTTTTTGACTGCTTTTGCCCTTCTGCTCGCTAATTGACTTCTCTCGGACGGGTATTAAATAATCATTTGGCTACCCGCTGGCTAAGTGAGTAGACTTTTTTGGAAATGCCGAGCACCCAACATATTTGCCTCAATAAAACCGCAGGTCACGGACTTGTGCTTTGTCGGTGTGGTGCGGGATTCGGTAAAAGTCTACTCACTTAGTTTTGCGTGTCCGCAACGAGACCCCAGCCGGGGTGATTCCACCGCAAATTAGCTGCTCCCATCGCCGCAATTAGGCGCCGTACGGATTCCGGTCCCTCTCTATGCGTTGGCGGATGTGGGCGTACTCGATAACCAACAGTACCAGCAGTAGGGCCATAACCGCCAGGTAGCTCACGACGGCGCCCATCAGGCCGAGCAGATTGATCAGAATCACCGGCAGTACCACGCTCGCGGCAAAACAAATCAGGTAGACTTTGGTGACGTCGCCGGCATGGCGCAGCACCGTGATGATGGCGTAGATAAAGTCGATGGCCGCGGTGACGCCGCCGGCGACGACCATCAGCAGCGCCAGCGTACGGTAGCGCTCAAAGCTGAGGCCGTACATAAAGCTCATGAGGGGAATACCGGGACCTGCCATAAATGCAGCGCACACGCCGGTGATGACCACGATCAGCGCCATAACGGCAACAATAATCAGGTCAAAGCGACGACGCTTGCGAGGATTAGCCCAAATGCTCGACAAGCGCAGGAGCTGCGGTTTATAGACAAATCCAATGCTCAACAGAATAGCCTGAGCCGGAAAAAACAGGGCATTAAAGTACAGCTGGTATTTGTAGGCTAGTGTTCCTTCCATCACAAACTTGGGCATGCTCTCGATAAGGTTGAACAGGAACAATGCACCAAAGAGCGGGGCGCACTGGACAAACAGGTGGCCGACCTCGCGCAGGCTCACGCGGCGCGATTTTTCGGTCTCGAGCAGGGCGAGCGGCGCGGTGACCAGCACGAGCGAGGCGATGGCGGTGATGCCCATAGCCATGGTCGCGATGGGCATGCTGCGCGTGAGGAACAGCGCCACGCTGAAGATCGCGATGACGCCGACGGAGCGTAGCGTTTGGCTCATGCCGGCCAGGTAGAGCTTGTCGGCCTGCTGCAGGCGGCCCTCGTACACGTCGGCGACGCCGTCGATCACCTTATACAGGTAGACGCCCAGGCCGATCGTCGCCATATGCGCGTCGTAGCCGCGGGCGCTGCTGTACATGAGGCCGCAGCCCAGGGCGAGCGCTCCGCAAAGCCAGCGGTTGAGCTGGTAGGAGGCAAAGGACGTCGTTTCGTCGATGTCCGAGACTTGGAAATTGCGCACGCCGTAGTTGCATGCGATCATGATGAGCATGCCGGTGACAAAGGCGATGGAGAACTTACCGGCTTCCTCGGCGCCCACAAGCTGCGTGGACACGATGGTGAGCAGGGGAAACGCGAAGCCCCACACGGCGGTGCCCAGGGTATTCCAGAGATAGTCGCGGCGGGTGGCGTGTTCCTCGTATTCGGCTTCCTGCGTGGAGAAGCCGCCGCCGTAGACAGCGCCGAGCAGGCGGTTCCACCAGGCGTTGACCATGCGGTGGATGGGGCCGGGCTTGCGATCGCGTTCGCGCCGGCGACGTGTGGCTTGGCTGCTATTGGGGCCGCCGGCGTTGCGCTGACTTAGCTCTTGGATGCGTGCGAGTTCCTCGGCAGTGTGCGAGGCAGGGAAGAGGCCGTTCTCAATGCGGCCGCCTTGGGCCTTCGCGGCGCCGTCTCTCGATGCAGCGGGGTTGGAGATGCCGTTGCGGCGGGCGATGGCGCGGCGAATGCTATCGAGGGGCGTGATGCTCAAAGCGGAGTCCTTTCTATTGCTGCGCTTTAGTATAGACGCGACGGTGTTCGCTCGTGTTTTTGAACGGATTGTTCAATATTTTCGGCAGGCGGCTGTAATTTGTCGGTAAACGTGCGGTATCCTGTTGAAGTTTTGTGACACCCCCGATGCCGCCCACGCGGCACCAAGGAGCTTCTACCTATGGACGTCGCCGCATTCTTACTGTGCCGATTATTTGGCTGGTCGTGATGCTACTGTGCTTTAAATGGCCAGCTTGGAAGGCCGCTATCGGATCGTTTGTCCTTTCGTGCTTGCTTGCCTTCGCATGGTGGCACCTGCCGGCAGCGCAGATCGCGACTGCCTCGCTCGAAGGCTTTATGATGGCCCTGTGGCCCATCGTTCTGGTGATCATCGCCGCGGTGTTCACGTATAACCTGTGCGTTCGTACGGGCGCCATGGACGTGATCGGCAGCATGATCACCTCCATCAGCAGCGACCGCCGCCTGCTGGCGCTGCTCGTGGCTTGGTGCTTCGGTGGCTTTATGGAGGGCATGGCCGGCTTCGGTACCGCTGTCGCCATTCCTGCCGGCATGCTCGCGGGCCTGGGTTTTGAGGCCGTGCCCGCCGTGCTCATCTGCCTGCTGGCAAACGGCGTGCCCACGCCCTACGGCTCCATCGGCATCCCCACGGTGTCCGTTGCCGACTTGGTGGGTCTGGATTCCCTGCACCTGGCGACCGTTCAGCTGGTGCAGCTCGCACCGTTCTTTGTGGTGATGCCGCTATTTATTGTACTGGTTGCTGGTCGTGTTGCCGATGACCAGGGCAACGTTGCAGGCGTTGCCGAGCGCCTACGTGGCGTGGCGGGCATCGCCGTGCTCTCCGGCGTGTCCTTTGCCGGTGCGGCTCTGGTCGTTGCTAGGTTTGTGGGTCCCGAGCTTGCCGTCGTCGTCGGTTCTATCGTTTCGCTCGGGCTGACAGCTGCGCTTGCTATGCGTGCCGAGAAGTCGGGGCATCTGGACGCACGCTTTCACATGAATATCGAGGCGGGGGAGAAGCTCACCGTTAAGTCGGCGCTTTCGGCCTGGTCGTGCTTCATCCTGATCTTTGTGTTGCTGCTGGGCACGTCTAACCTGGTACCCGCCGTGCATGCCGCGCTCGCGCCGTTTGCGAGCCAGGTGCAGGTGTATTGCGGCGAGAACCCCGGCACGCTCACGTTTTCGTGGATCAACACGCCGGGCATCTGGATTTTCCTGGCGGCGTTTGTCGGCGGCGCCATTCAGGGTGCTTCGCCGCGCATGATGGGCGAGGTGCTGGCTGCGACCGTCAAGCAGATGTTGCCGACGGTCATTACCATGCTTTCGGTACTGGGCTGCGCCAAGGTGATGGGCTATGCCGGCATGATTTCTTCGATCAGCGCGTTTTGCATTGCGGTCGCTGGCGGTCTGTACCCGATTCTGGCTCCGTGGATCGGTGCGGTCGGTGCGTTCGTGACCGGTTCGGGCACGTCTTCGGGCATGCTGTTTGGTCCCATTCAGAGCCAGGCTGCCACCGCGCTGGGTGTGAGCGACTATTGGATGGTCGCGTTGAACGCCTTGGGCGTCGCCGCCGGTAAGATGATCTCGCCGCAGACACTCGCCATTGGTCTTGCCGCCGTGCACGTGCGCGGTAAGGATGCCGAGCTCCTGGGCGCCGTCCTGCCCTACGCCGCCGGCATGCTGGTCCTGATGAGCGCCATAGCCATGCTCGGCCAAGGCCTGCCGCTGTAGTCGGCACTTAGGGACGTTCCTTATGTGCCGGCACTTTGGGAACGTCCCTAAGTGCCGGCATCCGGGGACACTCCTTGAATGTTGCCTGTTCAAGAACGTCTCCAACGACTAGTCGTTTAAAAACGTCCCCAATGACTAGGCCGCTTGCCTGCGATTTTTGACCGTTGGGCGGGCTTGCCGCCCTTGCCGCAAAAACGTTTTTGCATATCGGGTACAACGAGCTTTACGTGAGTAAAGTGCGCGCCGCGTCCACGTGTCGCGTTTTTAAAGGAGGCCCCCATGCCTGGTGTTACCCCTGCAGAAGTTTTGTCCAACTTTGGTCTTAAGCTGGTCGAAGATCCCGCCGAGAACCAGCCCCGCTTGCTGGTCGATCTGCCTGCCGCGGAGCTCGTCGAGCACGCCATCCGCCGTGAAGAAGGCCGCATGGCATCTAACGGCGCGCTAGTGATCGAGACAGGGGAGCGCACTGGTCGTTCCCCCAATGACCGCTTTATCGTTGACACCCCCGATGTTCACGACAAGATCGCCTGGGGCGCCGTCAACCGACCGCTTTCGATCGAGAGCTACGAGACCATCAAGGCCGGTATCGTCAACTACCTCAACGAGCGCGATGTGTTCGTCACCCGCGGCATGGCCGGCGCCGACCGCAACCACACGCGCCGACTGCTCGTCGCCTGCGAGCGTGCCAGCCAGGCACTCTTTATTAAGCAGATGCTCGCTCGCCCGCTCGCTCGCGAAATTGCGCGCACCGGCGAGCCGGACTTTTGCGTGCTCGCCGCTCCCGGCTACCAGTGCGATCCCGCCATTAAGGGCCTCAACTCCAGCGCCGCCGTGGTCATCAACTTCCAGGAGCGCGTGATTCTGGTTGCCGGCACCGGTTACTCCGGTGAGATCAAAAAGTCCATCTTCAGCGTTATGAACTACCTGCTGCCCGTCGAGGACGACGTGCTGCCCATGCACTGCTCGGCCAGCATGGATCCTGTCACGCACGAGACCGCCGTGTTCTTTGGTCTGTCCGGCACCGGCAAGACCACGCTTTCGGCCAACCCCACACGCCTACTGATCGGCGACGACGAGCACGGCTGGTCCGACATGGGCATCTTTAACATCGAGGGCGGCTGCTACGCCAAGTGCGAGGGCCTGGACGCCTTCCACGAGCCTGAAATCTTCAACGCTGTCCGCTTTGGCGCGATCTGCGAAAACGTGGTGCTCGACGAGAGCCGCAAGCCCAACTACGACGACGTCTCGATCACGCACAACACGCGCGTGGCATACCCTGTGGAGCACATTCCCAACGCGTGGACCAAGGGTATGGGCACCACTCCAAGCGTCGTGCTCTTCCTGACCTGCGACGCCTTTGGCGTGTTGCCGCCCATCTCACGCCTGACGGCCGATGCCGCCATGTACCACTTTGTGACGGGCTTTACGGCTAAGATTCCCGGCACCGAGGTCGGCGTCACCGAGCCCACGCCCACGTTCTCTTCGCTGTTTGGCGAGCCGTTTATGCCGCTCGACCCCATGGTCTACGCTAAGATGCTCGGCGAGCGCATCGCCGACGGTCACACCCGCGTCTATCTGGTCAACACCGGCTGGATCGGCGGCGGCTACGGCGTTGGCCATCGCATTGAGCTGGCCTACACGCGCGCCCTGGTCGCGCGCGCCCTCGGCGGCACCATCGAGGACAGCGAATTCGTCCACGACGATATCTTTAACGTCGACATTCCCACCACGTGTCACGGCGTACCCGACGGCATCCTGGTGCCGCGCCAGTACTGGCAGAGCACCGCGCGCTACGACGAGGCGGCGCACAACTTGGCCGTGATGTTCGAGGAGAACTTCGAGAAGAAGTACTCGCACCTGCCCGAGTCCGTGAAGGCCGCCGGTCCGCACGCTCAGGTGCACGCCGGCGCCCGTCATCGCGGCCGCGGCTTGTTGGGACTCCGACACTAGCGTTGTTTCCGACCCAAAACCACCATAAAGGGGGCAGGCGCCTTTGTGGTGGTTTTACTCGCACGGATGACTCGGGTTACAATACGCCTGACATATCGCTCCCTTCTCCGGATAGGGGCAGCGTAAGCCCTCTTGTGGCGGCACCGTAGGACTTTGAAGGTGGCCGTCGTAAGGGCGCTTTTTGTTTAGGCACCCGGGCTCGGGCGCATGCTATGAAGGGAGGGCACATGAAGAGCTTCGTTGCCGAGGATTCGTTTTGGGAACTATTTCCGCAGGCGGCTGTCGGTGTTGTGGTCGTAAAGGGCATGAAGCCCGCGGCTCAGATTCCTCAAGAGGACGTGGATGCGATCGCGGCGTTGCTCGACCGCGCCAATATCGACGCGGAGCGTCATCTGACCAGCGATACTATCAGCGAGAACGCACCGGTCAAGGCATGGCGCGAGGCTTATCGGCTGTTCAAGACCAAAAAGGGCGCCCGCTGTTCGATCGAGAACTTGCTCAAGCGCGTGCTCAAGGGCAAACCGGTGGGCCACATTACGCCCGCGGTGGACATCTACAACACGGTGTCGCTGACCTACGCGCTGCCCGTTGGCGGCGAGGACCTACATGCTATCGAGGGCGATCTGCGGTTGGCGGTGACCGACGGTGGCGATGCGTTTCTGCCGCTTGGCGAGGAGACAGATGACCCGACGCTTCCTGGCGAGCTCGCCTACATTGATGACGCGGGCGCCGTGTGCCGCTGCTGGAACTGGCGCGACGGCGTTCGCACGGCGCTGTCCGACGATTCGGCCGATGCGTTCCTGGCGATTGAGTGCGTGGAGCCCGAGCGGATGGGGGATTGCCAGGCCGCGATCGATCGCTTAGCCGAGCTGCTCGAGCGCTATCTGGGAGCGACGGTTGTCGTTAAGACGCTTGTGACCCGCGACAATCCCTGCGTGGAGCTGTAGCGACGCCTAGAACCTATTGATGCCCCAAACCACCACAAAGGTGCCTGTCCCCTTTGTGGTGGTTTTTATGTTGATGTGTTAACAAATGGGATATTTGGGTATGGGTGTCGGCTTATGCGACTAAGATGTTTACCCGTAAGCATTATGCAAGCGAAAGGCGGTCGTCTCCCATGCAGCAGAACGACGAGACACGTTTTGAGGACTTTGTCGGACTGATCAGCGGGCTCTACAAGGAGATCCAGCGCATTAAGACATCCGAGGGCGCAAGGCTGGGCCTCAAGGGCTCCGACGTTATGTGCCTGTACTATCTTGAGCGCAGCAAGGACGGCCTGACTGGTGCTGACCTGGCTCGCATGGCAGGCGTGACCCGTGCCGCCGTCTCGCGCACGCTCGCGCATCTGGAGGAGGGCGGTTACGTCGAGGTCGATGATTCGGGCGATGCCGCCGTTAAGTATCGTGCTCCGGTGCGCCTGACCGCTCTAGGCGGCGAGAGCATGAGCGAGGCGGACCGCATCATTCGCGAGGTGCTCGATACCACCGGTAAGGCTATGGGTGTGGAGCAGCGCGAGCAGATGTATGCGTCGCTGCGCACGATTCTCAACACCCTGCGCGAGATCTAGAGCCGCGCTGGCGCTAGCTTTCAGCCAAGAACTGCATCGTCCCGTTTGAGCGCGTACGCCGTGCCGGGACATTGCTGTCAAAATTCCCTGCGCGAGACTTGCGCAAGAAAGGATTCGCTATGTCCGTCCGCATTATTACCGATTCCGCCAGCGATATGTCGCCGGCGGAGCACCCGGCGTTGTCCGTCTTGCCGCTGTCCGTTACCTTTGGCACCGATGTGTATATGGATGGCGTCGACATCGATTACCAGCGCTTTTACGAGATGCTCGTGGAGCGCGACGAGCTGCCCAAGACCGGTCAGGTCAACCCGTACGCCTTTTCGCAGGCGATTACCGAAGCACGTGAGGCCGGCGACGAGGCGGTGATTATTACCGTGGGTGCCAAACTTTCGGGGACCAATCAGAGCGCCTGTACCGCACTTGCCGAGGCGCCGGGCGGCGACGTGTATGTGGTTGATAGCAATAACGTTACCCTGGGTGAGCGCGTGCTGGTCGAGTATGCCCTGCGCCTAGTGGACGAGGGCCAGGGCGCGGCCCAGATCGCGGCGGCTGTCGAGGCCGTGCGCGACCGTGTGGTGGTTATCGGCCTGCTCGAGACGCTGGAGTACCTGGTGCGCGGCGGTCGTCTGTCTGCTGCGGCCGGCGCCGTGGGCACGCTGCTCAACGTAAAGCCTGTGGTGGCTGTCGAGGACGGTCTGATCGTGCAGCTGGGCAAGGCGCGCGGTTCCAAGAACGGCCGCAACCTGCTGAACCAAAAGGTCGAAAAGGCGGGCGGCATCGACTTTTCCATGCCGCTGGCGCTCGGCTATACGGGTCTTTCGGATGCGGTGCTCAAGAAGTATATCGAGGACAGCGCGGCACTTTGGGCTGGCCACACCGAGGGCGAGTTGCCCGTTCACACCATCGGCGCCACCATCGGCACCCACGTTGGCCCCGGCGCCGTAGCAGTAGCCTTCTTCCAGCCCGCCAACTAACCGACCTGCCATAAACCACCACAAAGGGGACAGGCCCTTTGTGGTGGTTTATGCTTTTCCGGGTGGAAGGGAGCGAGCAATGGCGTCTGAGGGCTTTTTTGAACGGGTGTACGAGGTGGTCGAGCAAATCCCCGAGGGGATGGTCGCCACGTATGGTCAGGTGGCTCTGCTTGCCGGTCGTCCACGAAGTGCGCGGTACGTGGGGTATGCCCTGCATAGTAATCCGCGCCCCGGCGAGATTCCCTGTCACCGCGTGGTGTTTGCCGACGGGCACATATGCGAGGGTTTTGCTTTTGGCGGTCCCGATGCTCAACGTGAGCTTTTGTTAGGGGAGGGTGTGGCGTTTAAGGATGACATGCACGTCGACTTGGCCGCTTGTCGCTGGCCTGCCGGACTCTAGCGGCTCCGCCGTGGTCAAAACCACCACAAAGGTGCCTGTCCCCTTTGTGGTGGTTTTCCGT
>OLFX01003424.1_pt1 | contig 10519 bp, 7 predicted proteins | sample 1605091 | NCBI WGS metagenome assembly OLFX01 (sample SAMEA3888906, study PRJEB22519) | human gut metagenome | biome: human gut; feature: human-associated habitat; material: faeces | place: Denmark | collected 2012
ACCATCGCCAGCGTTCCCAATAAAGAATAGGTGTTCTGCATCAAGACGGAACGCGGCACCTGCGTACATAAAAACCAATCCTCCGTCATCGGGATCGGCGTAAAGTAGAAAAACGAACTGCCGTCCGAGACATAACGGGTGGATGTCGGCGGATCCACTTTCAGATGCTCGGCGAACTGCGCCAGCTTCGCGCTGCTCAGCGCTTCCGGCAGCACGGTGTAGTTGCGTCCCTCGCTGTCCATAATCCACGATACCCCGTCATAGAAGTCAATCCCCTGCGCCAGCTCCGTCAGCCGGTTGAGCGCGATCGTGCCGTTGATGAAACCATACGGAACACCGTCTTTGCGCAGCGGATAACAGATCAGGGCAATCGGGGCGTTGTCGGTCTTGGAGGTGACCGGTTCGCTCAGAATAAATGGTTCATCACCGGTCATTGCACGTTCAAAATAATCGCGGCCGGATACGTCGATCGTCTTATCCTGGGCCACCCAGCCGATCCCATCGCGCATGCCGATGGCGAAGGTGCCCCATTGATTGCCATAGCGCTGTCCGACGTCGGCGTTGAGCGTTTCGACAAACGGCCGGATGTTGTCAAAGTCCATCGACTGCACCGCCGGGCTGAGCGCGATGATTTCCAGTTCGCTGACACGCTGGGCCAGCCAGTCGCCGGCTTCGCGGGCTTTGGCGTCGAACAGCTGGACGCTGGTGGAGGAGACCAGCTGTTGATTGGCATGGGAAACGGTCAGGTATACAAGGCTCATCAAAACCGCAAAGGCGGCGGTGATCAGCGCGCTGAACGTCACGATCATTCGGGTTTTAAATTTCATGGGGATCACCTCAGGTTGATAAAGTACAAATTTCCGAAAATTTGTGCAAATACAAACAAGTCCTGCCGGGCTATAATGCTAATGTAATCACAAATAAGTGATGTTGTCAAAGGGAGGAAAAAGAAATGAAGAAAGTAACTCTTTTGGCGTTAGCGGGCGTTATGGCGCTGAGCCTGACCGCTTGTTCGCAGAAGCCTGCGGAACAGCCGAAGACCAGCGACGAGCCGAAAACTGCGGACGTCAATACCGAAGCGGACGTAATCGTCTTAGGCGCAGGCGGAGCCGGTATGGCGGCGGCGATCACCGCAAAGGAAAACGGCGCGAGCGTTCTCGTGCTGGAAAAAATGCCGATGGTCGGCGGCAACACGCTGATCTCCGGTGCGGAAATGGCCGCTCCGGGCAACTGGCTGCAGGAAAAGGAAGGGATCGAGGATTCCGTCGATCTGTTCTATGAAGACATCATGAAGGGCGGCGACAATATCGCGGATCCGGAAGTGGTCCGGGTTCTGGCTGAAAATGCCCTGAGCGCTGCGGAATGGCTGCGCGACGACGTGCATGTTCAGTTTGAGGATAATATGTTATTCTTCGGCGGTCATTCTGTCAAGCGCAGTCTGGTTCCGCTGAACGCCAGCGGCGTAGAACCGATTCAGAAGTTAAAGGCTAAATGCGACGAGCTGGGCATCGAAATCCAGACCGATACGCCGGCAACCAAACTGATCCAGGACGAAGCAGGCAAAGTGATCGGCGTCGAAGCGCAGCATGACGGTCAGACTCTGACCTACACCGCTCACAACGGCGTGATCATCGCGACCGGCGGCTTTGGCTCCAATCTGGAAATGCGCAAGCAGTACAACCCGATGATGGATGAAAAAATCCTGTCCACCAACAGCGTCGGATCGACTGGCGACGGCATCACGATGGCGGAAGCGATCGGCGCGAAGCTGGTCGACATGGAATGGATCCAGACTTATCCGACCTGCGATGCGGAAACCGGACGCTTACTGTATGTCGGCGACGTCCGTCTGGACGGCCGTGCGATCTTAGTCAACCTGGAAGGCAAGCGGTTCGTTGAGGAACTGGAACGCCGCGACGTCATCTCCAAAGCGGTTACGGAAACCACCGACGGCTTCTCGTATCTGTTCTGGGACGAAGCTTCGATGGTCGCTTCCGGCGTCCGCGAGCAGCATCAAAACGAATATGATGATCTGATCGAACGCGGCATGTTGGTAAAAGCCGACTCGATCGAAGAAGCGGCGGCTCATTTTGGCATCGACGCGGAAAACCTGAAGGCCACTGTCGCGAAGTATAACGAATACTGCGAAAAGGGCAAGGATGAGGAATTCAACAAGCGCGGCGATCTGATCGCCTTCGGCGAAGGTCCTTACTATATCATGAAGTCGATCCCGGCAATCCACCACACGATGGGCGGCATCAAGATCAATCCGGAAGCTCAGGTGGTCAATGTTGACGGCAACGTCATTGAAAATCTGTATGCGGCTGGCGAAGTGACCGGCGGCATCCACGGCACCAACCGTTTAGGCTCTGACGCGATCGCGGATATCATGGTCTTCGGCCGGATCGCAGGCGCTAACGCGGCAGCGAACAAATAAGCAAAAATTTAAGTTCAGCCGGTATTTTCTGAAAAGAAAACCGGTGATCAAGGAAATCAAAAGCCCCGTTCTTTCAGAAACGAAAGCCGCGGGGCTTTTATCTGTTTTTATCCCGTTCCTTTATCAAAGGGATGCACAAAAACAAAGGCATCCATGAAATAGAAAAGCACGGATCCCGGCGTTGTTCTCAGCCTTCATCCTGCGTCAGTCCTGCGCCGTCGTTTCCGCCAGTCTTATGCGTTTGAGCATCGCCGGGGTTTTGTATTTTTGTTTATGACAAAGCTGCGACAGAGAATTTTCAAAACGGAAATCACTGACGATCACGGGGGTGAAGTGCCGGGTTTCGATCTTCTGATGGGCCAGCGGCTGAGGCAGGAGTGTGACCCCGAGGTTTTGCCGCGCGGCTTCCAACCGCGCTTCAAGCGAAGAACATTCCTACCCTGGGCACGCGTTGTTGATTGTCCATCTGGACGATCCCGGCGATTCCGCAGCGATTATGACCAGTTCTTCGAAGCAGCGTTGAACGAAGGCACCGTTTGAATTCTGATGATTCTGACCGAACCAGACATTCTGGCTGGCAAAGGGGCTGTTGAAAACGGGGGGATCATCGTCGTGGACCTGACACCTTCCGACTTTTCCGATCTGTGACGAAACGAGACAGAGCGCAGTCTGCCGGAAATTTCACGCAGCGATATGATCCAGAGTCAGGCTGATCCACGTCATTGCATTGTCAGTGAATCCCATGCCCGGTTTTTCGGGCAGCACCTTCATGATGAAAGGAGATTTCATGAAATTGAACCGCTATTCCGGCTACAAACCGTTCAGCTCGTTAAGAATCCGGCTTAATGTCTTTTGAACATCCTGATCGCTTAACGGTCCTTCCGGCAGATTGACAACATGATCAAAGCCCAGAATTTCAGCCTGAGCGGCGTTTGTCTTTGCCGGCGTCACTAAGATGGTCGTCATGTCTTCATGATGCGCGATCGCCGCAGCCTGAGGCAGGGAACTGGAGGAGGAAGGCGACAGGAATTTCTGGCGGAAGCAAAGCAAGGCGTCCGCATGGCGCAGCCGTTCTCGAAAACCGATCGTCGACATCAAGGCAGCGACGCCGTCCTGACATTTCCCGCGCAGCAGCACCTGAATCGTATAGCCCAGCCCATAACCTGCGCCTGCACCCGGTTCGGCGGCGGACGAAGTTTGCTGCAGCCAGCGAATGAGCGGCGAAGCAGGTAGGGCATTGCGGTATAAATCCTTGGGATCGCACAGCGCGATGAACGTCAATCCGCGCAGCGTTTTCTTCAATTCCTGATCGTCTGCCCGGACGATTTCACCCAGATCGTCGTAAACAAACTTCATGCCCAGCGCTTCCAGCATCCCCAAACCGCCATCCTGCGGTATGGCGTTGCTGAGCACCAGATAAAATCGGCGGCAGCCCTGGTTGAGGGCATGAAGGATCAGGTGACCGCCAAGCCGGGTACTGGTTTCATCAGCGAGCGCGGAAAGTTCCAGAATCGCGTTGTTGCCCCGCACGGCATAACTGATTTTTCGGGCAGGGAAAGCCGGATCAACGGGCAGGGTCACCCGCTGGCAGACCGACTGGCCAATCAGCGCGTCGACATATCCCTGTTGTCCATCGCTTAGATTGCAGGAAACCGACTGGCATTGAGAAATCGGTACGAGCGCCTGCAGGCTCTCATTAAACGCCCGGGCGTCCCAGCCGTCGTCAAAGGGCTCCGCCGCCAGCACCAGCCGCGGCCGCAACGTTTGCCGCATGAAGAACCGTTCCTGCAACTGGACCGGATGATGATCGCTGGACATCAGCGTAAATTCTTCTTTCAAAAAGAATGGCAGCGAGGGCATCAGGACGATCACCTGCAGCTCAAAATGATGATGTTTTTTCGCGAACCGGCGGGCCTGATGCAGCAGTTCGCTGGATAAGCCTTCGCCCTGATGGTGCTGCAGGACCGCTAACAAATCAATTTGCCAGCGGGTAGGATCCAGCGCCAAAGCTCCGATGATCTGACCGTCATCCTCCTCCGCGGCAAAAATTTCCCATGGCGGCAAGGGTTTATTGGGGGACAATTTCCGATACGTCCCAGCTGCACGCTTTAACGCAGGTCTGCCTCTGGGTGCGCAGCATCCGCCGGCTGAAGTCTAAAAGCGCTTGAATTTTCTGTCGCTGAGCGGCAGGGTAATGACGGATTTTCATGGTATACCTCTTTTGGCTCTTTTTCTTATTCTATCATAATCCAATGTCCGGGAAAATGTTCTTGACTGCGCTTATGACACACTGACGGATTTTTCAGCCAGTTCCTGCCGCGGTAAATTCTGTTTCAGCCAGTGTCTCCATTCTTCCTGCAGCCGCTGTGGGGCGTGCAGGATACTTTCCTGCTCGCTCATGGACGGCTGCTGCAATACGAGCACATCGCAAAATCCAGCTTCCAGCAGCGTTGTTTTCGCCATACCGAGCTGACCGCATACCGCCAGAACCGGTACGTTTGCCTGCTGAGCATGACGAAGGATGCCCAGCGGGACCTTGCCTTGTAAACTTTGCGCGTCGATCCGGCCTTCGCCGGTAACGATCAGATCCGCTTCCGCCAGCTGTTCGTCCAGCCGCATCCATTGTAAAAGCTGTTTTAGTCCGCTGCGGATTTCACAGTTGAACAACCCTTTCAACATCAGACCGCAGGCCCCGGCCGCGCCCAATCCCGGCAGATTTGCCAGGGAACAGGCCTGCCAGGCTTCCACTTTGCGCGTCAGCGCTTCCGTGCTGCGATCCAGCTGGCCGATCAGCCGTTCATCTGCGCCTTTCTGCCGGGCGAACACCCGGGCTGCCCCGGTACTGCCGAACAATGGATTTGTGACGTCGCACAGGCAGATCAGCTGTGCGCCAAAGTTTCGCAGTTCACAGCCGGAAACGTCGATCGCTTCGATTTGATCCAATGTCAAACCGGTAGGCAGAAAGGTTTTTCCCTGATGGAAAAAACGCACGCCCAGAGCCGCCGCGATTCCGCATCCCCCATCATGCGTGCCGCTGCCGCCCAGACCCAGATAAATCGTTTTGCATCCGGCGTTTAAAGCCGCTTTGATTTGCAGACCTGTGCCGTAGGTTGAAGCCAGAGCAGGATTGCGGGGCTGGCATAAACCCAGCCCGCTGCATTGAGCCAGTTCAACCACGGCTTCCGAGCCCTTCCTGGCCCAGACTGCGCTCCATGGCTGGCGCAGAGGATCGCAGAACATCCCTTCCTGACGGAGAAAGCCGCCGTTTTTAACGACAGCTTCAACTAAGCCTTCGCCTCCGTCGCTGATCGGCAGAACTGTGACTTCAGCCGCCGGAAGAAGTTCATGCGTCACAGTCTGAATGTGCGCTCCGATCTCGCTGCTGGACATACAACCTTTGAAGGAATCCGCAGCCACGATGATTTTTTTCATGAATTTGCCTCTTTTTCTAGTTTGCTTTCCGTATTTCGCCTGTTTACTTTAATGAGATTGTATCAGTACACCATTCGTTTTTTAATAAACGATATTCAACGCGGGTCTGAAGATGACCCGCATGCCAAGTGCAGTTGATATGCTCCGCTTCTTTGATCATACCGCATTTTTGCATTACTTTTTCTGATCCGACATTTTCTTTGATACATCCTGCTGAAAGTCGTATCACATTGTCCTCAAGAAAGGCAAATTCGATTACGCGCATTAAAGCTTCACTTGCATATCCTTGATTCCAGAACTGGGGCAGCAGAAAATAACCGACGTCCGCAAGTTTGCCTAACGGCGTATTTTGCTTAATCGTGTAGCCGATGCTTCCAATAACCTCAACGGTTGTTTTTGACTCCATGTGAAAAAAAACGGTGTGACGTTTCGCAGCTGTCTGATCCAACAGACATGACAAAGGTCTGCCTTTGCTTCTTCCAATGAATTTAAGCGCATTCCAGGCAGATAAAACATCGTTTCAGGATTACTCTTCAGTTTCAGAATCGCTGTTTCATCCCCGACCGTATAATCCCGCAGGATCATTCTTCTTGTTTCCAGACGAAGCATGACAACATCCCCTCATTTCTTTTGAATTTTATATGCTCTCTTCTGATTATATCATTTTTCAATTCTTCTCAAACTTTTATATTCAGACAGGCTGCAGCTTTCTTATTCCCGTTGATTAAAGTTAACTTGTTTTGAATAATAAATCAGAAAATCCGGGCGTCAGAGTAGGCAGAAACCGGAAAAACGGGTATGATAAAGCTGACAAAAATAAAAAAACAAAGAAAGGACGAACAATCATGGAAAAAGCATATAATTTCAAACTGAACGACAGCGAGGGCAACGAAGTAGCGCTGCATGACTTCCTGGGGCAGAAGGTCGTCGTCTATTTTTATCCCAAGGACAGCACGCCGGGCTGCACAAAGCAAGCTTGCAGCTATCGCGATCATTTTGCCGAACTGGCCGCGCGGAATCTCAAGGTGATCGGCATCTCCAAAGACTCCGCGGCGTCTCATCAGAAATTCATCGCCAGGCAGAGCCTGAATTTTACGCTGCTTTCCGATCCTGAACGGATCGCGATCGAAGCTTATGGCGTCTGGCAGGAAAAGATGATGTATGGCAAAAAGGTGATGGGCGTGGCGCGTACGACGTTTGTGATCGACGAGCAGGGAAACATCTTAAAGCGTTTTGACAAAGTAAAGCCGGATCAGGACGTCGCGCAGGTACTGGCGTTCATCGACGGATTGGAAGGATAGAATTAAATTTCCAATCTCGATTTCGGTCACTTTCATCAGGATAACCGGTCTGGAACGAGTTTGATTCCAGACTTTTTAAATCGCTGCGGGCATGAAAAAGGCACTGTTTTCAGCATAATTAAATAAGCAGGAAAATAACGGAAATGTAAGCGCTGTGATCATTTCTATGTCGAACATTGTCGAAATTAAAAAAATAAGGATATTATTCAATTCAGCATATTCACTTTTCCTAAAACATAGTATAATGATGATAAGTAAAGGAGCAGGATGGGTGAGCAGGATGAATAAGAAACAAACACAAATCATCGGCAACACGCTGGTGGAAGAATATGCCGTGCCGCTGATGGCGGAGGAAAACGCGACCTTACAGTTATTGGAGTACGCCGACCGGATTGCGAATTTAGACGCATTCGTCGTCGATTATATCCGTCTGGAAGAACTTCAGATGTATTCGGAAGATCGGGGAATTCCAGTCTATACTGATGTGGAAAGTCTGGCGATCGTCAAGCATGATCTGGCCAAGGATTCGATCCGCACGTGTCTGGTCAAGGGTTTCTATATGAACGTGGATCTGTCGGTCATCGTCGATATGCAGTCGAAGACGATCCGGTTTAACCGCAGCCGGTTCAGCACGCTGGACACCGAGGAAATCATCGCTGCCGTCGGCGGTATGACGCAGCTGTAAAACGGGGAAGCAGGACATTTCAGAAACGAGATGTCTTTTCTTTTTGCGGAAAAAAAGGTAAACTAAGCCCAGGATAAAGGAGGAATCGCTCGTGGAAACGATCGAATTAAAAACCGCGATTCTGCACAGCCTGGATATGAATCTGGGGATGCCTGTGGTTTCGCAGGTGGAATTGGAACCGACGGACTTTTTAAATACCTATCTGGAAAAACGGCTGCAGCGTCTGACGGGCAGCGAACACTGCCGCACAAGCACGACGGCCAGCATCGGCGGGGTCCAGCTGGATGAGGTGCTGAAAGCCTCGGACTGGCAGGCGTTTTACCAGTTTACGCTGCAGCTGCTGGAAAAGCTGTTCAACTACCGCCAAAGCAACGGAGGCCAGAGCGCGGATGTTCTGTTTGCGCTGTTGGAGATCGACCGGCATTTAAGCTTATATGTCGGAATTCTGGATTACCGCAGCTCGCTGATTCACCATCTCAGCCAGGATGAACGCCAGACCCGGCTGGAGTTAGTCGAATACCAGACGACGCTGCCCAGCGCGTCGGCCGGGGTGAGCTTTGAGTTCTGCACCGATCTGTTCACCGGGCTGACGCAGCTGATTGAAAAGAAGGAAAAAGGCTTTACGCCGCTTTCGGAACTGCTGCTGAATCAACAATTTGATATGACGCCGAAGGAGAAGATCAAGGCGGCGCAGAAAATCGTGCAGGAAATTCATCCCAGCGACGATCTGACCGAAATGAACCGCCGTGTCGAGTTCAAGCAGAAAGTCGCAGAATCGCTGCAGGAAAAGGAAGAAGTCAATCTTGAGGAAGTCTTTGAGGAAATCTACGTCGACGATCCTTCGACGCTGTTTGAAGCGAAGGCGAAGCTGCAGGACCGTGGTCTGGATCAGCAGCGGATGGTTGTGACCAGCTCCGCCTACGACGCCAAGCTGAAAAAGCAGAAGCTGGTGACCGACAGCGGGATTTCGATCGTTTTGCCGATTGATTATATGCACGATCAGAGCCATGTGGAATTCATCACTAATCCTGACGGCAGTCTTTCCATCCTGTTGAAAAACATCACCCATATCTATGATAAATAAACGCAGCCGGACAAATAAAAAAAGAATGTAAGAAGTTACATGGATTGATGTAAAATTTCTCTTTTTATCGCGAAGCAGTTCATTTCCGTCTTGACAACCGTCTCAGTTTCGCTTAAACTGAATCCATATTCAAAATTCAGCGAACAGGAGAGTAGCTTGAGATATCCATCAGCGAGCCAAAACAGAGTGAAAGTTTGGCGGCACTGTCAAAAGCGAAGCGCACCTGGGAGAAGTTCAGATGAAAGCAGTAGTCTGAAACGTGAGTCTGCGTTAACGAACGAGGGGGTCGGATGTTTTTTTCCGGCAACTAGGGTGGTACCGCGATGTGAGTCGTTCCTAGATTAGAGGAACGGCTTTTTTGTTTGGAAAAGAGGGGTAATATGAGAAAGATGAAAAACACGTTGATCCTGGCCGTTATGATTTTCTGCCTGTGGATCACAACCGGATTGTCGCTGGCGGCTGAGGAGGAACAGCCGGCTCAGGGCAATCCCGCCAACCGGCTGGAGGAAATCCTGCAGCGGGGCAAACTGATCGTCGCGACGTCGCCGGACTTTGCGCCGCAGGAGTTTATCGACGATTCCAGGAAAGGACAGGACCAGTATGTCGGCTCCGACATCATGATGGCGCAGTACATCGCTGATCAGCTGGGCGTCGAGCTGGAAATTCAGGCGATGGACTTCGCGATGGTGCTCAGCTCAGTCGATCTGGGCGAAAGCGACATGGCGATCAGCGGTTTCGGCTGGAAGGAAGACCGCGAGGATTCCTTTGAATTATCCGACGGGTTTAACAAAACCGGAGAAGCGGCCTGTCAGGGGCTGATGATCCGCCGTGCGGATGCGGAGAAGTATCCGGATCTGGCCAGCTTCGACGGGAAACTGATCGCGGCGCAGGCCGGCTCGCTGCAGGAAAACTATGTGCAGACCCAGCTGCCGCAGGCGACGCTGGAAACGATTACGTCGATGGACATCGGTATCCTGAGCTTAACTACCAACAAGGTGGATGCGCTGGCTTCCGACTGCGACGTGGCCAAAGGCTATGTATCCAAGGACAATTCGCTGATCTTGGCGGATGCGCGCTTCGATACGACGTTGGAAGATCAGCACGCCGGCAACGTACTTGCCGTCAAAAAAGGCGAAACGGAGCTGATTGCCGCGATCAACAACATAATTGCGGACATCAACGAAAAGGGGCTGTATGAACAATGGAAAAACGAAGCCAAGACGCTGGCTTCCAAGCTGGGCATTGAATTCGACGGCTCCGAAGGCGTGGCGAAGAAGTCGCCGGGCGTCATCCAGGTCTTCCAGGAAAATTCCGGCATCTTCATGAGCGGCTTGTGGGAAACCTTGAAGCTGGCGGCAATCACCGTCTTCTTCGGTACGATTTTCGGGGCGCTGATCGCGATCATCAAGCTGTCGAAAAATCCGCTGCTGAAATTCATCACGGCGGTGTATGTCGAAGTGCTGCGCGGCACGCCGATTCTCGTGCAGCTGTATATCTTCCGCTTCTTTTTGCCGATGGCCTTCCCATGGCTGAACCTGTCCAAATATGCCTGCGTCGTCATCGCGCTGGTCTTCAACAGC
>OLFX01003430.1_pt1 | contig 10473 bp, 10 predicted proteins | sample 1605091 | NCBI WGS metagenome assembly OLFX01 (sample SAMEA3888906, study PRJEB22519) | human gut metagenome | biome: human gut; feature: human-associated habitat; material: faeces | place: Denmark | collected 2012
ATGCCGTATTTTTCCATAATTTCTTCCAACAGTCCGCGTACAAACCGGATTTCATCCTGATTGGTGCTGGAAACAAACATCGCATTGTCAGCGGCGAAATAGCCGGTCGAAACGTTGGCGTGAAAGAAATACTCGGCGATGCACAGCCGTTTGGCGATTTCCTCCCCGACTAACAATATTCCATAATTCGGCCGGGAAATCAGCTCCAGATTGTAGTCCTTGAAGATTTCCCGCACTTCCTTCAGATCGGCGGTCAGCGTGGAGCGGCTGATATACAGCTCGTCGACTAAATCCTCGATCGTCAGATAATAATCCACCGTCAACAGCTTCTTCACGATGTAATTGACGCGTTCGTAACGGTACTTCGGCACGGTCTGCGCGGTTCGCAGCTCACGCCGCTTCAGCTCCGTCAGAAACTGATTATAGAGAAATTCATCGCCCACCGACAGCTGGTAACCGACCCCGGTCCGGGCCAGAATAGCCGCGTCGTAGTCCTTGAGGATCGCGTTCAGCTCGCCGATGTCTTTTTTGACCGTGCGCGCCGACACCTTGACCTTTTCCGCCAGCTGGGCGCTGGTCAGCGGCTGGGAGGCTTCCCCCAGCAAAATCAAAATTTGTTCCAGGCGGTCGCTGATGTATTCCATCCGCTTCCCCTCCTCTCTCAAAAGAATGCAGGGTTGCCCCTGCATGATGCGCTACTGCAGCTTATAATCCTTGAAGTACGTCTTCTTCCCATCCGGAATCAAGCGCAGCTCAACCTCAAAGCCGTCGCTGACCAGCTTATTGCACAGCTCGATATCCTTCTGCGATACCGCGATCGCGCCGATCAGGTTTTCCTTCGTTTCGGCATTCTTGCGGATTCCGCCCAGATTCAGCGAACCGATTTCCGGGATGCTGGTGAGGATATCGGCGGCGTCGGGGATGTTGTTGGTGATGACCATAACGTTTGTGCTGCTTTTTAAGTGAGTGCGGATCAGCGCCTTCGCTTTCTCCACGCTTTCGCAGACCAGCTTCGTTCCCCGCGGCTTGGCGATGTCCAGCGTCATCTTCTGGAAATCATCCTTGGCGATCGCGTCATTGGCGAGGATGATCATGTTGATCGACAGCTGTTTCGTCCAGGAAAATCCGACCGCGCCGTGGATCAGACGGTCGTCAACACGCAATAATTTTATCATTCGCTTGTTCCTCCTTGTTTTTTACAAGCCGACTTCGTTGCCGGTTTTCGGTGCTTTGGAGCCCATGATGTCGTTCATCCGTTTGCGGGCTTCGTCCAGCGGATTGACCCATTTGTCGCGGCCCATCGCGGAAATCACCTGGAATGGAATGACGTTGAACAGGACGCTGAAATGTTCGTCGAGGTGATGATTGATCGTCAGCACTTTCGGATCGTCAATCTTGCGGTTGGTGATCAGATAGACGCGGGAGGTCAGTTCGTGGACGCTTTCGTACATTTTGACCGCGCGGTCGCTCGGCTGTCCCAGCGAATCGACGATGATCACCGTGCGCTCAGCGTTGGTTTCAATCGACGGTCCATGCAGGAATTCCTCCATCTCATAAGCGGTCGCGGCATGGCCGGTCGTCTCCGCGATCTTCAACGCGCCTTCTAGCGCGACGGCGTGATTCGGGCCATATCCCAGAATCTGCACGCGCTTGAGATCGGTCAGCTCCGCTTCGTTGGTAGCGTACCAGACTTTCGCTTTCTCTACCGTCTGATCCATCATGTCACAGGCCAGCTTCAGTTGTTCATAATATCCGGCGGCTTCCTCCGCGCTGACCAGACCCTTGGCCTTGCCCGCTTCAATCGCGAACAACATGTAATATAAACCGAGTGTAACAACGCCCTTGGTGACAAAACCGATCTTTTCAATCCCCATGCCCCAGTTCAGGCACAGATCGCAATGCTCCTTCATGACGCTCTCGACATTGCCGGTCAAACCGATCGCCGTCAGGCCATGCTCGCGGGCTTTCTGCAGGGCATCGTTGGTGTTGGTCGAACGGCCGCTCTGCCCCGCGCCGAAGACAAACGTCTTTTCATCAAAGATCGTTTCATAATGATTAAAGGTAAACGATGTGACGACTTCCGTTCTGACCTTGAGAACCTTTTCGACAAAGTATTTCGCCAGACAGGAGCCGTTGTAGGAAGATCCGGAGGCGATGATCAGGATCCGGTTGTACTCCTTTTTCGTATACAGATCGACGGCCGGCTGTACCAGCTGTGAAGCTTGTTCGATGTTGCGGCGGCACTGCGCCGCGCTTTCTTCAATATAACCCATCATCGTTTCCATTTCGACAATTCCTCCTTATGTTTTTCATGGAAAAGAGGAAGCAAGGCCCTTCGCAAAAGCCTTGTTCCCCTCCTTGTGCAATGCGGTCTGCCTGCCCTGCCGCTTTAAAACGCGCTAAACTTGATCCAAGACGGACGCTTCAGTCCGCGGACAGGAAGACATAAGCAATTTGAAGACTACGATTAGAGAATGCCGATGACGTTGCAGACGATGCCCAGAATGAACATGCCGATCATGATGTGCAGCATGTTGACCTGCTTCTTTAACAGCCAGGCGGTCGCCCACGTAATGCACAGCGGCAGCAGGCCCGGCAGAATTTCGTCAAACAGCGACTGCAGCGCTAACGGTTCCATCTGGCCAAACTGAATGACTAACGGCGTCGAAACCGAGACCATCGACATCGTCATCGCGCCGATCACCATCAGGCCCAGGATGCCGAAGCACAGCGTCAGCTTGTCCATGATGTTGGACTTGTAGATCTTGTTGATAAACTTGCTTCCGAAATCATACGACTTCCACATCAGATACCAGCGGGCCAGGAAATGCGGTGCGTTGTAGAGCAGGATGAAGACGAAAGGCGCCAGCACGTTGCCCTGTAAGCCTAACTGCGCCGCGACGCCGGCCGCGATGACGCGGAAGGTGCCCTGGAACAGCGAATCGCCGATGCCGGCCAGCGGTCCCATCAGCGCTGCTTTGACAGCGTTGACCGAAGCCGGAGCCAGATCCGGATTGCTCGAGATTTCTTCTTCCATCGCGCAGGAGATGCCGAAGATCAGCGTCGATACCTGCGGCGTCGTGTTGAAGAATTCATAGTGACGGCTCAGCGCCATCGCCAGATCCTTCTTATCGGGATAGAGTTCTTTTAACGCCGGAATCATCGCGTAGCAATAACCCGATCCCTGATAATTCTGATAGTTGAACGAAGCTTCCAGCGTATGCGCGCGCCAGTACACGCCCATTAACGCCTTGCGGCTCAGACGCTTGGTTTCGCGCTTTTCATCTGTGACTTCCTCTTCCGCCGCTTCCTTGTCTTCCGACTTGATGAAGAAGAAGGCGATCACCGCGAAAGCTGCGCCCAGAATCGCAACGCCCGTATTGGTCATGCCCAGGAAGGCTGACAGCACGAAGCCGATGAAGTAGAACGCGCCGATTTCGCGGGTCCAGATCATATTCAGCAGCATCGCGAAGCCCAGTGCCGGCAGGATCGACGTGCCGACTTTTAAGCCGTTGTAGATCCATTCCGGGATGAAATCGACGACCGCCTGAACTGCGCCGGTGCCTAAATAGATGGAGGCAAAGACCAGAATCATCATGATCAGGCTGAACAGCCACCAGGTCAGCCAGTGATACCGTTCCACCTTCTTGTAATCGCCGATTTCGCAGGCTTTCTGCATCTCAACGATCCAGTACTGCATGACGACGCGGATGAAGGTTTTTAACATATTGAACAGAATGCCGGTCGGAATTGCGATGGTCAGCGCGAACGCCGCGTCCTGACCGGACAGAATCGCCAGTCCGCCGCCGACGATCGTCGCGATGGAAACGTCCATGGATACCGAAATACCGATGTTCATGACGCCGATGAAGGCCAGCTCCAGCGTGGCGCCGATCAGAATTCCGGCTTGCAGATCCCCCAGAACCAGGCCGACCAGCGGACCGAGAACGATCGGTTTGGTCAGCATCATGTAACCGTTGATCATATCGGTTCGCGACACGAGATAGATCAACGACAGAAGCAGTGCGTTTAGTAACATAAGTGTTTACCCCTTTCTTAACCTTGGTCTGTGATGCGGTGGGCCTGTCGGTTTGTTTTCAGCTCTCGCTTCCTTTCTTTTGAATGATTGAATTAACATAACAGATCCGGCTCTGCGCTTCGCTGACGCAGCGCTGCAGATCGGCAGCCAGATCGTCTGTTTCTTCCAGTTTCAGCACGTTGAGAATCAATTCGAGATTGACCCCGGCGAGGATGTGGCAGTTGGGCTTCAGCAGGCTGCGCATCATGTATTGATTGACGCTGCCGCCCAGCAGGTCGGTCATGATAATCCAGGTTTCCGCTTCATGCCCCGCCATGATCTTCTGCATGCGGGTTTCCAGAGGCGTTTCGTCGGTATAGGCACACAGGGCTGTCACGTCCGGATTTTCGCCTGCCAGCCGGCACACCGCGCTGGTCAGTCCGGCGGCGTATTCGCCATGACTCGCGATCAGATATTTCACATTATTCCTCTTTCCATTCGTCCTTTTCAATGCCATTATAGAAAGCTTTGTAATCATTAACTACTCAATTAATTTCACTAATTCTAGTGCAGTGCATCAGCCGGGCGGCCTTCCAGCAGCGCCGGGATTTCCGCCAAATCGTCAAACAAGGCGTGCGCCGGGGATTGATCAAATCCATACCGCTGGTCGCGCTTGGCCAGCACGCGCATGCCGGCGCGGATGGCAGCCTGAATGCCGTAGGTGGAATCTTCAATCACGGTGCACTGCCGGGGCTTGGCGTGGAGTTGTGCGGCGACGTGCAGATAGATTTCCGGATTCGGCTTGCTTTCCCGGAAATCATTGCCGCTGGCGATCACTTCAAACAAGGGCAGGATCGCGAGCTCCCGGAGCACTTGTTCGATGTTGGCGCGCGGCGAGCTGGACGCCAGAGCCAGGCGCCAGCCGGAGTTTTTCAGCTGATTCAGCGTTTGATGTACGTGAGGATTCGCCAGCTCGCGGTACGCGATCCGCTGCCCCTGATGGTACGCCCGGTAATCGCGGCGATAGGTTTCCTCACTATCATAAAATGCTGGATCCGCCTGTTTTAGAATCGAAAATGTTTTGCGGCTGCTTTCGCCGACAAGCCGGTCGAGCACCGCGCGGGGAAACGCATAACCCCGGCTGATCAGAAAATCCTCAAGCCGTTTGTAATAAACCGGTTCGGTATCGACGAGCACGCCGTCCATATCAAAGATGACGATTTTCTCCATCTTCAACCTCCTTTCTGTGTTCCTGCGGATTTATTATAGGAAGATTGTGCTTTGGAACAAAAACGGAAAAAGATCACCAAGCTTAGTGCAGCGTTCCCCCTGATTTCTGTGCGGCAATCCGCTATAATAGAAACAGAAGGGAGCGATCAATCATGCTTTTATTTGCTCAACCCGGACCTCACAACACCAACGCAGCGGTGGCCGAGGGCATCCGCAAAGCCAAACAGCTGAATACCGATCTCGTCTTCGCCTCATCCTCCGGCGCGACCGCCAAAATCGTCATCGCCGAAGCCCGAAAACAGGGATTTACCGGAAAACTGATCGACGTCCGTTCCGTCTCCGATGACCAAGCTCGCGGTGTCAACCGGATGGATGCGGAAACCAAGCGCGAACTGGAAGCTCAAGGCGTTATGATCGTCACTGCCGGCCACGCGTTAAGCAGCGGGGAACGCGGACTGAGCCGTCAGTTCAGCGGGGTTTATCCGCTGGAAATCATGGCCGCCACACTGCGGACTTTGGGTCAGGGCGTCAAGGTTTGTTTTGAATGTGCGGTGATGGCGCTGGATGCCGACGTGATCGAATGGGGAAAACCCGTTGTGGCTCTGGGCGGAACCGCAAGCGGAGCGGATACTGCCATTGTGATCACGCCGGGCTATTCTGCCTCCATCCTCACGACCCGGATTCACGAGATTCTCTGCAAGCCCGCGCTGATGCCGGACTCCGGGTCTTCAGGAAGAAATTCATCAACATAGACCCGGTCAGAACACGTTATCGTTTTCATGAAGAAGGTTTTGCCTTCAGAGAACGCTATAAGCCTCTAATGAGTTAATTATACAATTCATCCGCCTTAATTTCAACGCATTTGAGTTTGCTTTATTTTTATCATTTTTCTCGTTCACCGTATTGGTCATTTTCAATTTTTTCTCCCTAATCCTCCTTCTTTTTCAGTGCGCACCTAAACGATGAATCCCATTACTTTAAAACTCTTTAGCGGAATAGTACTCTTAAAAGTCATCGTTTTCTTCTTTCTTTTGAGATGCACTTTCCGAATAGAAGAAAAAGAATTCGATTAGGGCTGCGAGATTTTCGGAGTTGGAGCATCCGGACTTTCCTCAAGCGCTTCGATCCGGTTTGTCTGTGGTACTGCGGGGTCGCCATTTTCAATTTCCCGCTTCGAAGCCGACATCTCTTTTTGAGAAACCTCCGGCTGGGTCAGATTGTTCAGCCATCGTTCCTTTTTCAACAAAGCCAGTGCTAACAGACATTTCAGTACATAACTGACTTCCACCAAGCAGTAAACCGCAGTCAGCGGCAAGTTAGTTCCCCTCGTTAATCCAATCAACAAAGGAATCGGAATGATCCACATGAACAGGGAATCGATCAGAAAGATCGACCGGCTGTCCCCGCCGCTGCGGAAGACGAAATACACAAGAAAATGTCCGGTCGCCAGCGGGAATAACAGCGCCATGATCCGCATCAGCTCATCCGCTGTCCGCAGCGAAAGCGCAGAACCTGTGTAGATCAACGGGATTGTCCAGCGGCAGAGATCAATCAGGATTCCAAACGCAACGGAAAGTCCCAGCGCCAGCTTGAACACACGCCGCACGACCTCCCTGGCCTCCGCTTTCTTTCCCTGTCCCAGAACCGGACCGACCAGAATGGTCAGCACTGTGCCGGCCGCAGGAAAAAGCACCCGGAACAGCTCATAGTAGGTCATCGCAATGGCATATCCGGCCGTTATTGGCGTACTGAACGACGAGTAGCCTTTAAATAACATCGCCAGCCCCAGGCCGTAGAATAATTCGTTCAATCCGATCGGAAGCATTGTTTTCCCAATCTGAACCGCCAGCGATCGCGGCATTTTCGGAATCGTTTTCCATGCCTGCGCATAGACGCACCGCGAGCGTTTCATCAGGACAATCATGATCAGAGCTTCCGCACACCGGCACAGCAGCATCGCCAGACCCGCCCCCAACATGCCGCCAGGGATCCCCTCCAGCAAAATCAGATTCGCCAAAATCTTAACGATGACGGCGGCGCAGCTGCCCCACAGCGGAAGGCGCACCTGACCGATCGCCCGCATCGCATTGGTAATCGCCTGCGACAGCACATAAGGAATCATCGACAGCGCCAGCAGCTGAAGGTAGACCGCGGCCGGGCCTTCCAGCGCCGGATCGGAAGAAAACAGCCGGATCAGCGTTTGCGGAAAAGCAAGGCCAGCCAGGATAAACGGAAACAACAGCACGATCGAAGCCGCCAGGGAAAACCGGAACGTCTGAGTCATCCGCTGTGGCTGATCAATTCCGGCATATTGGGCGAGAAACACAACCCCGCCCGCCAGAATGCCGTTGAGGAAACTGCTCGGCACCGTAAACAGGCGGTTGACAATCGCGGCCGACGAAACGAAAAGATCGCCGTACCGGCCGACCATCACGTTGTCAATAATCGTGATCAGGTTGAGAATCAGCTGCTGCGCGATCATCGCCAGACAGAGATTCAGGGCCTGCCGGTAAAAGTGTTTCATTGATTCCTGATGCTTATCCATCCCTTTCCCCTCCGCTCTGACCTTCGTTCTTCCTTCAGTATAGAAAGTCCAGTTCAGCGGCAGAAGCTGAAAAAAATCACCATTTCTGGTGAAGTTTTTTTTCTCCTCTGGGCTGAATCAACAAAAGATTTTATTGTTTGCGGATTAGAAACGAAGGTCTTCGCACACTTTGATTCCCATGATTTCAATGGGGAAACTGGCTGCGGATTGCTTCCATCAGTGCCAGCACTTCCCGGGTCTTGGCCTGCGGATAGAGCGGGCTTTCCCGCCAGCCGTTGCCAACACAGCGGCAGACTTCCGCAATCTCCCCCGCCAGATCGGTATACTGAATCGTCGGCCGGATCGTCTGTATTCCCCGGGCGTTTTCCAGAATGATTTCCTCGGCCCGGTAATAGTAAGGAATCCGCAGCGTGCCTTCCGTTCCCCGGATCACAGCTTCACGCGGACGTTCACGGTCGATCGCGCCTTCGGTCAGAATGCGCGCGCCGCTGGCCGTCATCAGTTCGCATTGGAAGTGAACGTCGATGTGATCGCGCAGCTGGGCCGTCACGGTCAGAGTCGGCGTCAGGTCCGGAAACAGATCCAGCACGAAATAATAAAGATAGCTGCCGATATCGTACAGCGCGCCGCCCTGAAGAGGATCCAGAATGTACCAGCCCGGTTTTGTCTGGCCTTTTAAATCGTAACAGTAATTGACATCGGCGCCGGTCACCTGCCCGATAGCCCCGTCTTCGATCAGATTTTTGACGATCGCGCTGGTCGGGTAAAACGGCGTCTTCAGCGCTTCCATTAAGAAGCAATCCTGACGTTTCGCTTCCGCGCACAGCTGATCCCAGTCCGCGCTGGTAAATGCGGCGGGTTTCTCCACCAGGACATGTTTATGCTGCGCCAGCGCCGCCAGCGTCATCGCTTTATGCTGCGCATGCGGCAGCGCAATGTAAACGCAGTCGACCTCAGGACTGGTCAGACAGGCTTGATAGTTGTCGACAATCCGCGCGCCCGACACCGCCGCGGCCGCCGCTTCCCGCTTAGCTGAGGTCTGAGAAGCAATCCATGTAATCTCCGCTTCTTCAACCTGGACGCTGTCATGAACGAAGCGCTGCGCGATCCCGCCATAACCTAATATTCCAAATCGCATAACTTCACACTCCTTTGACATCACTATACGCCTGCCCGGGGAAAAGAAAAAGCGGAGAATTGTGAATTTTTATAACGGATTTCTTACGGTTTTCTATTTTTCCTGATCATGGACTGTATTGAATTTCTTATTGATGTCCGATTCTTCACCGACTTTGTTATGGAACTTCCGATTCCAAAAGTGTTCCGTTTACCCGGATTGTACGGAAGCCGGAAGAACTAAAGGGACGCTCCTTCAATGAGAGCGTCCCTTCTTTTTACATTTTTTATCTGAAGCAGAATGAAGGAAGAACAATCCATTCAGATCCGACGGATCTGCCGGAAAGTCCTTACTTGACCAGCGGTTCCCGCGCGTGATCCGACAGCGTCGTTTGTGTTGGCCGCGCCGTGATCTTGTCCTGCGTGATCGTAAACTTATCTCCAACAAAATAGTGGGTTGTTAATTCAAAAGGTTCGTCGTTGACATTCCACAGGATTGTCTGACGAAGCAGAGGAACATGATTGGAGCCGATCAGCTTGGCCTGTTCCGCGCTGGGCAGACAGGCCCCCAATTCCATATATCCGTAGGAACGCTCAATCCCCAATTCTTCGATGTACTGGTTCAGTGAACCTTCCAGCCGTTTAATATCCATCGTCGGCAGAATATTCTGCGAGATATAGGAATACGAAATACAGATCAGACTGCCGTTGCCGAAGCGTGTCCGGATGAAGAAATGCAGAAAGTCGTCCTCCGCTACATGCAGCAGAGCGACGATGTCCGGAGCTTCCTTGCCTTTGATAATTCCATATTTAATCAATTCAGCCGACGGTTCCAATCCGGCGTTGCGGATCATATCCGTAATGCTTTCAGTCCGCACCGAGCTTTTTTTGATCTTCGCCTTGAATTTGTCATCTGCGAACGTGCCCTTGCCTTTTATCCGCTTGATAAACCCATGCACGGCTAATTCGTTCATGGCCCGGGAAACCGTCATGTGACTGGTGGAAAACCTGGCGCAGATCTCGCTTTCCGGCGGAAACGGTTCATCGTTGGCAATCTCTCCGCTTTCGATTTTCTCTTTAAAGTAATTCACGATTTCCACATATTTTGGAAGTTTCGGCATGTTTTACCCCCTGCTTTTTAAACTTTCGGCAATTCTTTTGTTCTCAGAATTGCCGTGTTCTATTTATTTCGTTTCTTCCACATTTCCATGTCTGAGGCTTGGATAATGCGACGAAACGTAACGCTTTTTGACCGGACTGACCTTCGTGTCGATTCCCGTGTCTTCGCAGATCAGTGCTGAAAGCACCTGAAAAGGAATCACATAGAGAATCGGCGAAAGCAGATCCGTCGTTTTCACTGAGAATTTCAGATCTCTTTCTGAACTTGCCACATCCTCCTCACAGGTGACCACAAATACATGTTTTGTGAAGACGTCTTTATAATATGGAACTAACTCTTTCAAACGTTCCAGTTCTTTCCGGCCCTCGGAAGCGATCATAAAGATATAGTTATCCTGATTGTAAGCCCGCATCGGTCCATGCATCTGTTCTTCCATTTCATAAC
>OLFX01003443.1_pt1 | contig 10441 bp, 10 predicted proteins | sample 1605091 | NCBI WGS metagenome assembly OLFX01 (sample SAMEA3888906, study PRJEB22519) | human gut metagenome | biome: human gut; feature: human-associated habitat; material: faeces | place: Denmark | collected 2012
AGGTGGGAAAGTCATGGCTGGCGCTGTGGCTGGCCGTCACGGTGGCGAAGGGCGATCCCGTCTGGGGCATGGGCGTGAAACAGGGCACCACGCTCTACCTCTGCCTGGAGGACTCCACCCTCCGCATCCAGAACCGTCTGTTCGAGATCACAGAGGACGCCCCCGCCAACGTCCACTTCTCCACCAACAGCGATACCCTTGGCAAGGGTCTGGAGGAACAGCTCCGCGCGTTCCTCTCAGAGCACCCCGACACGGTGCTGGTTATCATCGATACGCTGCAAATGATCCGCGGCGCCGGTTATGACAACACCTACGCAAATGACTACCGTGACCTCTCTGCTCTGAAGCAGATTGCGGATGCCCACGGCATCGCCATTTTGCTGATCCATCATCTGCGCAAGGAGAGCGCTGACGATGTGTTCAATCGCATCTCCGGCACCACCGCCATCAGCGGTGCGGTGGATTCCAGCTTCACGCTGGTGGAGGAACGGCGGGGCAGCGGCAGAGCGAAGCTCTCCTGTATTGGCCGTGACATTGAATACCGGGAGCTGACACTGGAGCGCAACGGTGAAAATGTATGGGAGCTGGTGTCGGACAGCCGGACACAGCCAGAACTGCTGGGCGACCGCATCATTTATCTTCTCTCTGAACTAATGCGTGAGCGAACCAAATTTATCGGCACTCCCACAGAGCTGTCTGAACGAATCGACCCTGTGGGGGTGGAGCGCATGTCACCCAAGAAAGTATCCCGACAGATCCTGCAAAACCTTGACGCACTAAGGAAAATCGGCATTTCCGCCGTGGTGCGCCGCAGCAACGGCAAGCGGCTCATCGAGCTGCGCCGTGCCGAAAGTGACGATACACAGGATACCCAAGTTGTTGACCCTATCGACCCTGCCGATGTCTCAGGCGGTGAGAACGCCCCGTGTTTCGCCCTGTAAGCCGCTGTGTGCGCGGTTCGGGGCTGGGGTGGTGTGTGTATCCGCTGAGGGGATATTCAGCCCGCACAGGGCGAGCACTGCGGCGGCATAAAAACGGCGAATACGCCGCCGTGACCCGTGGGCGTCCAGCGTTTCAACGGCATGAAGCGCACGCCGAGGGTAGTGATACCACCCCCATGCAGGAACGCCGAAAAAGTGCTGTGTGCAGGAGAAATAATCCCTTAAAAACCGGATGAAGAAACATTTCATTTCTCTGCCGCAGATGGGAAATTTCTCTGCTTAAGCCGTTATTTCCAATAGGCGCAGGGAGTTTCCTTTTACAGGAGTCTTATCACCTCCGTTGGAGGTGGCCAGCATCGCATTTGTCTGGTCTGCGGCGAAGCCGCTGCCCTGCCAAATGCTCTGGGCGGGGCGTGGCCCCACACCCCATTTTCGGGCAGAAGCCCACACCCACTTGAAGCCCCCCCAGCTCTCCGAGGGGACGAAAGAAATCATTTCAGAAAGGTCATTGATTATGAAAAAAGATATCAAATTCAGTACGCGCATGGCGTCCGCCGACCGCGAGAAGATCAAGGCGCTGGCAGCGAAGGCCCATATGTCCATGAGCGACTACGTCACCGCCTGCTGTCTCGGCAAGCGGATCATTGTCATCGACGGGCAGAAAGAACTGCTCCGCCAGCTCAAGGGCATCGGCAGCAACATCAACCGCCTTACCGTCCTCGCCAACATGGGCAAGGTGCAGGTCATCGGCCTCGACAAGGCCGCGCAGGAACTGTCCGAGGTCAGCGCCGCTCTGCGGTCAGTCTTGGAAGGTCGGTGAGCCGTATGGCCATCGTACATTTCGTGAACTACAAGCGGGGCACGCAATCCCACGCCGCCATGCGCAGCGTGATGCTCTACATCATGCAGGAGAAGAAAACCGCATGGGAGGACGGGCCGCTCATCAGCGGCATCAACTGTCAGCCCCAAAGCGTCTATGACGACTTCCTGAATACCAAGCTGCTCTACCACAAGGACGGCGGCGTGATGTTCTACCACATGGTGCAGTGCTTTCCGAAGGGCGCGGCGGTCGATCCCCGGCAGGCCCACGAAGCCGCGCGGCGGCTGGCGGAATACTTCGACGGCTGCGAGGTGTTGGTCTGCACCCACGTAGACCGGGAGCACATCCATTCTCACTTTCTCATCAACTCGGTCAACTTTGATACCGGACGGAAACTGCATATCGCAAAGGAGCAGCTCCAGGAACTGCGGCATCGCAACGACATGGTCTGCAGGGAGTTTTCACTTCCTGTGTTTCAACCAAGGGAACAAAAGCAGAAAACAAAGACTATGACCATCGGTGAGTATCACACAGCAGCCCGTGGTCAGAGCAAAAAGCTGCAGCTCATGAATATCATCAACGATTGTATGCGCCATGCGTTCACCCGTGAGAAATTCATTGCGCTGATGGAGAGCGAGGGCTACAAGGTTCGCTGGGAAAAGTCCCGAAAGAACATCACCTATACCACGCCGAGCGGCTGGCAATGTCGTGACCGGCTGTTGTTCGGTGACAAATATCTAAAGGCGAACATGGAATATGAATTCAGGATCAGAGAAGAAATTATCTATGGACGAGCTGTTGGAGAAGAACCGTCCTGCACAGACAGCGCAGACCACATCAGCGCTGACAGTACAGAGCACGCCGCAACCCCTGGCACAGGAGCAGACACCTACTTCCGAAGTGCATCCCACGAAAGAAGACTGGGGGGATCTGCAGAGCGACCTCTACACGCTGGGTTACCACGCCGAGAGACAGACCGGCTATCTGAAGAAGGCCAGCGAACTGCAGGAGCAGTTCCCGACCCGGACACAGGTGGACGAGCTGCTGAAAGTGCTGAAGCATCTGGAGCAGATGGCCGAACAGGCTGGGAAGCCGAAAGAGAAGCGTTCTTCTCTGCCCAATATCAAACTACCCAGGCTGCATCTGCCGCACCTGGATGGTCCGACATGGATAGTCCTGCTGATGGCGCTGGCGGCGTTGTTTCTGCTGTGGTGGGCCTGGGCTGGAGACTGGAACAATCTCAGTCTGCTGAGCCTGTGACGGACAGCACCACCATGCATTATCACGCAGACAGAAAAACGCTGCGCAAAGAAAAGGAAAAGAAGATTGCCCTCGGTCAGAAAGAGGACGATCACGAAGAAGAACGGAGTTGGCAGCAGACCATGTGACGGTCTGCTATTTTTGTTGCCCGAATTGGTTTTGGGGGAAAGGAATGCTATGAAAAGTGAATTCGAAGTGTATATGGAGACAGGTATTCTGGGTGGTTATATTCCGGAGCGAGCAATCGGCTACCGGGATGACAATACAATCACGCCGATCTACCGGGATACATCCTATCACGAAACGGAACGTGGTATGGAGCTGCGTCGGGAGATGATCGTGGGCGGACGAAAATTCTTTGTCCGTTCCATCTTCTCTACCGCAGAGAAAGCGAAAACACCTACGGAGCAGATGCTCCAAATCATCGACAGTGATTTGGGAAAAGGTTCGATTTGAGGATAGACATTGGGCAGGAGATACGGTATGTTAGTTGTTGCCGTATCGGCTTGCCCGGAAAGGAGTAGCAATGGCAAGCAACGAAAAATATACCATCCTCTATGGCCGGCTGAGTCAGGAGGATACGCAGAAAACAAATAAGACGGATGACTCGAACAGTATCCAGAATCAAAAGTTACTATGTAGAGGGTGGTTTCTCCCACCTAATACATATGACTGCGGCTCATTTGTGGTGAATGGAACAGCAGTTGTAGGAAAGGAGACAAAAAACTTATAACCGCTGCAAATCAACACAAAAAGGAGCTGAACTTTATGAAATCTCTATTTGAGGAAATGGGCGGCACTTACCGTCAGGAGGGTGATTATCTTATCCCGAACCTTGCGCTGCCGGACGAACCAGAATACCAGATCGGCAAGTACGGGCGTATGCGCCGCAACTATCTGAAAGAACATCGTCCGGTTCTCTATGCAAGCCTGCTCACAAGCGGAACGCTGCATCGGCACCTTGCCGAGATCGACCAAGCCTGCAACGAGCGTATGGCAATCATCGTTTCCGATATGGCAAGGCAGGAAGATGTGACCGAAGCGCTCAAAGCCGCCGACCAAATGGAATGGGTGCGCCGCATGAACAGCATCCGCAGCCGTGCTGAGGAAATTGTTCTGACTGAACTTGTATATAACTGATGAACGCCCGTTATTGGCTGCATGGCCGATAACGGGCGTTCTCTTATTCTTTGGGCAATACGAACCTATATTTGCCCTTGCCTTGACCGGCAACAGGTTCTATTAGTCCTGCGCTTTTGAGCTTATCTATCAATGCACCTGCCGGTGAGGAGGTTACACCCGCGAGCTTCATAATATCCGCTCGTGCAAATGCAGCGTCAAAACCAAATTTATGATACAGCTTTAGCATTGTTTCCTTGGTGGTTGCTTTCGCTTTCAGCCCTAAAAGGAGTGTTTCAAACAGCTGGTTTTTCTCGGAAACAACTGCTTTCTGCTCATCAAACAACTGGTTTTCATCTGAAATACTCATTTTATCTATTGATTGACCATAATTCAGGTTGTACAGCGTCACTTGGAATGAGGTAACATCAGAGTAGAATTTTGGCTCCAGCTCATCGCGGTAATTGTGAGCGGCGCGGTAGGTTTCCGTGATTTTCTTAAAGCCGCTACCCTGACGCTCCATATAACCCAACCGTCCGAAAATATCTGCAAGGACGGGGTTGCGGCGCGTGGAGGAAATGCTGGCCAGATCACGCTCCTGTATCCGTGTGCCGTCAGGCATACCGCCGGGAGAATAGATGGTGAGACGGTCATCGTAAATATCAATGTGTACCTCGCTGCCCAATATCAGATAGTCACGGTGGATCAGCGCATTGACAAGCGCCTCGAAAACGCTTCGTTCGCAGTAATCCGGCATTTCAATGCGGGAGTCAGCAGTTTTCTTCCAGCGGGTTTTCATGTTTCGCTTAACAAAGCCGACACCCTCATTGAGCAGAATAATCAGACTGCCGGAATACTCTGCGCTGTCAAGTGCATCCACCATGCCGCCGCTTTTATCAAGGCCGTTCCAGCGTGTGCAGAACAGGCGGGAATGCCGGATGGGAGAATCATCTGCAAGCAAAGCGCCCGCATTGGTCAGCTTGCCGTGTTCGTCCCGCATATCGAAGGAATCGAACAGCTTTTCTTCCATGCTGTTGCCCGTCCAAGCCTTATACCGTTCGCGCAGCTTGGAAAAAGCGTAATCCTTGAAATCATACTCGGAAACCAGTTCGTCATAGGTGCGGTGCATTCCCTTGAGAATCAGTTGGTTCAGCGCATAGGACGGGGCGATCACGCTTTCATTGCCGATGCGGATATACGCCTCCATAATGCCGTCTGCTTTGTAGTAATACGGTGTGGAGCGCCCTGCTGACACAGACAGCACAAGAATGTCCTTGCCGTCCTCCCGCTCCGGTGCGAGGACAAAACTCGGATAAGGCGTGATACGCTCTTTGATCAACCGGCTGATCGTCTCTGCATTGGTCTGCGCATCTGACAAGCCTATCACGTTTCTGTCATCATCAATCCCGAAAAACAGCGTGCCGCCGATGCCGTTTGCAAAGGCGCTGACGCTTTTGAGCCAGCTTTTCGGCTTTTTCACTTCCAAGGCAACCTTGAAATCGCACTCTGTTGCCTCTGCGATCCAGCGATCAATCATTTTCCTCACCGTCCTGTCCTTTATTCTTTCCCCTACTCTTATACACATTATACTGATTCTTGCACCGGGCGCTGCAAAATGCGGAATTGGCCCGACTGCCGAGGAACACCTTCTGGCAGTGCTTGCACAGCCGCAGGGGTTTTGCATCGTCCACCAGCATGAAGCTGAACATCATCTGGATGCCCAGCAGCAACGAATGGAAGTCCCAATAGATGGTCGGCTTCTCCAGCAGCTCAATATGATAGGTGGGCGCAATGCCGCCGAAGGCAGCCATGGCCTTGCGGTAAAGATTTCTTGTGTCCTCATCAATGCTGTCGTAGTCATTGTAGTACAAAATGGAGGAGGTCAGCGTGAACGCCCAATCCTTGAACTGCTGCGCTACCCAGTCATAGGCTTCAGCATACTCCCGCTGGAAGCTCATGGTTTTCGCCATGGGTTCATCCGCAAAGGTCATGGTCAGCGCCACCATTGTTCGGTCACCGGACACGCTCCAGCTGGACTCAACACCTTGTTTCACCACGTCGAGATGGTCAAAGGGATAGAATAGTGCCAGATAGTCCTCTGTTTCCATGGATTCCTCTTTGATAAAATGATTTTTCGGCAGATACACCGACTCATAGTCCATAAAGGACGGCGTGGTGGGCAGCGCCGTCATCAGACCCAGCAAACCGTAATGGGTCACAAATTCCAGAATGACCTTTTGCACTTCTTCTTCCGGACTGCGGTTCATCATCAGCATTCCCACATTCAGCGCATCCAGCACGATTCCCGGCGCTTCCTTCAAGGGATTATATATGTCGGGCTTGGCATTCTTCCCCGGCGTGATATACCGCTTGCCGTCTGCGGCTGTTTTCAGTTCATAGCGGTCATACCGTACCCAATGGGAACGGGACTGCTCAAAGAGATTCTTCATGGCGCTGTTCCTCTCAACTCGTAATCCAACTATATATTAACCATATTACTATTGTATCAACCGTCCTTGGCTCCGTCAAGGACGGTTTTCATTTTTCTCGGTTTGGTTTTGTTTTCCCGGCGGATTACGGCATCTTTGCCCATGGTTTGCAGCAGTGCTTCATATTCCTCCACGAACTCGCGCTCTCGCAGGGTAATGCTGTAGTCCTTTTCCAGCTTTTCGCTCAGATGCTCATACATCCGCCTTTGCAGCTTTTTCTGAATGGTCATCCGCAGCTTTCGGATATTCCGGTCGGACTGCCCACGGATGGCCGCAAGCCTTGTGGTGCTGTATTGCTTGACGAACAGGTAATACAGTACCTCCTTCTGTTCATCACTGAGGGTGAAGAAGAGCTTGGAGAGAAAACGGTTTGCGGTCAGCTCGTGCAGCTCGTAGGGACAGGAGAAGATGATGTCAAGAAAATTTCCCTGACAGAGCTGACGGAACCTCGGTAGATTCATCCAGAGGGGAGCAATCTTCGGATCGGGCACTGCCTGAAACTCCAAAGGAACATCCCCGCGCAGGTTTTCGTGGTCACGCTCCCGGCGCTCCCGGTTCCTGTCCAGCTTGTTCCACTCGTCTACTATAACCAGAAAATCCGATTCCGTCCGGGCAGCTTCCTCCAGCCGCCGCAGAGCCTCGGCGCGAATTTCCCGCTTGAGCCGTTTTTCGCTGGTGGGCGCGGCTTCTTCCTCCTCGTCCTCCAGCTCGGCATCATAGTCTCTGGGATGCTCGTCCTGCTCCAGCTCGCTTTCCAGCTCCAGCGTGCGTTCCTCTGCAAGCGCTTCCTCCAGCGATTCGTTCTCCGGCGCACCGTCCGACGCATCCTCCCAATCGGCAAAGCTATCCTCATCCATTTCAAGGTCGGCTTCCTCTATTTGCTCCTCGGTATCTTCTTCCTCATCGGAAAAATCATCATCCCACAGCAGTTCATCCTCCCATGGTTCCACGACAGCTTCACCTCCCCGAAAAAATATTTTTCTTTTTTTCAAAAACAGTTCCGATTTACACCCCGTATTTCTCCTGTTAGTAGAGGAAGTAATCTTAGCACAAGTTACACAGATTACTTATGAGGCGGTTTGCAGAGAAAAGGAGGATATGGAGCATGGAAAAGCAGCCGAAAGACACGGTTGGATTACAGCCAACGGAACCAAACACATTATATCAAAAACCAACAAATCACGCAAGGAGGATGCCTATGGAGCAGAACAAAAGAGAGCAGTTTATCATTCGCCGGATTGGTGGAACCACCTACAAGGTCAGAGTCGTGTTCAACGAAAGCGGCGGCGAGACCATGGAGGATAAAATTTTACGGATTGTACGCAATGATATGGTTACAAGTGACGGAACCTATGGTATAATGGAGACACCGCAAATGAGCCGACAGTCTGAAAGGAGCGCATCATGAGCGTGAAACAGACTGAAAGCAAAATTACCGCTCTCTATGAGCGGCTGTCCCGCGACGATGACAATGCCGGGGATAGTAACTCCATCGTGAATCAGAAAAAATACCTCGAAAGCTATGCCCAGCAGAGAGGCTACACCAACTGTCGGCACTATACGGACGACGGATGGAGCGGCGGCAATTTTGAGCGGCCTGCATGGAAGCAGCTCATCGCGGATATTGAGGCGGGCAAGGTTGCCCATGTGATTGTCAAGGATATGAGCCGGGCGGGGCGTGACTATCTGCAAACCGGATTTTACACGGAGGTATTCTTCCGGCAGCACGGCGTCCACTTTGTTGCCATCGCCAACAGCGTGGACAGTGATGACCAGAACAGCAATGAATTTGCCCCCTTCCTCAACATCATGAACGAATGGTATCTGCGCGACCTGAGCCGCAAGCAGAAAACCGCCATCCGCATCAAGGGCGAGTCCGGCAAGCCCACCACCAACTGTGCCATTTACGGTTACAAGAAAGACCCGGAAAACAAATACCATTGGCTGATTGACGAGGAAGCTGCCGCCGTGGTGCGGCGCATTTTCCGATTGACCATCGAGGGCAAAGGACCCTACGATATTGCCCGTATTCTCTTTGAGGATAAGGTGGAGACGCCTGCTGTGTACTTCGGTAAGCAGGGCAAGGGCATCTGGAAAAGCAAAGAGGAATTTTCTAATCCCTATAACTGGAGCGGCTATGTCGTGGGGCAGATCCTCTCCAAGCCGGAGTACATGGGGCACACGGTGAATTTCCGCTCCCACAAGCAGTCCTACAAGGATAAAAACGCCGTGATGAATCCCAGGGAGGACTGGCTGATCTTTGAGGATACCCATGAGGCCATTGTGGACAGGGAAACATGGGAGCTTGCACAAAAGCTCCGCAAGACGCCCAAGCGCATCGACACGTTGGGTGAGGCAAATCCGCTGACCGGTCTTTTGTACTGCGCCGATTGTGGATCCAAAATGTATAATCAACGGTCAAGGGGGACAGAAAGTAAGCCGTATCCCTATGATGTGTTTGAATGCTCCACTTACAAATTGGCGGGTCAAAAACGGTCTGCCGCTTGCTGTGGACATCATATTAGTACCAAGGCCCTGCGCACCCTGATTCTGGATACCATCCGCACGGTCAGCACCTTTGCAATTTCCAATCAGGAGGCGTTCATGGAAAAGGTGCGCTCTGCCTCCCAGTTCCGGCAGGCAGAAGCGGCCAAGGATGCCAAGCGGAAGCTGAGCAAGGACAAGAAACGCATTGCCGAACTGGACACCATCATCAAAAAGCTCTATGAATCCTTTGCTGTCGGGCGCATCACCGATGAACGCTTTGACAGTCTGCTGGCGGATTACGAAGCCGAGCAAAAAACGCTGCAAGCCTCTGTCACAGAAGCGGAAGAAAGGCTGTCCGCTTTCGCAGAGGACAGTGCCCGTGTGGAGCAGTTTCTGGAGCTGGCAAGGAAGTACACGGATTTCTCCGAGCTGACCACGCCCATGATCAACGAATTTATTGAGAAAATCATCGTCCACGCCCCAGAGCGCATCGACGGCGACCGGGTGCAGGAGGTAGAAATTCACCTTCGCTTTATCGGGCAGTTTGAGCTTCCCGCGCCGGAGCTGACTGAGGGAGAAATCAAGCGGCATGAACAGCTCAAGCGGCACCGCATCAAAAGCCGGGAGCGGTATCAGAAAATCAAGGCTGGAGAACACGCTGTCGGTCAGCCCTTCACGCTGACCTGTAAGTGCTGCGGTCAGGAATTTGCATCCAAACGGACGAACACCCTGTTCTGCGGCCCCAACTGCCGTGCGAAATTCTACCGTCAGGAGGCGGCAGAGGGCCGCAGCCGGGCGTGTACCTGCGAAAACTGCGGCAAGGTGTTCACCACAACGAGGTCAGATGTGAAATATTGCAGTGACGATTGTCGGTATGCAGCACAGATCAAGCGGCAGGGCGCACGGAAGAAAGCCTTGCGAGAAGCTAAGAACGAGGAAGAAGCGAGAACAGCATAAGATAAGACGCAAACGGCGGCTTGCCCCTCAATGGGCAGGCCGCCGTTTTTTGCGCAGAAATGGAGGAACAATGAATCTTTTTGAAATTGTAAAATACGGCGTAAGCTGCCGGGAGGCAGCGGAGCGGTACGGCGTGGAGGTCAACCATTATGGCATGGCCCTCTGCCCGTTTCACAATGACCGGCATCCCAGCCTGTATGTGGCAGACGATCACTACCATTGCTTCGCCTGCGGGGAACACGGCGATGTGATCGACTTCGTGAGCAAGCTGTTCCATCTCTCACTGTATGATGCAGCGCAGAAGCTGGCAGCAGACTTTCACCTTACCCCGGACAAGCCGCCCAGCGCAGCGGCGCTCCACGCAAAAC
>OLFX01003460.1_pt1 | contig 10395 bp, 7 predicted proteins | sample 1605091 | NCBI WGS metagenome assembly OLFX01 (sample SAMEA3888906, study PRJEB22519) | human gut metagenome | biome: human gut; feature: human-associated habitat; material: faeces | place: Denmark | collected 2012
TGGGCGAGCAGCAGCGCCATGCGGGAGGCGATCTCCTCCGCCTCGCTGCTGTGCAGTTTTTCAGCGTTCAGGCTGCGTAAGCGCCCGACCTCGCGCGCCAGCGCTTCCGCCACCGACGTCACGACCCACCGCGCTTTTTGTCTGACCTCCGGCTCCGCCTGCGCCATGCAGTAGCTCGTTTCCACAACGTCAAACATCCCGACGTCATTTTCCGAATCGCCGATCACAATCACCTCGCGCAGCGGTACACCCACCCGCTCCGCAAGAATGCCCAGCGCGGCCGCTTTGGAACAATCCGGCCGGACCAGATCCAGATTATCAAAATCCGAGCTGACGATCTCCACGGTTCCCGCCAGCTTTTCCCGCAAGGCCCGTTTAACGCCGTCGCGCTGATCCGGACGGATAATGATCCCCAGATTCAGGATTTCCGCGTTCGGATCCACGGTCGTTTCTGCCAACGTCACCGAATCCAGCAGGGAACGGCGCAGCCGGTGCGGATGTCCATACGGATAATGCCGGCAGTCGCTGCTGATCCATTGCCCCTGGCAATTCATTTTCACCGTCGCGTCAACATGATGCCGCGCCAGCCAGCCGGCTACGTCCAGAAAAACCGCCGCCTTCAGGGTGCGCGTCATCCGCGTTCCATCGCTGAAGATCAATTCGGCCCCATTGCCGCCCAGATAATCGACCGCAAAGCCCAGATCCGCCGACACTTTCGGATACGCCTGATGAATCCGTGCAGTCGCTACCGTGAACACGTTGCCCGCCGCCCGCCAGCGCTGGATCGCCGCCCGGTTTTCCGCGCCGCTGTCGGTGACGTTGGGCGGATACAATGTTCCATCCAGATCCGATACAAACAGTTTCATGGTTTTTCCCTTTTCCTCCCTTGAACAGCCATCCCTTCTCTTGCCTCAACGATGGTCGTTAATCCGGATTAAACCGATAATTCCGCTTTTCCTTTTTCTCCTCGGATATAAGGATGAGTAGCATAAGCGTAAATCAGCTGCGCCGTCATCAGACACCAGATCACCGGTTCGCAGAAAATGACCGCGAGATACTGAAACCGCGGAATGAACACGAACGCGAATACAATCTTTCCCAACAGCTCGATCACACTCGACACCAGCGGAATCATTTTGGCGCCTAATCCCTGCAGCGCATACCGGGTTTCCAACAAGACGCCTAAAACGGCATAGAACGGTCCGACCACCCGCAGATACAAGGCCCCGTTGTTCAGCACGACAGCCTCCTGCGAGCCGGAAATCAGCTGAACCAGAGCCGGCGCGAACAACAACAGAATCACGGTTACCCCTGCGGCCATCGCGATATCATACAGCACAGCGCACCGCATCGCCTTGAGAATCCGCGTCCGCTGATCCGCGCCCCGGTTCTGTGAAACAAATGTTGAAATCGCCATCGCCATTGCGGAAAACGGCATGTTGAAGAACATGAACAGCTTGCGCGCCGCGGTATGCCCCGCGATCACCAGCGTTCCCAGATTGTTGATGCCATACTGCAGCACGACGGAACCCGCCGCAACGATGCTGCCCATAAAGCCCATCGACAAGCCCTGTCCCAACATTTCCGCATAAATCCCCCGCTCGACTTTAAAATGCCGGCGCTGCGGAATTAAGACCGGCGCTTTCTTCAAAATATAAATCAGGCACAGGACGACCGAAATTCCCTGCGCGATGACGGTCGCAACCGCCGCCCCGCCGACGCCCATGTTCAGCTGCGTGATGAAAAACAGATCCAGCCCGATATTCAGGCATGACGATAAAACTAAGAAGACCAGCGGCATGAAGCTGTTGCCGATTGCCCGAAGCAGACCCGCGCACAAATTATACGCGAACATGACCAGCGTAAACCGCGTGATCACCGAAATGTAGCTGAACGCCTCGGCGATGATCTCCGGCGGCGTATCCAACATTTTCAACAACGGCATTAAAATCACTTCCGCGCCTACTGTCAGCACCAGCGAAGTCAAAAGGCCAATCACGATCGAAGCCGCCACCGATTTTTTAAGCAGCTCCGTATCGTTGGCGCCGTAGCTGCGCGCCGTCACGATCGCCAGACCGTTGCCGATGCCTAACGCAAAACCGATCAACAAATCATAAATCGCGGCGCAGGAACCGATCGCCGCCAGTGACAAATCGCCCAGCGCATGGCCGACGATCATCGTATCGACGGTATTGTATAACTGCTGAAACACATTGGAAAAAAACAGCGGAATCGCAAAGAAAAGCAAGCTTTGAAAGATCGGCCCGTGAATCAGATCGACCTTGAATTGAAGACGTCTCGTCATGGAAAATTCCCCCTTATCCCATCGACATTGTAGCGGAAACCAGTACTAACGTAAACAGGGAAAAGACCGTGGAAAAGAAAACGCAGCGGCTGGTATAGCTGGTATTGCCGTTATACTTGCGGCAGAAGATCGTGGCCGTGGAAGCGACCGGCGTCGCGTTGACCAGCACGGCGGCAATCAGCTGCGGCGTGCTTAAATGTAACGCCACACCGACGATCCAGGTTAAGAACGGCGCGATGATCAGCCGGAACAGACTGATCTGCACGATATCCTTCGATAATCCCGCGCTTGTCGATTCCCTGTCCAGCAGCGTCGATCCGACTAACAACAGCGCGAGCGGACTCATGCATCCGGACAAGGAACTGAACACCGCATCCAGCCCGCCCGGCAGCGGAATCCGCGCCAGGTTGAACAGAAATCCCAGGATCATCGCGATCGTGATCGGATTGAAAAAGAATTTCTTCATCACGGACAGCGCCCCTGCCGGCTTCCACTCCGTATTGAAATATTTCTCCCCGGAGGAAAACGACAGAATCCGCGTCGGAATCATAAAGATGTTCGCATACACAACACCCATGCTTCCGCACAGCCCTTCGATCAAAGGCAGACCGATCAGCGAGCCGTTGGATATCAACATCGAATACTGCGCGATCCGCTTCTTTTCTAACGGCATCGACTTGGGCAAAAGCCGCGCCATTCCCAACACGAGCACGACCACGATCACACCCGCCAGCACCAACAGGAGGCTTTCTTTTAACACCGCGACGGAAACGCTGCGGTAAAAGGACAGGAAGATATTGACCGGCATGATCAGATTCAGAATCAACGTCGACAGAAAAGCATCGATCGGACCGTCGGTGACTCCTCTTTTCTTCAAAAGCAGACCCAGCCCGAAAAAGATCAGAATCTGCATTTCCACATTCAACAAAACAGACAAATCAAACATCGGTTTTCCCCCTTGCATTTAGAAAAGGCATCCGGATCGGACAGCCGCGGCGCAGGCCGGCGGTTGCCGCGAAGGATGCCTTAAAATTAAGCCTAAAGATCCTGATGCTCAGCGATAAACTGCTTGTACCAGAAATAGCTTTTCTTCGGCGTGCGCTTGCGCTGCGGATCGTCATAGTCCACGCGCACCAGACCATAGCGCTTCTTGTAGCCGTTGATCCAGCTGTAAAGATCCATCGTCGACCAGACGTAATAGCCCTTCAGATTCACGCCGTCCTGCTTCGCCTTCAGAATATAATGGAGATAATTGCGCAGGAACTCAATCCGCTCGTCATCTTCAACATAGCCGTTTTCATCCGCGACGTCGTAACAGCCGTGGCCGTTTTCCGTAACGTAGATCGGAATATCGCCATAGCGGCGTTTGCGTTCCATCAGCGTGTTGTAGGCGCACTGCGGGAAGATCTCGCGGCCCCAGTGATTGAGCTTGGTATTGGGATCGCGGTCGCTTTCAAACCAGCCGGCAATCGCCCGGGTCTCCCGCGCAGCACTCGCCGAACCGTCGTTGTTTCCGGCGTTGTTGACGGTGAAAGCAGTGATGCCGGAGGTGTTCGGTTTTACCAGCATCCGGCTGTAAATGTTCTGGCCTAAGAAATCAATCGTGTTGTGCTTCATGATTTCCAGATCATCTTCCTTCACAAACGACAGGTCGATGCCCTTCGCTTTGACAGCGGCGATTAACTCCGGATCGTAAGCGCCCTTGATCGCCGGATCGAGAATCCAGTCGTTGCAGAAATAATTGCAATATTTGACGGCGTCGCGGTACTCCGGCGTATCCTGAAGCGCGGTCGCCGGGCCGCAGCCCTGCACCACGCCGATCTGCGCCTTCAGATTCAGCTTGCGGAACTCGCGGATCGCCTTGGCCGTGCAGACCGCCATGTTGTAAGCACATTGGCAATAGTGCTGCAGGTTAGTTTCATTCGGCGGATAGTTGCCGACGCAGTAATCGCAGTAAGCGTTGTGGTTCGGCTCATTGATCGTCACATACAGCGGAATCCGGTCGCCGAAGTGCTTGAACACTACGGAACAGTAAAACGCGAATTCATCGGCCACGCCGGGGTAGCACCAGCCGCCCTGATCGCCGATATAGTCCGGCAGATCATAATGGATCAGCGTAACGTTGGGCACGATGCCGTATTTTTCACACGCGTCCAGCACGCGGTCATAGAAGGCCAGACCGGCCGGATTGACGACATGGTCGTTTTTCGGCAGAATTCGTGACCAGCTGATGGAGAAGCGGAAGGTGTTCTGACCGCCCTCGGCCATCATCCGGAGATCCTCCTCGACATGATGATAGAAATCACAGGACACGTCGCCGGTGATCCCGGTCGTGTTCTTTTCGCTGTGGCAGAACTGATCCCAGATGCCCGGCCCCTTGCCGTCCGCGTCCCAGGCGCCTTCGCATTGATAGGCTGCCGTCGCGGAGCCCCAGAGAAATTTTTCAGCCATTGATCAGTCCTCGGTATGTTCGCGGATGAACTCGCGATACCAGTGATAGCTCTTCTTCGGAATCCGCTTCAGACCGTTGGCGTAATCGACATAAATCAAGCCGTAGCGCTTTTCATAGCCATTGATCCAGGAGTAGCAGTCGGTCGTCGACCAGGCATAGTAGCCCTTGACGTTGCAGCCTTCATTTTCTGCCTTGATCAGCCATTCAAGATACGACTTCAGAAATTCGATTCGTTCGTCGTCGTTGACCTCGCCATTTTCATCCGGCTGTTCATAGAGGGCATGGCCGTTTTCCGTGATGTAAACCGGAATATCGCCGTAGTCCTTTTTAATTCCCATCAGCATATCGTACACCGTCTTGGGATAAATCTCGCGGCTCCAGGCGTTTTTCGGCGTGTTCGGATCGACGTCGGTCTGGAACCAGCCCTTGACGGTATAGCCTTCGATCGTCTTGACCCCGGCTCCGACATTATTCGGATAATAGTTGGTTTCCCCGGATTCGTACGGTTTGACCAGCGCGCGGGTGTAGCAGTTCTGGCCGAGGAAATCGATCGTGTTGTACTTGATGATCTCCAGATCTTCTTCCTTGACAAACGACAGGTCGATGCCGCTTTCCTCTAACAGCGGGAACAGATCATCCGGGAATTTTCCCAGGATCGCCGGATCGGTAACCCACTTGTTTTTAAACAGATCCCCACGCCGCTGCGCCACGCGGTATTCCGGCGTGTCCTTAAGGATCTGGACGGTGTTGGTCGTGTGCACGATGCCGACCTGCGACGTCAGATTCAGCTTGCGGAACTCGCGGATTGCCTTGGCGTTGGCAACGACCAGATTGTAACAAACCTGCACCAGCGTCTGCACGTTGTGGATATTCGGCGGATAGTTGCCGGTCAGATAGGAACAGTATGCATTATGCGTTGATTCGTTGATCGTCACATATAATGGGATTTCATTGCCGAACTGCTCAAAGACGACCTTGCAGTATTTCGCGAATTCATCCGGGAAAATCGGATTGGCATACCCGCCCAGATCTTCCAGCCAGGCCGGGATGTCGTAGTGCAGCAGCGTGACATTCGGCGTGATGCCGTTTTCCCGGCATTCCTTTAAAACGTCCTTGTAGAAGGCGACGCCTTCCGGATTGACCTGGCCGCTTTGATCCGGCAGAATCCGCGTCCAGGCGATCGAGAAGCGCAGTGTGTTGTGGCCGCCTTCCTTCAACAGCCGGATGTCCTCTTTGTAGCGGTGGTAAAAGTCCGCCGCGACGTCGCCTGTGAAGCCCTTGACGTTCTTCGGTCCATGGCAGAACTGATCCCAGTTGCTTTCCCCTTTGCCGCCTTCGTTCCAGCCGCCTTCACATTGATAAGCCGCGCTGGCTGTGCCCCATAAAAAATCCTTTTTGACTTTACCGTTCATCGGTACCTCCTTCCAGTCTTTGCCGACTGATTTCTTTCTGATCTCCATTATAGAGATTTCTTATCGTTTTTTAAGCGCCTGAGCGACGCTTGGATAAAATTCTCAAAACTTCGTTTTATTCGCTTTGCGGCTTTGATAAATTGTTTTCACACCCGGGCTTCAGCAGCCGGTTAAGCGCCGTCAAAAGCACCGCCGCCAGCAGCGCGTAGACGATCAGATAGCTGTAGGACGCCGGATAGCTTTGGGTGGCGGTAAACAGCGCGCTGAACAGCATCGTGCCTAAAAACGGGCTGAACAGGGTATAGGTTCCCTGAACGCTGAAATTGCTCGGGTAATATTTCTTACCAAAGGTTGTCAGAATATAGGCCGAGGAGATCGTCGGCACCGCGCCGAAGCTGAGTCCGACGAAAATAAAGCTTACCGCCAGCAGCGTTGTGCTGCCCAGCGTAAAGGCGCCGTACAGGATCGCAACGGCGGTCAGAAACAGCGTCGTAGCGATGCCCATGGCCGTCTTGCGGCCGATTTTATCGTAGATAATCCCGTAGAACACACGCGAGAGCGAATTGAACAGAGAGATGATCATTGACAGCGTCGCTGCCATCGTCGCGCTGATCCCAAACGACACTCCGCAGCTGACCGCGGTTCCGGTCAGTGAGCTGCATCCGGCCAGCACCAGTACGCTCCAGAGGAAGTAAACGTAAAAGCGCGCGCTTTTCATCATCTGGCCGGTGGAGACCTGGCCTTCCTCCTCGGTTTCCAGCGTCCCGGCCTGCTTCACGACCCCGCGCGGCCGGACGACGACTGCCGTCAGCAGCGACAGTCCGAACGCAATCCCCGCCAATAAGGTCATCGCCGTGCGCCAGCCTGTGCTTTCAATGATCAGCGAGGTCGGCACATTGAACACAAATGCCGTCAGACCCGCGCCCATCACCAGAATCCCGCTGGCCAGACCCGGCTTGTCGTTAAACCACGTCATGACGCTCGTCAATAACGCCTTGTAGGCAAACCCCGCGCCCAGGCTGAACATCACGCTGTAACAAACATAAATCATCATCACGTTCTCCGCCCGGCTGGTCAGAAACAAACCGGCCAGAATCATCAGACTGGCCGCGATCATGCTTGCCCGGAAGCGGACGCGGTAATAGATAAATCCGCTCAGCACGCCGCCGGCGCAGAAACAGATCTGGCAGACTGAGAACACGTTGGCAACGCTGGCCGCCGACACGTTCAGTTCGGCGCTGACCGCCCCGGCAAAGACCGTCCAGTTATACATCAATCCGAACACGCACATCGCCAGCGAGCCCAGACCCAAATAGAAATATCGCTTCATCGTTTTCCCTTTCTTTCCGCTATCCGATCCACTGGATAAAACCGAGGATCAGCGGCGGCATCACCGCGACGACATACGCCGCGCGCAGCACCTGGATCAGCGCGATCTGCGAGAGATCCGCGCCCAGATCGGCGGCGATCAGCGACATGTCCGTCGCACCGCCGGGAGCGGAAGCGAACATCGCCGATTTCAGATCCAGCAGCTTTGTCCGCTTGCATATTCCGCTGTAAAGACCGTTAACCGTCCAGTAGCTGAGCAAAAGCAGGCCGACCGGCACCAGCGTCGTTGAGAGGCTGCTAAAGGTCGCAGCCGTGATGCTCACGCCGACTAACGACCCGGCCAGAAGCTGCGCGATATTTTTGATCGCCAGCGGCACGGCGCAGACCGAAGTCGTGCAGTTGAGCGCCGCGACAGCGATCATCGGAAACACCATCGACGCCGCCGGCAGACCGCTCGCATTGCCCAGATAGCCTAACCCGATGCTGAGCAGCAGCGTGAAGACAATCCGCGAGGACCGCGTTGAAATCAGCCGGTCCAGCGGTGTGTGCGCCGCATCCAGCGGTTTTTCTTCCATCACCGGTGCGGTCTTCGGTTCATGCCGGGTCACGAATTGAATCCAGTATGGGAAAAACAACAACACACCGACTAACCGGGCTGTCTGCATCATCGCGACGGTGCCGACATCCGCGTCCATCTCCATCGCGATTAACGAGATATCAGTAACCCCGCCGGCGACGCAGGAAAGCAAAGCCGTGATCCACTCCCAGCCGCACAGCTTCTGGATCGCGATCCCGACGACAAACGTATTCACTGTCAGCATGACTGCCAATAACAGAAACGGAACGATCAGCCCGCGCATCCGCGCCACATCTTTACGCCCGATCTGCATGCCGATAAAGGCTCCGGAAATCGCCTGGGCGAAGACCTTCACCGCCATCGGCAAGGCGGCGTAATCGAATAAAATATTCGTCAGGCCCACGGCGAGCATACTGCCCAACATCGCAGGCGCTGGCAATTTCCACCGCGCTGCCAGCTGCCAGCCGGCGATACCCGCCAACAGCGTTAAAACCCAATTCAAACACTCGTCCCCCTTTGTCTTCTCTCCCGTTTTATTCCATCAAAAACAGCGGCCGGATCGTGGCGTTCACCAACCCGGCACGCTGGTCCCGTTTTAAATCTCGTCGAGCGGATAGATCGGACGGATGACCTTCTTGTATGTCAGCCGCTCCGTGCGCTGCATGCACGCGCCGTCGGTCAGCGACATGACGTAATGCGAAGCCATTGCTTTCAGTTCCGGATAGAGATAGCCCTGCTTGACGATGATCAGATCATAGGCGTCCAGATCGACGTTGGCCTGTTCATATTGCGCCCGCTCCGCAAATGAAACGGAATAGCTCTGGATCACAACTGTGACCGGTTTGTCATCCAGCTTGATTGTCCAGCAAACGCCGACGACCTTCGGATCATGATAATGGTTGTGCAGATCGCCAGTGGAAATCACCGTGCCGCGCAGATGAACCTTGGCTGACAGTGCGTCGATTTCCGGGCCAACGTCAAATTCCACATGATCGCCGGTCTGCTTGCCGGCCAGCGTGCTTTCGCACAGCTTCTTGTCGGTAATCCCGGCGATCAGAATCTGCTTGCCGTGATAGTCGGTTTCCGCCAGCACCTGACGCAGCACAACCGTGTTGCCGCCCGGCGCCCCAGCCGTGACGTTATCACCGGAATCGGTTAAGAAGCACGGCTTTCCCGGATGCTTGAGCATCGCTTCCCACGCTGCCTCCGGCTCGTCCGCGTACCCGGTGAAATGGAATTCCCTGTGCCGCGCCCAGACGAAATCATAGATCTCGTCCGCTTTCTGCCGGGCATACGCTTCATCCTCCGGCTGGTTCGGTACGACCACGACGGACGCGCCGCACTTGGCGCTGTCATGACGCAAATAGCCGATATGATAGGAACAGCACAGAATCCGCGGATCGGCCTCTATTTCATCGAGCAGCTTGTTGATGGAAACCATCGGCTCATCCAGTGAAACACTGCGCTCCCCGCCGACTAAAATCGGAACCTTGCGGTATACCGGATGAATATCGCGGCGGTTGTTCAGTAAGTCGATAAACAGCTTCGCTACCAGCCGGTGACAATCCGGCCGGTCGGTATGCGGCGAATGCCGGAAAGTGCGGATAATCTGACAGTTATCGGCTTGTTCCTGGGACAGATTGCCATGCGGATCCATGACCATCGCGATTGGCAGATAAGGCCCGACGAGTTTGCGGATTTCGCGGATGATCGTATGCTCGCCGCTGCCCCCTTCCAATCCGAGGACATTGCTTGCACCGTGCAGGAAGAAAAACATCCCGTCAATCTCGTCGATGTGTTCGCGCACGCCGTTCAGGAATTGTTCAAGAATGAAGTCGAACGCTTCCCGGGTGACGCGGCCCCCAGCCCGACCGTCTGCGTAAATCGTCGGAATGACTTCGATTCCGGCTTCCTCAAACAAATCGCGGACATACAGCGCGTCGACGACGTCATCGCCGGTTTTCATCATAAAATCCTGCAGCGCGCACGGTTTTTTCACGCGGGCGTTGGATTCGGCGACAAAGCCGCCAATTAATACTTTCATGTGGTGAACCCCTTTCTTCGTTTATTTACCCCAAGTATACGCATCCTGAAAAAAGAAAGGGGGTCAGAAATTGACCCTCAACTTTTTTCCATAAAAGAAAGAACGGAAAGCTCAGCGCTTTATTTTCAGAACCTTTTGACGGTTAAGCATCAGCGGCCGGTAGTACGCCACGGTATCGCACATCGGCAGCACGTCTTCATGTAAGATAATGCCCAGCTCCTTTTGAATATAAGCCCGGCGTTGGCGGATTGTATCCCACAAAATCGGATCTTCTTT
>OLFX01003491.1_pt1 | contig 10251 bp, 7 predicted proteins | sample 1605091 | NCBI WGS metagenome assembly OLFX01 (sample SAMEA3888906, study PRJEB22519) | human gut metagenome | biome: human gut; feature: human-associated habitat; material: faeces | place: Denmark | collected 2012
CTTCTTCAGCGCTTCCAGCGATTTCTCCGCAATGTTTTCCTGCACGACGCCCAAAATCGCGTTGAACAGCACGACGATCACGATGATCAGGCTGTCGATCCACTCACCCGGATCCACGATAATGGAAATCAGCGCCGCCAAGATCAAAACGATGATCAGCGGATCGGTAAACTGCAATAAGAAACGTTTCAGCAAAGAATCCTTCTTGACTTCCTGCAGTTCGTTATACCCATATCGTTCTGTCCGTTCCTTTACTTGTTGCTCGGTAAGCCCGGCACTCAGATCGCTGCCTAATTCCTCGATCACTTCCTGCGCGGTTTGACTGGTTTTCATCTACATCTTCCTCCTTCGCTGCCTTCACAAAAAAAGGCAAGCCTACCTTCAAAACCTGAAGATAACGGTCTTGCCCATCATTTCTGATTGCTGCATCCGGATCTGTAAGAACAGATCGTGATGACGAATACAGCACGCATCGCTGCGCAGCTACTCCCCATTGATCCAATGGCAAGCGTAATATATCATTCAGTTGAAGAACTGTCAAGCATTCATCTTCCAGAATTAGACATTTAAACACAAGTGTAGCCCAATTCATTTTCTGTTTGCGGCCAGGAGCTCTTTGATCAGGCTGATCAGATTTTTAAAGTCTGTTTTGCGCATCCATCTTCCAGCAGATCGGATTTTTGACCTCAATCTTATTGTAACCGGAAAACAGAAACTTATCATCTTGAAAATTCATATTTTCAGCACGTTCTTCGCTGGACAGGCCTTCCTTCTTCGCAGTACAATGAGATTAAACAAGGGTGAACCATATTCATAAAAGCAGAAAGGGCGGAGACATCATGGAAAGAATATATGCCGTAGTTCAGGGACAGGTCCAGGGCGTGGGCTTTCGATGGTTTGTCCAGTCGCTGGCCAATTCGCTGCAAATTACAGGCTGGATCCGCAACATGGAAAACGGGATGGTGGAAATGGAGCTGCAGGGCGAAACCGCAGCTTTGCATCAACTGCTGAGCCGGATCCGCAGGGGCGACCGGTTTATCCAGGTCGAAAACCTCAGTTGCAAGCCGATCCCTACTCAATTAAAAGAAAAACGGTTTACCGTTCGTTATTGACTTGGAAATTCATGAAGCTTTATTCTGGATGCCCGACTTGCGGCATCTTTTTATTTTTACAGGCCGCCCGCACTTAAGCCTCCTGCAGCATCCTCCGCCGCAGTCTGACGCATCGCGAATGCGATTGTTCCTCACGCAATCCAGACAGAAAAAGGTCCGCGCTTACAGGCGAACCTTTTTCATGGCTTAATTCAATTCCTGCCGTGAAGATTCTCGTTACGTGAAGATTCTCGTTATAAATTCGACTGATCGTTATCCACGGAATACATCAAGCTTGTATAGTTCTCATATAAGAACCGGTACAACTCGAAATTCTGTTCCGACAAAGCCACCGCGTTGTTGGTCGCAATGCTGTACTGTTCGGAAATCGCACCCCAGGTATTTCGTCCGATGATCCCGTCGGCCGTTAAGCCCACGCGGGTCTGGAACGCCCGCACCGCCGCTTCCGTCGCCGCGCCGAAGATCCCGTCGACGACCAGCTGATTGGAATTGCCCCAGCCCTGATTGATTACATTCAGCGCCATCTGCATGATGCTGACATTCTCACCGCGGCTGCCTAAGCGCAGCGACGTTCCCGGATAGGCCGGAATCTTCTGTGAGAGCGGCGGGACGATCGACTGCGTTTCCCGATACGCCCGCACCAGGGTATCCCAGGTCTGCCGGCCCACGATGCCGTCCGGCGTTAAGCCTGCCAGCCGCTGAAATGCCACGACAGCATTGCGGGTCGAAGCGCCGAAGCTGCTGTCGATCTTCACCGTCGGCACGCGCGAGGTAAACAGCGCGATCTTCTGCAGGTAAAACTGAATTTCCTGCACATAGACATTGCGGTCGCCCTGACGCAGCGCTCTTCCCGGATAGACGCCCGGCAGCCGGTCCTCAACACCTTCAGAACTCAGTTCGGCCAGCTTTTTCACCGCTACATAGATATAGGAAATTTTATACCACGTCGCTTTGCCGACAATGCCGTCCGCCGTCAGCGAGAACTGACGCTGAAACGCCCTGACCGCATTTTCCGTACCTTCCCCGAAAATGCCGTCGATCGGATAGGTCGGCGGAATGTTCGGATAGTTCACGGCAATCCGGTTCAGCTGATTCTGGATGATCGCCACGCTGTCGCTGCGCACGCCGCGCTGCAGATTCAAGCCCGGGAACGATCCGGTAACCCCTTCGATCCGGCTTGTGTCAATCAATTCAATATCGTCGCCATAATAATATTGCAGGATTTCGAAAGCGTTGAGCCCCTTGTTCGCCTGATCGACGGTGCCCCATTGCTTTAAGCCTTTGCACCATACCTGCCGGCCGTCGCAATATTCCGCATAATACGGATTGACCGTGTTTACCTTGCGGATATATTCGTTGAAAATATCGTCGACGATCTTGCTGATGCTGGTAAAAATATCCCGGCCATACACGAAATACTGATCGAACGCCGTGCTGTTGGTGATATCGAACGAATAACCGCGGCTGCGGTACCATTCGGTATACACACGGTTCAAGCACAGTGAAATCTGACAGTAGATATTCGCGCGCAGACTCTGTTCCGGCCAGGTCGGATAAATTTCGCTGGACGCTACATTCTTAATGTAGTCCTTGAAGGTTACCGTCACATTCTGGGCATTGGATGTCGGCCGGCCCAGATGCACGGTTACATATTTCGGGATAATCGGATAATCCAGAATGTACGGCGCGATTGATTCCTCGGCATCGCCCGCGGCAACACTCTCGTTAAAGCCGCAGCAGCCCCCGCGCGAGCAGCCGCAGGAACGGGCCATGGAACGGGTCAGGGCATGTTCGGGAATCTCGATGAATTCCTCAAACTGCGGGGCCAGTTCCTCGTCGGCATTGAGCAGGTCCACCTGCAGCAGCGCTTCCTCCTGCGCAAAAATCTGAACGTTGCGGAATGTCCGGTCCGCAAATCCGGCTTTGGACACCGTTACATGCACCTGCGCGTACGGGGTTGTCTGGTTGTCGGGATTCAAGCTCAACTCGCGGTCGGGCGCTTCGATTCGAATTACCGGACTCTTCCCGTTCGCTCCGCTGCTTAACCGCAGGTTGATGGTCTGATCTTCGTTAGTCACCAAGATCGCCGCGCCTTCGATCGGCAGTGCTTGCTGAGCGACGGTTACTTCTACGATTAAAGTACCATATTGCATCGCTGTCACCTCCACTGCTACGATATGCGGCGGCGGCTTTTTCAGCTGGGCAGGCCGTCGGAATTCTGTCGATTTTTGAAGAATTTTGATGTAAGCGGTACCGGAAAAACATTTTTCCAATGTAACCGTTTACTTGTGAAAAAGTTGTCATAAGCCTATTGCAACGTCCATTTCGACATGCTATAATCACACCCGTAAAGACAAGTGAAACAATTCACAACAAGGAGGATATTCTGATGGAAGAAACACTTAGCCCGGCTCAGGCGGAAGTCAATCAATTAGTTGAAAACGGCTTGAAAGCCCTGGATGACTTTTTAAAGCTGGATCAGGACCAGGTCGACTACATCGTCGCCAAATGTTCGGTCGCAGCCCTGGATAAACACGGCGAATTAGCCAAACTGGCGATTGAGGAAACCAAGCGCGGCGTCTTTGAAGACAAGGCCACCAAGAATCTGTTCGCCTGCGAATATGTTGTCAACCATATGCGGCATCTGAAATCGGTCGGCGTCATCAAGGAAGACGAGGTTCAGGGATTAACCTATGTCGCCGAACCAGTCGGCGTCGTCGCCGGCGTCACCCCGGTCACCAATCCGACGTCCACCGCAATTTTCAAGAGTTTGATCTGTCTGAAGACGAGAAACCCGATCATCTTCGGTTTCCATCCGAATGCCCAGCAGTGCTCCGTTGCGGCCGCCAAGGTCGTCTATGAAGCGGCGGTCAAAGCAGGCGCGCCGAAAAACTGCATTCAGTGGATCGAACATCCGAGCATGGAAGCAACCTCGGCGCTGATGAATCATCCGGGCGTCGCAACGATCCTGGCTACCGGCGGCAACGCGATGGTCAAGGCGGCGTACAGCTGCGGCAAGCCGGCCCTGGGCGTCGGCGCGGGCAACGTTCCGGCTTACATTGAAACGACCGCCGATATCAAGCAGGCCGTCAACGACATCGCGCTGTCCAAAGCGTTTGACAACGGCATGATCTGCGCATCGGAACAAGCCGTCATCGTCGACAAGGAAATCTATGACGACGTCAAGGATCAGTTCAAAAATTACAATGTCCACTATGCAAATAAGAAAGAAAAAGAAATGCTCGAGCAGTACATGTTCGGCGTCAAGGCTTTCACCAAAAACGTCGGCGCGGCCAAGCTGAATCCGGATATCGTTGGCAAGTCCGCAGCGTGGATCGCCGAGCGGGCCGGCTTCACCGTCAACCCGCGTACCAGCATCATCATCGTGGAATGTAAGGAAGTCGGACCGAACGAACCGCTGACCCGCGAGAAATTATCGCCGGTGCTGGCCATGCTGAAAGCGGAATCGGTCGAAGATGGGTTCGATAAGGCGGAAGCGATGGTCATGTTCAACGGCATCGGCCACAGCGCCGCCATCCACACCGCCAACGCCGATTTAGCGAAGCGTTTCGGCGAACGGATCAAAGCCTGCCGGATCATCTGGAATTCACCGAGCACCTTCGGCGGCATCGGCAACGTCTACAACTCCTTTATCCCATCCCTGACCCTGGGCTGCGGCTCTTACGGCCACAACTCCGTATCGGATAACGTCAGCGCCGTCAACCTGCTGAACATCAAGAAGATCGGAAAGAGGAGAAACAATATGCAGTGGTTTAAAGTGCCGTCCAAGATCTATTTTGAAAGAGATTCCATCGAATATCTCCACAGCATGCGGGACGTGGAGCGGGTCTTCATCGTTACCGACCGCTCGATGGTCGATCTGGGCTATGTCACCCGCGTTACCGATCAGCTGGAACAGCGCCGCAACAAGGTTCAGGTTCAGCTGTTCTGCGACGTCGAACCGGATCCGTCCATCCAGACCGTCAAGAAGGGCCTGAGCCTGATGCAGGCGTTCCGGCCAGATACGATCATCGCGATCGGCGGCGGTTCCTCGATGGACGCGGCGAAGGGCATGTGGTTATTCTACGAACAGCCGGACGTCAACTTTGACGATCTGAAGCAGAAGTTCATGGACATCCGCAAGCGGGCCTTCCGCTATCCGGAACTGGGCAAAAAGTCCAAGCTGGTCTGCATCCCGACGACTTCCGGCACCGGTTCAGAAGTAACGCCGTTCGCCGTCATTACCGATAAAGAGGAAAACAAGAAATACCCGCTGACCGACTACTCCCTGACGCCGACTGTCGCGATCGTCGACCCGGCGCTGACGATGAGTCTGCCGGCTTCGATTACCGCCGACACCGGCATGGACGTGCTGACGCATGCCACAGAAGCCTATGTTTCCACGCTGGCCTCCGACTTCACCGATGGTCTGGCGCTGCAGGCGATCAAGATGGTCTTCGAATATCTGCCGCGGGCGGTTGCCAACGGCAAGAATGACCCGGAAGCGCGCGAAAAGATGCATAACGCCGCAACCTTAGCGGGCATGGCCTTCGCCAACGCATTCTTAGGCATGAACCATTCTCTGGCGCACAAGATCGGCGCTGAATTCCACGTGCCGCACGGCCGCGCCAACGCGATCTTACTGCCATACGTCATCCGCTATAACGGAACCAAGCCGGAAAAGCCGGGCGTCTGGCCGAAATACAACTATTACAAAGCCGATGAGAAATACGCGGAACTGGCCCGCTTGATCGGCTTGAAGTTCAACACGGTTGAAGAAGGCGTCGTCGCTTACGCCAAAGCCTGCGCGGATCTGGGCGCGGACTGCGGCATCAAGATGAGCTTCAAGGAACAGGGGCTGGATGCGAAGGCCTGGGACGCCGCGAAGGAAAAGATCGCTTATCTGGCTTACGAGGACCAGTGCTCCCCAGCCAATCCGCGCGTGCCGATGGTCAATGATATGATCGACATCCTGCGGGCTTCCTATGAAGGCGACACCAGCTATTACACGAAATAAACGAGTCCGCCTTTCCCTTCTTCATACCAATCATTTCTGTTGGAACTGATGTTCCTCAGTTCAGACGTTCCGCCTTTCCTGAATCCCGTTCCGGCGCCGCTTCGCCGGGTCGGGATTTTTCTGTTTACGCTTAAAAGTATACCGGATTGAGAAAACAAGGCAGTCCGTCAGACTTTGTTTTCGTTCATCGTTCAAGCTTATTTTAAAATTTGCCGCATAAAACCCGCGGACACCGTAACTTTCCGCAGCGTCAGAACGGCCGGGCTACATTGAAAACCCACTTTATCCATGGTATAATGAGGCCAATAAAATTGATCTACCATGCGGAAGGAATCTTATAGAATGACCTCGGAAATCAATGGGAATGCGTCGAAAAAAAAAGCGCCTTTATACATGAAAATTTATGAGATTATCCTAAGTCGGATAGAAACAGGGCAATATCCTGAGAATTCAAGTCTGCCTTCGGAACTCGATTTTCAAAAAGAATTCAATGTCAGCCGGATCACTATCCGCCGATCGCTGAAAGATCTGGAAGACGCCGGCTATATCAGCCGCAAACGGGGAAAACTGGCAAAAGTGATGCCGTTAAGAACCTACAGCAACCTTGGCGAGGTCGTTGGTTTTTCAACTTCGCTTAAGAAATCCGGCGGCCGGCCCTCGTCGATCATTCTGCAGTTTAAAACCGAGCCTGCCAATCCGCTGGTCAGCGAATATCTTCAGCTTCCGTTAGGCGGGGAGGTTTACTTTTTAAAACGGCTGCGTTTAAAGAACGGCCGGATTATCGGCGTTCATGACACGTATATTCACCCGCAGATCGGCTGCCTGATCAAACCGGAAGATCTGGATGAAAATACCTCGCTTTATGAGTTATATGAAACCCTGGGAATTCAGATCGGCTGCGCGGATGAAATCATAGAAGCCCGCATCGCCTCGCGCCAGCTGAAACAGGAACTATTCATCAGCGAAGATGAACCGATTATGTATCGGGAGCGGATTACCTACACTGCGGACAACAAACCGATTGAGTTTTCGCAAAACAGCTATCGGGCGCTCGATTACAAATATGTCGTCCATTTAAATAACACACGTTAGCGAGATCGTTGAGAAAGCAGCGCGCGGAGAAACCGGCGTGATCGCCCTTGAGAAACGGGCTTGCGACGAATCTTCAAGCTCCAGTATTCCTGTTGGAGCTTTTTCGTTTTATAAAGACCTGAGGTCAAAACAAAAACCCCATCAGCGGCTTAAACACGTCAAGCCGTCGATGGGGTTGATTTCCGTTATACTGAATCGGATGATTTCATCAGAGCTGCCGGATCATAACAACGAATTTGATCCTGCGCCTGCTCGATCAGCGTTTTCAATCGTTCCTGCGTCATCTTGGATGCGGGCAGCGTCAACAGCTCCAGAAGCAGAGCCAGATTCACGCCGGTTACAACGAAACCTGCCTCTTTCGCGCAGACCTGCATCGCGGCGTTAAAGGGAGAGGCGCCGAACAGATCGGTGACGATGCAGTAAGTCTCGTTCGCCTGACGAAACCGCTCTGTTTTTTTCCGCATCTGTTCCATCAGCGTTTCAATACTGCAGCCATCTTCAAAGCAGAGAATTTCCAGCGACGGCGCGGCGCGGACGATCATCATCACCGCACGCTCAAACCCTTCAGCGAGGGTGCTGTGGGTACACAAGAGAACATTACCCATGGTTTTTCCTTGCCAGCCAGCCGCGGCGGGCTTCATTATAAAAGAACCGCGCTTTGTCCAGATTGACAGGATTGCGCATATCGCCGTCTTTTATCCAGGTTGCGACCGACACGCCGTCATAAACTTTCATCAATTCATAAATATTATCGCCGGTTGCCCGGCCGCCGAGAATAACCGGAGTCTGCGGAAGCTTCGGACGAAGCTTTTCAAGCAACGCCAGACTTTCCTGCTGATCCTTTCCGCTCAGAAACAGGCCGTCGGCATAGGCCCGCTGCACGATCCGCACCGCTTCTTCAATCTTATCCGGCGCTCCCAGAAAATGCCCGCTGACTTCCTGCGCATCCGCATACACAGGCATCGTGCTGCCCAGCTTTTTTTTCAATTCCAGAATCTCGGCACATTGCCCTTCAACCAGACCGCATAAGCTGACGCTGAGACCGGTATATAAATATTCGACCCGGATAAAATCTGCCTGCGCCGCTTCCGCGACCGCTAATGAAGCGACGCCGTCCCAGTTTACCAGAATTCCCAGAAGCTTATCGGGAAATGTCTTCCGCAGGGTTACCGCCAGCGCCGTCATAAAGGTCAGCGTCTGAGGCTGAGCCTGTTGACGCAGCGGACCGTCATGCATATTCTGCAAAATAAAACCATCATAGCCAATCTCCGCCAGCTGCCGGGCTTCCGCCATCAAATTGGCAGCAATCTCCGGAAAACGCCGGCCCTGATTCAAATAACTTCCCGGCATGGCCTCCGGCTGCAGCATCGCCAGGATGCGCGATCGTTCAGACATCATTCCGTTTCTTCCCTCCTTCTGAAATATTCCGGCTTCCAGGCCCATAAAGCGCTGAACAAGGCCGCTGGCGGCAGCACGCCCAGTTCCGTGATATAGGCGCAATCGGAACGCACCCCTGAACATGGAAATCAAGACGTTCAGCGTCCGCCTCCGCCATTCCTTCGGCCATTTTGAAGCGCAAATCTTTCGGTTCGATCACCTTGCCGCCGCCCTGCAGCGCCCTCATATCCGCCTTTTGAGCCGTTGTCAGCACATAATATGGAACATGCTGCCAATGCGCCAGCAGCGCAGCCATCTCCGAACCCGCCGTATTCAAGGCCGTGCCGTCGGGATAAAAGGTTTCCGCGCCGATCAACACGGCGTCGCACCCCTTCAGCCCCTGGCAAAGCGCCGCATCCGGAATGAATGAAACAGACTGATGCGTCTGAACACAGGTTTTGACAAACGGAAGACCGCCGCTGATCGTCCGGCTCTCCGCGATGACAATCTCCGTATCGGAAGCCAGCTGCTGAACCACCGCATCCACCGTGCTGGAATAATCATAAAGCAGAATTTTCCGGCAGTTTTTCAATACTGCGGAAGCCGTGGCAATAATTGCCTGACGATGCGCGCGGCCGGCGGACTGAAATTGTTCCACAGCCGCCTGCACTGCGCGGCCGACCTCAAAGTCCGCCTGAAGCTGAGTCTGGATCCGGGCGCTCAGCTCGCTGACGGCGTTGATGATCGCATAGCTGGACTGGCCCCGGGTCGCGCAGCAATAATCAAGCAGCTGGTTGATCAGGATCAGGCCGGCCGGCGAGGAATCCTGCCGGCCGATCTCCCCGACGATCTGACTGATCCGGTCGATATGCGCCGAAGCGCCCAGTATCCGCGGGACTACGATATCGTCAAACAACGGCCGGGCTGCTTCCGGCAGCGCGTTCCGCATCGCTTCCTTTTCCATCAGCCGCATACATTCACCGCTTTCGCATCCTCAAACAAATCCGGAAGCAGCCGGCGGGCATTTTCCGCATAGATGTTTTGCAGCTGCGTCTTCGTTAATCCATAATAATTCAATTTCATGACCTCCAGTTCTGTAAAATACTCCGGGAAGTCGCTGCCGAACAGAAATCGCTCAGGCGCCAGCACGCGCAAGGCTTTCTGCAGGGCCGGGGCTTCGCAGGCAACCGATGTCTCCAGCATCAGATTGGGAACTTCTTGGCACAGATCAACCGTTCCGTATTGGAAATCGCCTGCCCCCATGTGCAGCAGAACAAATGTCAGCTGCGGAAAGCGCCGGAAATACTTCAGCCACTGATCGGGCGCTCCGCGGTGTGTGGAACCGGTAAAAATTTTGACCACCGCCTGATGCTGCGCGCAAACGTCCAGGATCGCATTGATCGTGGATTCCAGCTTTTCCGGCAGGAACCCGCACTCCAGAGAATCCATTTCGATCAGCCTCACCTGATGATTGCTCAAAACCCGGCGGGTTTCCGCAACGGCTTCGTCCTGTTTCGGATTGATGACGGCGCAGGGAATGATCTGCGGATATTGCTGATGCAGGGCGATCACCGCATTGTTGGCCGACGCCATGGACGCCCCTTCGAAAGTGGAAAGAACACGGTAAGCGATATGATTCGCCCGCATATCCCC
>OLFX01003495.1_pt1 | contig 10239 bp, 5 predicted proteins | sample 1605091 | NCBI WGS metagenome assembly OLFX01 (sample SAMEA3888906, study PRJEB22519) | human gut metagenome | biome: human gut; feature: human-associated habitat; material: faeces | place: Denmark | collected 2012
TATATTTTCGATGATAGCTTCTCCGCGCTCGATTTCAAAACGGATGCAAAGCTGCGCCGTGCGCTGACGAAATACACGGAAAACGCTGTCGTGCTCATCGTCGCGCAGCGCGTTTCCACCATCATGAACGCCGAGCAGATCATTGTGCTGGATGAAGGCAAAATCGTCGGCAAGGGCACGCATAAAGAGCTTTTGAAAACGTGCCCGGAATACCGCGAGATTGCGGAAAGTCAGCTTTCAAAGGAGGAATTGGCATGAGCGAACCGAAAAGAAACGCACCGCGTCCGCACGGGCCCGGCAGAGGCATGATGCCCACCGAAAAAGCCAAGGACTTCAAAGGCAGCTTTAAAAAGCTTATTTCGTATCTTTCCCCGTTTAAGTTTACAATACTCATCGTCGTCATTTTCGCGGCGCTTTCCACCGTGTTCACGATCGTCGGCCCGAAGATCCTCGCAAAAGCGACCGATGAGCTGACGGCCGGCTTGATGCGCATCATCACCGGCGCTGCGGAGGGCATTGACTTTGGCTATATCGCGAAAGTTTTACTGTTCCTTGTGGGGTTATATGCGTTGAGCGCGCTGTTCTCCTACATTCAGGGATTTACGATGTCCGGCGTTTCGGCAAAGGTCTCGTACAACATGCGCCGTGCCATTATGGAGAAGATCGACCGCCTGCCCGTCTCGTATTTTCACAAAACGAGTCAGGGTGACGTGCTTTCCCGCATCACGAACGATGTTGATACGCTCAGCCAGAGTCTTAACCAGAGTATCACGCAGCTTATCACGTCTGTGTGCTCCATCATCGGCGTGCTTATTATGATGCTTTCCATCAGCTGGCAGTTGACGCTTGTCGCACTGTGCATCGTCCCGATTTCGTTGCTGCTTGTCGGACGCATTGTGAAATCCTCGCAGAAATATTTCATCGGTCAGCAGGAATACCTCGGCGCGGTGAACGGCCACGTGGAGGAAATGTACGGCGGGCATGTCGTCGTGAAGGCGTTTAACGGCGAAGCGCGCTCCATGGAGAAATTCGAGTGCGAAAACGAAAAGCTCTATAACGCGGGCTGGAAGTCGGAGTTTCTCTCCGGCCTGATGCAGCCGATCATGGGCTTTGTGGGCAATCTCGGCTACGTTGTGGTGTGCATTTTGGGCGCATCTATGGCGGCAGGCGGCAGCATGACCATCGGCGGCATTCAGGCGTTCATCCAGTATCTGCGCAGTTTCACGCAGCCCATCACCCAGATGGCAAGCATCTCAAGTCAGGTACAGCGCACCATGGCGGCGGCAGAGCGTATTTTCAATTTCCTTGATGAACCCGAGATCGTCGAAAAAACACCGAAATACACCGTGGAAAACAGCAATATCCGCGGCGACATTCGCTTTGACCACGTTTGCTTCGGCTACGAAGACACCGACGAGACGGTCATCCACGATTTCTCCGCCGATGTGAAAGCGGGCCAGAAGATCGCTATTGTCGGTCCGACGGGTGCAGGCAAAACAACTATGGTAAAGCTGCTCATGCGCTTCCACGACCTTAAATCCGGCAGGATCTACCTTGACGGCAAGGACATCACGGAGTTTGCCCGCGGCGACCTCAGAAAAGAATTCGGCATGGTTCTGCAGGACACGTGGCTTTACAGCGGCACCATCATGGAGAACATCCGTTACGGCCGCTTGGACGCGACGGACGAGGAGGTCATTCAGGCGGCAAAAGCGGCGCAGGTTGACCACTTTGTGCGCACACTGCCGGACGGCTACAACACGATCCTCAATGAAGAAGCGACGAATGTCTCGCAGGGACAAAAGCAGCTGCTCACCATCGCCCGTGCGATTTTGTCTGACAGCCGCATCATGATCCTTGACGAAGCGACAAGCTCCGTCGATACGCGCACCGAGCTTTCCATCCAGACTGCGATGGATAACCTGATGCGCGGCCGCACAAGCTTTATCATCGCGCACCGCCTCTCTACAATCCGCAACGCTGACCTTATCCTCTGTATGAAGGACGGCGACATCGTGGAGCAGGGCACGCATGAAGAATTGCTCGCAAAAAACGGCTTCTACGCAAACCTCTACAACAGTCAGTTCGAGCACGCAGAGGAAAGCGCCTCAGGGCTTTGCCCCGAGACCCTATAAACCTTCTGAAGAAAGTTTAATCAAAGACTTTTACATTTATAAGACGTGAAAACGGCGAAATCCTGAACAGGACTCGCCGTTTTCTTATGCTTTACTTTAATTCTTGCGGTTAAAATTGATGAGACAGCCGGCTTTGACGATCTTCTTTTCGTCTTCCGTCATCGGGGCGATGTAAAGCTCGATCTCCTTAACTTCATCGCCGAGCACATACGCTTTAATGCTCTGCATATCGCCGTCCATGGCGTCCAAAACGTTCGGGACGAGGATATAATCACCGATCTCGAAGGCGGGTTCATTCTTCATCTGGAACGGCAGCATGCCCCAGTTCATCACGTTGGAGCGGTAGCGCTTGGTGGCGTACTCGGAGCAGATATTTGCAAGGCCGCCCAAGACGCGCTGGCAGCTTGCCGCCTGTTCGCGCGCAGAGCCGTCACCGGGCTTCACGCAGTAAATAACGCTGCCGATTTCGATTGTCTTTTCATCGACGTCGGGCAGGATGTTTTTCACTTTCCCGAGTGCGTTTTTCAGAGCTTCATCGCTTTGTGCTTCGCCCGCAAGTCTCGCTTTTTCGAGTGCACGGACATCCTTTGCACGCTGCACGTAACCGGGGTCGCGGCGGGAGAGTGTGAACTCCGCAAGCCCCAGTGGGTTGGAGCGGTACGAAGACGTTTCGCCGGACGGGATCAATTCGTCGGTCGTTGTGACCTTATCCATGATCTTCGAGCAGACGCGCAGCAGAATGTTCTGCGCAAGTGCCTCCTGCTCCGGCCAATCCTTGATGTTCGGGCCGTAGATGAGCTTATCCTCCGGCTCTGCCTTGCCGAAGCCGTTGTAAATGCGGGCGCGGTAGGAGGAATCATCGTAGTTGTATTCCGGCACCTCATAGCTGTCCGCATACTTTTCGGCGGAGGTCAAAATGCCGCCGTTTGCCGCCGTTGCCGCGATAGAACGTGCGTCCATGAGTGCGACGGCGCTCAGTTGGCCTGCGCCCGGCTTGGAGCCTTCGCGGTTCGGGAAGTTGCGTGTGGCGTGGCGGATGCTCAGCGCGTTATTCGCCGGTGTATCGCCTGCGCCGAAGCACGGGCCGCAGAATGCGGTCTTCACGATGGCGCCCGTCGCCATGAGGTCGGAAATGGCGCCCTTTGCGAGCAGGTCCATAAACACCGGCTGTGAGGACGGGTAGACGTCCAGTGTGAATTCGCCCTGACCGCACTGCGCGCCCTTTAAGATGTGCGCTGCCGCCATGACGTTCGTATATGTGCCGCCCGCGCAGCCCGCAATGATGCCCTGCTGCACCTGCAAACCCTTTGGGGTGATCTTATCCGTCAGACTGAATTCGATATCCTTGCCTTCCGTCAAGCGCGCGGCTTCCTTTTCTACTTCGCGCAGGATGTCGCCGAGATTCGCGTTCAATTCGTCAATCTCAAACGCGTTGCTCGGGTGGAATGGCAGCGCGATCATCGGCTTTACGGTGGAAAGGTCTACATAGACCAAGCCGTCGTAGTATGTCACGTCGGCCGGCTTTAACGCGCGGTAATCGTCCGCGCGGCCGTGCTTTGCAAGGTACGCCTTCGTGTCGTCGTCTGTGCACCAGACAGAGGTGAGACATGTGGTCTCGGTCGTCATGACGTCCACGCCGTTGCGGTAATCGGTCGTCATGCTCTTGATGCCGGGGCCGACGAACTCCATGACCTTGTTTTTTACGTAGCCGTTTTTAAACACCGCGCCGATGATGGCAAGCGCAATGTCCTGCGGGCCCACGCCCGGGCGCGGCTTGCCGGTGAGGTACACCGCCACAACGCCGGGATACGCGACATCGTACGTGTTTTCGAGCAGCTGCTTGACGAGCTCGCCGCCGCCTTCGCCGATGGCCATGGTGCCGAGCGCACCGTAGCGCGTGTGGGAATCGGAGCCGAGAATCATTTTGCCGCAGCCCGCCATGGCCTCGCGCATGTACTGGTGAATGACCGCCATGTGGGGCGGCACATAAATGCCGCCGTATTTGCGCGCGGCGGAAAGGCCGAACACGTGGTCGTCCTCGTTGATGGTGCCGCCCACGGCGCACAAGCTGTTGTGGCAGTTTGTGAGCACGTAGGGGATGGGGAACTTCTCCATGCCGGAGGCGCGCGCCGTCTGAATGATGCCGACGAACGTGATGTCGTGCGAGGCGAGCGCATCAAATTTTAAGCGCAGGTTCTGCATATCCTCTGCGGTGTTGTGCGCTTTTAAAATGGAATAGGCAATGGTACCCTGTTTTGCCGTGTCTTTTTGATAGGTCTCGGGTGCAGCGGCTTCCGGCACGATCTCTGTGCCGTTCACAAGGTAAACGCCGCCGTCATAAAGCTTTACCATATTCATTCACCGAAACTTCCGAAGGAGCCCGGAAGCGATCCTTTCTTTTAGCTTTGCATGGCCGCGCAGAAAATCCTGCGCTTAATTGCTTTCAGTATAGCATAATAAAGGCAGATTTGCAATTTGCATTTCTGCTTTTTCATTTTGTTCAAAAACGGTTCAGTCTTCCGCGATGACTTTTGCTGCGGCGGAGCCCGAAGCGGTCTTCCAAATGCGGATCATCGTCGGGATGCGGCTTTGCAGTTCCGAAACGTGAGAGATGATACCGACGACGCGCCCGCTTTGGCGGATGCTCTCGAGCGCACGCATGGCGGTATCGAGCGTGTCGGTATCGAGCGAGCCGAAGCCCTCGTCGATGAAAATGGAATCAAGCCGCACCGCGCCCGAGTAGCTCTGCACGACGTCCGAAAGCCCGAACGCGAGGGAAAGGGATGCCAAAAACTGCTCGCCGCCCGAAAGTGTCTCTACGGAGCGGCACGTGCCGCTCATGCCGTCCAAAACCTCAATGTCAAGCCCGCCGTAGCCCGCGCCGCTTTTGCCCTGCTTGTGCTGCAAGGCGTAGCGCCCGCGGCTTAAAACGGAGAAAAAGCGGTTTGCGCTCTGAATGGTCTCGTCGAGCATCATGCCGAGCACGTACTGCAAAAGCGGCACGCGCAAGGCATTGCTGCGGCCGGTCACGTACCCCGCAAGCTTTGCTGCGCGGCTGTACTGTACGTCGAGCGCGGCGGCTTCCTCCGTGTATTGCTGCACGGCGGCGGCGCTTTCCGCAATGGTGCGCAGGTCGGAGCCAAAGCGCCCAAGCTGCACGGAAAGCGTCTGCGTTTCGGTGCTTTTTGCGTCCAGTTCCGCTTTGCTTTGCGGGAGGTCCTTTTCCGGCGCTGCGCCGAGGGCGTTTTTCGCTTCCTTTGCGGCGAACATCTGCTGTGCGGCAGCTTTTACGGCCTCGTTTGCGGCAGAAAGCGCGTTTTCCGCAGCGTGGAACGCTTCCTCAAGCGCTGCGGTCTCCTGCTCGAGCACACGAATGCGCTTTTGTATTTCGGTCATCTCCAAGGTGATTTGCGCCGCATCGCGTACGGCGTCCATGGCGCTTAATTGGCGGCGCTTTTCTTCCAAAGCGGCGCGGCAGGCGGCAAGCGCGGCGTTGTGGCGGCTTTCGACCTGCATAAGTGCTTCGCGTTCCGCTTTGAGTGTCTCAAGTTTCTTGTGTGCGGCCGGCGCCTGCGCTGCAAGCTTTTGCGCTTCGTTGAGCGCCGTTTGCGCCGCAATGAAGGCCGCGGTGAGCACGTCTTCGCTTTCTGTGATGCTTTTTGCGGCATCGTTTGCGGCGTTTAATTGTGCGAAAGCGACCTCGTGCCGCGCTTTTGCGGCGGCGGCCGTCTGCTCGGCGCGGCTTTGCTCCTGCCGCAGGTCTTCAAGCTTTTTGCGCAGCGCATCAAGTTCTTCTTTTGTCGTCTCACCTGCGCACGGCACGGCGAGCACGGGGTGGTGCACCGCGCCGCAAACGGGGCACGGCGTGCCGTCCGTGAGCCCAGTGGCGAGCGCGGCGGCGCTGTTTTGGTTCCATTTGGCTTCTGCCGCCGAGAGCAGCTTATCCTGCCCCACGACGGTCAGACGCGCGGTGCGCGCCGCGTCTTCGGCAGCTCCCCACAATTTTTTGCACTGTGCTTCGGCTTTGGCGGCGTCACTGCGCGTTTTCAGCGCGGCAAGCTGTTCGCTTAAGATGGTCTGCGTCTGTAAGAGCGACGCGAGCCGGTCTTTTGCGGCATCGGCTTTTTCGGTGAATGTTTCGCCTACCGCGATGCGCCGCAGCACCTCCGGCAGCTTTTGGCGGTCGTCCTCTGCCTGCTTCTGCACGGCGCGCTCGCGCTCCTCCTCGGCGCGCAGTTCTTTTAAAAGCTGCTCCTTTTGCAGGCTGCGTTCCTGCTCCGCGCGCAGCTGTTCGCTTCGTTTTAAAAGTGTGTCTTTTTCGGCGGTCAGCTTTGTAAGTCCCGCGCGGTTCTGCTCGGCGCGCGTATACTGCGCTTTGGCGGAAGCTGCCCGCGTTTCGGCGGTTTTCAGCTGCGCTTCGGCATCGGTCTCGGCTTTTTGGCACTGCTCAAATTGCAGTGCACGGGTGTATTGCTTTTGTGCGAGCGTCAGTGCTTCTTTCGCGGCGGCGAGCGCTTTTTCGGTCCGTGCGCATTCTAATCGAAGCGCTTCCGTTTGCACGGCGAGCGCCTCGGCGGTCTCCGCGCCATGCTTTTCGAGCAGCGATTTCAGTTTTGTCTCGCACGTTTCGCGCTTTGCGTACAGCTTTTTTTGCCGCTCCGTAAATTTCATCGCGATGCGTTCCCATAGTTCGCAGGAGAAAAGCGTTTTCAAAATGGCTGCTTTTTCGGTAGAATTCGCGCGCAGAAGCTGCATGAATTTGCCCTGCGGCAGCACGATGACCTGCGAAAATTGCTCGGCGGTGAGGGAAAGCAGGTTTTCCGCATAGCCTGTCACATTGCGCGCCGCACCCGAAGCGGCAAGCGCCCAGCCGTCTGCCGTGCGGCGCTTGCACTCGTTTTCTTCCTCGGTGATAAAATCGTCGCTGCCGCGCTTTTTGCGGCGGTACAGCGCGCGGCGGAAGCAATATTCGTCTTCGCCGAGCGCAAAATGATAGACGACCTCGGTGCGGTCGCTGTCTGCGGCGGCAAGGCAGCGCATATCTTGAAACGTGCGCCGCCCGCCCGTCGATTTATAAAAGAGCGCGATGCTCATGGCGTCGAGCAGCGTCGTTTTGCCGCCGCCCGTCTGTCCGGTGATGAGGAACAGCCCCGCTTCGTTCAGCTTTTCAAAATCGATGACGGTGTGCTCCAAATACGGCCCAAACGCCGAAAGCTCCAAACGGATCGGTCTCACGTTGCATCGCCCTCCAGTTCCTTTAGAATTTCCGCCAGCAGCGCTTCGTCCTCCGGCTGCGCTTCCTCACCGCAGACTTCCTTTAAAAAGCCGCGGAAAAGCTCCGCGCGGCTGCGGCTGTGCAGATCGGCTTCCGCCTGCGTGCCTGCGTGCTGCTTTAAAAACCACGTGCTGCGCACGCCGAGTACATTCGGGTAATAGGGGCGCAGTCGGTCGGCCGGACGGAAAACCGGCTCGTCGTCGGTGAGCAGAATTTCCACATAGTCTTCATTGGGCGCCGCCTGCCCGTTTTCGAGCAGCGCCGCAAACGTACCCTCTATGCGCTTTACGTCGTGCAGAGGGGTTACGGGGATGCACGTTGTTTCCACCGTGTCGCCGAGCGTGACGAGCGTCATGCTCTTTTTCTGGTGCGCTTCGTCTACGGAATATTTGAGCGGTGAGCCTGCGTAGCGCGCCGTGTCGCCTGCCCTTTGCGCCGCGTGCAGGTGCCCGAGCGCCGCATAGTCAAACGGGGAGAAGACATCCGTCGGCACATCGCCCGCGCCGCCGACGAAAAGGCGGCTTTCGGAATCGGAGGTGGAGGCCCCCGCCGCAAAGCAGTGCGCGACCAAAACGTGCTTTTTCGCGGGGTCAAACGCTTTTTCCATTTTTTCCACCGCCGCGCGCATGCAGGCCCCCGCACCGCGCAGCGTTTCATCGCCTAAAAAATCGCGCATCTGGGCGTTTTCAAAGTACGGCAGCGGGAAAATCTGTATATTGCCGATCTCGACCGGCGTAAACGCGTCTTTAAGCTCCGTGATGATATGGATGCCGTGCCGCGCAAGCAGGCTTTTGCCCACCGCGATGCGGTCCGGGCTGTCGTGGTTGCCGGAAATGATGACGGCGGGGATGCTCCGTTCGCACAGCGCATCGATGAGCTCGTCGAATAAATGAATCGCGTCGACCGAGGCAATCTGCCGGTCGTACAGATCGCCCGCAATGAGCAGCGCATCGGGCTTATATTCATCCAGCGCAGGCAAAAGCGACTGCCGCACAAAATGCCGCTGGTCATCCATTAAGCTGCGACCGTACAAAAGCCTGCCGAAGTGCAGGTCTGCAATATGTAAAAGCTGCATAGCGTCTCCTTTTAAATTTTCAATCTGACTTTTTTCTGAATTTGCCGGCGAGCACCTTTTCAGGGGTGCCAAACCGTGCTATAATAATAAAATAGTTAACAGTATTATATCATGTCCGTTGGAGGATAAACAGTGAGAAAACATAAATTTTTATCGATATGCGCAAGCGTTTTGCTGTCGCTTTCCGTTCTGACGACCGGCGTTTTGGCCGATACAGCCGAAAGCACCGCGAGCGATATTTCCACAGCTTCCGATACCTCGACTTCGGAAACCGACACAACGACAAACACGGTCGTGGCCAAAAGCAGCGAAATGGGCTTTCCGTGCGATAAGCTCACAGACCCGAACAGCGCTTCTATCTATATGGTGAGCCTCGACACCGATACCGTTGTCTATACATATAATCCGGACGAGCGCCGCCCCATGGCTTCCATGACGAAGATCATGACGTATATCGTCACGGCGGAAACGGTCAGCGACCTGCAAAACACGCGCACTACGGTGCCGGAAAGCGTTGCCGAGGAGCTTGAGGGCACGGGCTCGTCTTTGGCGGAAATTCAAACGGGCGAAAGCTTTACCATCTATGAGCTTTTGAACCTGATGATGGTGCCCTCCGGCAATGATGCCGCGCTGACGCTTGCAAAATATGTGGATTCTTTGAATATCACGGCCGACGACCCGCAGTATGACGAAGACGGTGACGGCAAAATGAGCTGTGTGGAGCTGATGAACAAGAAGGCCGCGGAGCTCGGCTGCACGAACACGCATTTTGTGAACCCGCACGGCCTGTATGATGAAAACCACTACACCACCGCGCGCGAGATGGCGACCATTACGGAGTATGCGCTGACAATGCCGTATTTTACGGACGTCACCTCGCAGACGTCTTACACGCAGCCGCCGACGAACATGACGAGCGAGGAACGCACCGTCACCACGACGAACCGTATGCTTTTGAGCTATGACGATGAGTATTACACCTATGCCACCGGCGTAAAGACCGGCTCCTTGAATGAATCCGGCTACTGCATTTCCGCCACGGCTACGTATGACGGGTATAGTTACCTTGTCGTTTGCATGGGCAGCCCCTATATCGACAGCGAGGGCAACCATATCGATTATCACGGTGAAATGTACGATGCCGCGACGCTGTTCCGCTGGGCATTTTTGAATATCGAAAACAAAACGCTCGTTACGGACGGCGAGCTTCTCGGCGAGGTGAACCTCAAATACGCGTGGGGCAAAGACCGCCTGCAGGTGCTGGCGCAGGGCAATCTCACCGCAACACTGCCGAGCAGTCTGGAAAGCGGCGCCATCACCACAAAGCTCGATCTGCCCGAAAGCGTGAAAGCGCCCATCAAAAAGGGCGATTACGTCGGTACCGCCACATTCTATTATAACGGCGCGGAGCTTTCCACCGTTGCGCTCGTCGCCGCGGAAAGCGTGGAGCGCAGCGAGATCGTGCAGGTTTTGCAGCAGGGGCAGGAGGTGCTCACCTCCACGTGGTTTATCGTTACGGCCACCATTTTGCTGGTCTTGGCTGCCGCGTATGCTATCCTTGCCATCCTGATGAACCGTAAAAACAAAAAAGTCCGCCGCGTAAAGAAATACAGAGATTTATAAGTACAGAACAAAACCCCGATCCGTTTCATGTGCGGAATCGGGGTTTTGACGTTCACGGAGCGAACAATTCACTTGCCGTAAGGCAAATTTCACCATAATCTCCCTACGTTCTCACCTGCCGGCTCGGTCGG
>OLFX01003504.1_pt1 | contig 10223 bp, 9 predicted proteins | sample 1605091 | NCBI WGS metagenome assembly OLFX01 (sample SAMEA3888906, study PRJEB22519) | human gut metagenome | biome: human gut; feature: human-associated habitat; material: faeces | place: Denmark | collected 2012
GAGCCTCGAAAAGCCCATCAATACCGCCTGGGCAATGCAGAGTCCCTTCAACCACCGCTTTTTCGCATAACGGGCCCAGGTCGCTCCGGCCGCAAAAGCGGCGCAGGTATGGCCGGAGGGGAAGGAGTTGGGATCATGCTCCGCTACCAGACGTGTGAGCCCCTCTACCACCAGCCAGGGCCGCACGCGCCCCACCAAGTGCTTGAGCACAATGTTGGTGCACAGCAGCCCGAACAGCATGGCCACCAGGGCCCAGAACCCGGCCCGCCTCGCCTTGGGGAAAAGGAGCATTCCCCCGGAGACCACCAGCCACACGAGTCCCGCATTCCCCAGTTGTGTAAATGCAGAAAAAAAGGTGTCCAATACGGGACACCGTAGCCATTCCTGTATCCAGAGCAGGGCCGCCTCATCCAAGGCTTGGATCATTTCCAGCATGAGTTCCCTCCATATCCGTCGATTTCCTTTTTGTTCTCCAAACAAGAGAAGGGCGGGGGCAGGCCCCCGCCCTTCTTACTTCCGCAATCATGCCGCCGGCGTCTCCGCCGTGCAAGGGGTGATCACACCGTTGTTGAGCTCAAAGTGGACCGTTTTGACAATGTGGGTCTTGCCGATCCGGACCTCCTGGGTGCCCACCTCATTGATGACATTGTTCACCACGTTGGCCTTGATGGTGAAGGTGAGGTCCAACGTGTCGTCGTTTACCGGGAAGGTTAGCTTGTTTCCGTTCACATCCGTCATGGTGAGCCCGTCGTCATGGGGCGCGTCCGTTACGCTTATCACCCAGGCGTCCACCATGGAGCCATTGGCCATGAGCTGGTCGCCGGTGCCGTTCTCGCCGGGGACATAGGCCTTGATGCCCTCATAGACCTCGGGGTCCACCCCCTTGACCTCTACGGTATAGGTGAGGACCGTGTGCTGCGCACCTACCGCGCCGTCCTTGGCCAAGACCTTGAACACCACTAAAACAACCGCCACCAGCAACAGCACAATGACCAACAGGTCAATGATATTCAGCTTTCCGAAGAGTTTCCCCTTCTCGTCCACCACTTTCATGTCGCGCCTCCGTATTTCTTTTCTTTGGCAGCGTCCGGCATTTCCGTTGACCGGACCATGCAAGCATTGTATAATATTTTCAGTTATGATTCAAGTACTTTTTGGAGGCCATCATGAAAGTCATCCATCTCATCAGCGGCGGTGACAGCGGCGGCGCGAAAACTCACGTGCTCTCCCTGCTGCAAAATCTCTCCCGGACCATTGACGTGACGATGGTCTGTTTTTTGGAGGGCCCCTTTGCCCAAGAGGCTCGGGAACTGGACATTCGCACCGAGGTCTACCCCGGGCGGAACGTCCTGCACACCCTGCGCCTGCTCCAAAAAAAAATCAGGACTGAGGGATACGATCTCATCCACTGCCACGGCGCCCGCGGCAATATGATGGGCGCCATGCTCCGCCGCTCCACCGGTCTCCCTGTGGTCACCACCGTCCACTCCGATTACCGGCTGGACTATTTGGGCCGCCCCTTCTCCCGTATCAGCTACGGCACGGTAAATACCATCGCCCTGCGCTTTCTGGATTACCGCATCGGCGTCTCCGACGCCATGGTGGACCTGCTGATCTCACGGGGATTTGATCCGGACAAGCTCTTTGCCATTTACAACGGCATCGACTTTACCCTGCCTCCTCCCGCCATGGATCGGACGGCCTATTACAGGTCCGTGGGACTGAACGCCGATGACGACTCTGTGGTGGTGGGAATCGCCGCCCGCCTCAATCCGGTCAAAGACATCGCCACGTTGATCCGCGGCTTTGCCCGGGCACACGCGTCCTGTCCGAACCTCCGCCTCCTCATCGCCGGAGACGGCGAACAGCGCGCCATGCTGGAGGGGCTGGCCCGGGACCTCGGTGTAGCCCCCTTCGTCTGCTTCGCCGGCTGGATCTCCGACACCAATACCTTTTACCAGTCCATCGATATCAATACCCTCACCTCCCTCTCCGAGACCTTTCCCTATGCTCTCACTGAGGGCGCGCGCGCCTGCCTGCCCACCGTCAGCTCCAGAGTGGGCGGCGTCCCCTATCTCATCGACCACGGGGTCAACGGCCTTCTGTTCTCTCCCGGCGACGCCGATGAGCTCGCCCGCCACCTGATCACACTGGCCCGCGACCCCGTCCAGCGGCAGCATTTGGGCTGCCGCCTGCGTCAGAAAGGCGTGGAGGAGTACTCCCTGGAATCTACGGTCAGACGCCAGCTTGAGATCTATCAGATCGTGCTCCGCCGGAAGGACCGCAGAGGCACTGTGGGCCGCCGGGACGGCGCCCTGGTCTGCGGCGCCTATGGGCGCGGAAACGCCGGTGACGACGCCATTCTGGAGGCCATCGTACGGGAGCTCCGTCAGATTGACCCCGACCTTCCGGTCTGGGTCCTTTCCAGGCGCCCGGACGAGACCCGCATGACCTACCGCGTCAACTCCATCTATACCTTCGGCTTCCCCAAATTTCTCCGGCGCATGGGCAGGACCCGGCTCTATATCAACGGTGGGGGCTCCCTCATGCAGGACGTCACCTCCCGCCGCTCCCTGTGGTTCTATCTCTTCACCATCTCAGCCGCCAAAAAGCTGGGCAACCGGGTGCTGATGTACGGCTGTGGCATCGGCCCCATCCACTATCCCTCCAACCGCCGCCTGTGCGCCAGGGTCCTGGAGCGCAACGTGGATATGATCACTCTCCGGGACACCCACTCCCTTACCGAGCTGGAGGACATGGGCATTAACCACCCCGAGGTCCTCCTCTCCTCCGATCCCACGGTGATCCTTCCCGCCGCGCGGCCGGAGGTCATCGACGGCATGCTGGAAAGCCGTGGCCTGGATCCCAAAGGCAGATATATCGGCTTTACGCTGCGGCCCTGGCCCGGCTACGAAGAAAAGGCGGAACTCTTTGGCCGGGCGGCCGACTATGCCTGGGAAACTTATGGCCTCACCCCGGTTTTTCTTCCCATCGAAAAACGGCTGGACGTAGGCGCATGTCAGAAGGCCGCCGCCCACATGAAAGCCCCGCACTATATTTTTGAGGACACCGGTGCTTCCGACCACACCATCGGGCTCTTTGCACGGATGCAGGTGGTGGTGTCCATGCGCCTCCATGCCCTGGTCTTCTCCGCGGGCCAGGGGGTCCCTCTGGTGGGCGTGGTATACGATCAGAAAATCAGCTCCTTCCTGAATTACATTGGACAGGACCTCTTCACCGATCTGAACGACGTGACCTATGAGGGGCTCTGCGCTCATATCGACGCGGCGGTGAAGCGCATCGGAGACACGGAATTTTTGTCCGGCGGGGTGGACCGGCTGCGCCAGGTCGAGCGCCGCAACAGCCAGGCGGCCGAGAAGCTGCTGCGGCTGGGCCGCTGATCCTGTTTCCGAGGTGACTCCCTTGAAGCCATATATCGTTCTCTCCACCGAGCCGTGGAGATCCACCCCCACCCGGACCCAACAGCTCACCACTCGTCTTCGGGACGGTGAGGTTCTCTTTTTCGAGCCGTTCCATGGAAACGGGCCCGGGCACAAGGCCCCCGGACGGCGGGTACGCCCCAATGTGACCGTCTATACCCTGCCCCCGGTCCGGCCGCTCCCGGAACAGGCGGAGCTGCTCCGCCGCCGGCTGTGGCGCAGGCAGGCCGACTTCATTCAGAGGACGGCCTCCCGGCATCGGTTTCGGGACGCAGTCCTCTGGACCACCTGCCCCGATCAGGTCCATCTGCTGGACTTTCTCTCCTTTCAGGGCCTGATCTACGACTGTGACACCGACTGGTCCTCCCTTCCGCTCCAATGGGAGGGAGACCTAGCTGCTGAGGCCGATGTGATCTTCGCCGCCTCCCCGGGACTCGTGGACCGGCTTTCCCCCTGTAATTCCAATATCGCTCTCCTTCCCAACGGGGTCAACTATCCCATGTTTGCCCGAACCGGCCTGGACGTGCCGCCGGAACTGCGGGATATCCGCGGCCCTGTACTGGGTTGGGTCGGCGGTCTCACCCCGGATCTGGATCTGGCCCCTGTGGAGTACGCGGCCGGGGAACACCCCGACTGGACCTTTGTGCTGGTGGGTCGGGTGGGGGAAAATCCCCGGCTAGGCTACCTGGAGGAGCTGGGCAACGTACGCCTGACGGGCCGCCGCCCCATGGTGGATATCCCCGACTATGTGGGCCGCTTCGACGTCTGCCTGGACCTGCGCCGCCGGCGCCATGAGGACAGCGACGTGACGCCCCGCCGCATCTATGAATACCTCTCCACCGGAAAGCCCATCGTCTCCCTGCTCTCTCCCGACCAGGTGGAGGAGTTTCCCGACGTCATCTATGGCGCCCACACGCTGGAAGAATACTGCCGCATGTGCGAGCGCGCCCTGACCGAGGACCCTGCCTGGGTCTCTCCCCGGCGACGGGACTATGGCGCCGCCGCCGCCTGGTCCCGCCGGGCCGAAGAGGTCCGTCGGATTCTCAAGGCCATTGGTTTGGCCTGACCTGCACTCCCCTCTTCTCCGCCCGGAGGACAAAAAGAATTCTTTACAATCCCTCCACCCCTTTTTTACCCCTGCTTGTACAAGCATACGAAAATGTTCCTCCGCCCTTGCAATCCCCGGCGAACTTCGATATATTTAAACCAATATGGGACGGGGGTGCGATGATGACCATCTCAGCCAGTATGGATCACTGCGGCGGGTTTTTCATGCTTCAGGGCACCAATGCGTCCACTTCAAACGAGTAACCAATCCAGGCCATCCGCATATCGGATGGCCTGATTCTTTTTTTGTTTATCTAAAAAATATGTATTGGGAGGTTCCTATGCGTAAGAAAGTCGCCGTGATCATGGGCTCCGACAGCGATCTGGAGACCATGAAACCCTGCATTGCCCGGCTCAAATCCTTTGATATTCCCGTCGAAGTCCGGGTCATCTCCGCCCACCGCACCCCCGCCGCCGCCGAACAGTTCGCCTCCGCCGCCAAGGAAAACGGATTCGGCGCCATCATTGCCGCCGCCGGGAAGGCCGCTCACCTGGCCGGTGTTCTGGCGGCCTACACCACTCTGCCCGTGATCGGCGTACCCATCAAGACCTCCTTGATGGGCGGCCTGGACTCTCTCCTCTCCATGGTGCAGATGCCCAAGGGTATTCCTGTGGCCTGTGTGGCCGTGGACGGCGCGGACAACGCCGCCATCCTGTCCGCCCAGATGCTGGCCCTCTCCGACAGCGATCTGGCGGACCGTCTCACCCGGTTTAAATCCGATATGGCGCAAGAGGTCGCCCAAAAAGATCAAAAAATGCAGAGGGAGGAATTTTGATATGGCTTACGAAAAGAAAGAGCAGCTCTATGAGGGCAAAGCCAAAAAGGTCTACGCCACCGATGATCCCGAGGTGGTCATCGTCTCCTACAAGGACGACGCTACCGCTTTCAACGGTCTCAAAAAGGGGACCATCTCCGGCAAGGGCGCCATCAACAACCGCATGACCAACAACCTGATGCGCCGCCTGGAACACAAGGGCGTCCCCACCCACTACGTGGAGGAGCTCAACGACCGTGAGACCGCCGTAAAGAAGGTCTCCATCGTTCCTCTGGAGGTCATTGTGCGCAACATCTCCGCCGGCTCCTTTGCAAAGCGCTACGGCGTGGAGGAGGGCATCGTGTTCGATGAACCCACCTTCGAATTCTCCTATAAAAACGACGATCTGGGCGATCCCCTGCTGAACACCTCCCATGCCCTGGCTCTGAAGCTGGCCACCCGGGAGGAAATTGCCCTGATCCGCAAATACACCATGATGGTCAACGATCTCCTCAAGGGCTTTATGAAAGAGATTGGCATCGACCTGGTAGACTTTAAGTTGGAGTTCGGCAAGACCTCCGACGGAACCATCGTGCTGGCCGACGAGATCAGCCCCGACACCTGCCGCCTGTGGGATGAAAAGACCCATGAGAAGCTGGATAAGGACCGCTTCCGCCGGGATCTGGGCGGCGCCGAGGAGGCGTATGAAGAGGTCATGCGCCGTTTGATGGGGGAATAAATGGCCAAACTCCATGAAGAATGCGGCGTCTTCGGTGTCTGTGTGCCCGATCCCCAGGAGCGGGACGCCGCCTACACCGCATACCGCGCCCTGTACGCCCTCCAGCACCGTGGTCAGGAGTCGGCCGGCATCGCCGTGCGCCGTGGCGGGCAGCTTCTCCTGCGCAAAGCGCCCGGCCTGGTGCCCGAGGTCTTCGATAAAAAGACCCTGTCGGACCTCTCCGGTGCCGACGCCGCCATCGGCCACGTGCGCTATGCCTATGACGGAGCAGAGCGGGACACCTTCCGCGCGCAGCCCCTCCTGGTGCGCCACGCCGCCGGGGATATGGCCCTGTGTTATAACGGCAAGCTGGTGAATGCCCGCCAGCTCCGTATGGAATCCGAGACCCGGGGCGGTATCTTCCAGACCGGCACCGACGCGGAGATCATCTCCCACATCATCGTCCGGGAGCACCTGCGGACCAACACCACGGAGGACGCCATCCTCAACGCCATGCACTATATGATCGGGGCCTACTCCCTCATCGTGCTAGACGGCAAAAAGCTGATCGCCGCACGGGATCCCAACGGTTACCGGCCCCTTTGCATCGGCAGGGTGGGGGGCTGCTGGTGTGCCGCCTCCGAATCCTGCGCCTTTGAGGCGCTGGGGGGCGAGATGGTCCGGGATGTGGAGCCGGGTGAAGTGGTGGTCCTCACGGAGGACGGCCCCGTAAGCCGCAATGTGAACATCCTGGCCCGCCATGCGCTGTGCTCCTTTGAACTGATCTATTTCGCCAGACCCGACAGCGTTATTGACGGCGTCTCTGTGGATCTGTTCCGCCGGGAGGCCGGTCGGCGCCTGGCCCGCCGCAGCAGTGTGGAGGCCGATATCGTGGTGGGCGTCCCGGATTCAGGGCTCTCCGCCGCCCAGGGCTTCGCTGAGGCCTCTGGCATCCCCTACGCGATGGGCCTGATGAAAAACCGCTATATCCCCCGCACCTTTATCCAGCCTACGCAGGGCCAGCGTGAGCAGTCCGTGCGCATCAAGCTTAACGCCATGGGCTCCACGGTCCGGGGAAAACGGGTCATCCTGGTGGACGACTCCATTGTGCGGGGCACCACCTCCGCCCGGCTGGTAAAGCTCCTGCGGGATTCCGGCGCGGCGGAGGTCCATTTCAAGGTCTCCGCCCCTCCTTTCCTGAATCCATGCTATTTCGGCACCTCGCTTCCCGACTGCCGGGAGCTGGCCGCCCACGGTCGCACGGAGGAGGAGGTCTGCTCCCTCATCGGCGCGGACAGCCTGCAATACCTCACTGTGGAGGATATGCGCGCCGCGGCCTCCGGTCTCCGCTGGGGCCATTGCGACGCCTGTTTTACCGGCGATTACGCCGTACCTGTGCCCCACGGCCACTGACGCCCCGCGCAATCCCCGCAACCATTTTTTCGCGCTTAAAATAAGGAGGTCCCGCTATGTCTATTTCCAGATCCGATGCCTACGCCGCCGCCGGTGTGGACGTGACCGCCGGCTATGAGGCCGTTGACCGTATCAAGCCCCTGGTGGAGTCCACCTATATTCCGGGCGTCATCGGCACGCTGGGCGGCTTCGGCGGCCTGTTCGCCCCCGACGTATCCGGTATGAAAAAGCCCGTTCTGGTCTCCGGCACCGACGGCGTGGGCACCAAGCTGAAGATCGCCTTCCTCACAGACAAGCACGACACCGTAGGCATCGACTGCGTGGCCATGTGTGTCAACGATATTGTCTGTTCCGGGGCGCGTCCCCTCTTTTTCCTGGACTATTTGGCGGTGGGGAAGAACGTGCCCAGCCGCATTGAGGCCATCGTCTCCGGCGTGGTGGAGGGCTGCCGCCAGGCGGGATGTGCCCTGGTGGGCGGTGAGACCGCTGAGATGCCCGGCTTCTATCCTGAGGATGAATACGATTTGGCAGGCTTCTCCGTGGGCGTTGTCGATAAGGATAAAATTTTGAACAACAAGACTATCCAGGAAGGCGATGTCATTCTGGCTCTGCCCTCCAGTGGTGTGCATTCCAATGGCTTCTCTCTGGTGCGTCGTGTGCTGGATGTAGAAAATGCGGATATCAAAACACCTCTGGAAAGACTGGGCGGCAAATCCATCGGCGAAGCACTGCTTGCACCCACAAAGATTTATGTAAAGCCTATGCTGGCGCTGTTTGAAGAAGTGAAGGTAAAGGCGGTTTCCCATATCACAGGCGGCGGCTTCTATGAAAATATTCCCAGATCTATCCCCAAGGGTTTTGGTGCGAAAATCAATAAGGCAAGCCTGAAAACACCCCCCATCTTTGATTTGATTATGGAAACAGGCAATATCCCCGAAAGAGATATGTATAATACCTTCAACATGGGCGTTGGCATGAGTGTGGTTGTTGCGAAGGAGGATGCGGAAAAGGCACTGAAAATCCTGAAGGCAAACGGTGAGGATGCGTATATTATGGGCGAAATCATCGCCTCCGAGGAAGGTGTTGTCATTGTCTAAGACAAGGATTGCCGTATTCGTTTCCGGCGGCGGCACAAACTTACAGGCATTGATTGATGCGGCAAAAAGAGGAGAAATCCCCAACGGCGAAATCGCATTGGTGCTGGCAAGCAACGATAAGGCTTATGCACTGACAAGAGCGGCAGAAAACAATATCCCTTCTGTTGTGGTAAAGCGCAAGGAATTTGAAACACAGCTTGCGTATGAGGAAGCCGTGAAGGCGGTTCTTGCGGAAAACAGCATTGATATGATTGTTCTGGCAGGCTTTATGTCCATCCTCAGCGAAAACTTCACAGCTGCATACCCCAAGCGTATCGTCAATGTGCATCCCTCTCTGATTCCTTCCTTCTGCGGCAAGGGCTTCTATGGGCTGCATGTGCACGAGGCGGCACTGGCGTATGGCGTAAAGGTGACGGGTGCAACGGTGCATTATGTAAATGAAATCCCCGATGGCGGCGAAATCATTTTGTAGAAGGCAGTGGAAATCGAAGAAGGAGATACCCCTGAGGTACTGCAAAGAAGAGTCATGGAGCAGGCGGAATGGATTCTTCTGCCGAAGGCAGTGGAAATGGTGGCAGCAAGACTGCAGAAAGGACAGTAAAAAGCATGAATGTATATAAAAAGGATACCATGAAGGACTTGGTAAAGGATAACAGCTATGTGGGTCGCGGCATTGTCATCGGCAAAACAGAGGATGGCACAAAGGCGGCAGTGGCTTATTTCATCATGGGGCGCAGCGATAACAGCCGCAACCGCATCTTCAAGGAGGAGGGCGAGGATGTTATGATTTATCCCTTCGATGCATCCAAGGTGGAAGACCCTTCTCTGATTATCTATGCACCCATCCGTAAGCTGGATGGCAAGCTGATTGTGACAAACGGCGACCAGACAGATACCATCCGTGATTTTGTTGTTGCGGGCAAATCCTTTGAGGATGCACTGGAAACCAGAGAATTTGAACCCGATGCACCGAACTGGACACCCAGAATCAGCGGTATGCTGACCTTCGCAGAAAATGATTTTACATATAAAATGAGCATCCTGAAAAGTGCGGATGAAGCCGGCACAGCCTGCAACAGATTCACCTATTCCTACAAAGCAATCGCCGGCGTAGGGCATTTCCTGCATACCTATATGGGTGACGGCAGCCCTCTGCCCACCTTTACAGGCGAGCCTGAACGTGCAAGCATCCCCAACGATATTGATGCATGGACAAAGGAAATCTGGGAAAATCTGAATGAGCAGAACAAAATTTCCATCTATGTACGCTTCACAGACCTGAAAACAGGTGCGGTTGAAAATAGAATGATTAACAAAAATGCGTAAGCATTGTTGGCAGAACAGGGAAGAAAGGAGTTTTTGGCAAATGAAAGAATTTGAATTGAAATATGGCTGTAATCCAAACCAGAAGCCTGCAAAAATCTTTATGGAGGACGGCAGCGATCTGCCCATCGAAATCCTCTGCGGCAGACCCGGCTACATCAACTTTCTGGACGCATTCAACAGCTGGCAGCTGGTAAAGGAAATCAAGGAAGCACTGGGTATGCCTGCGGCAACCTCCTTCAAGCATGTAAGCCCTACCTCTGCGGCAGTCGGCACACCCATGAGTGATGCGCTGAAAAAAGCCTGCTTCGTGGATGATATCGAGGGTCTGGATGATTCCCCTCTGGCATTGGCTTATGCAAGAGCAAGA
>OLFX01003506.1_pt1 | contig 10219 bp, 8 predicted proteins | sample 1605091 | NCBI WGS metagenome assembly OLFX01 (sample SAMEA3888906, study PRJEB22519) | human gut metagenome | biome: human gut; feature: human-associated habitat; material: faeces | place: Denmark | collected 2012
TTGTCCCGTGCAGGAGGTGCTGCACCGGCGCGGCGCAGAACCATATCGGTACGCTGCGTGCAGCCGCGGACTTTCCCCGCGCGAGGTGCTCGCGGTCGGTGAAAATCTGCGTGAGTTGATTGCATCTTTGCGCAAAGACACGGACTGCGTTTTGCTCGTCGCCCCGGAAAGCGCGCGGTTTGCGGAAATTCTGCCCGCTGCGGAAAGCTGTGATGCGGCGGTGTACGTCATCGAGCAGGATCGCGCATCGCGGACGAAGATCAAAGCGGGCATCGAAAAGCTCCTAAGCTGCGATGTGACCGTTGCGGGCTGCGTGCTGAACGGCGTACAGGCAGGGCTTTCCGGCTACGGTTACGGCAAGTACGGTTATGGCTACGGATACGGAAAATACGGTCGCTACGGGCATTACGGCTACGGCCATTACGGCGCGCACCGCACACGGGAGGAGACGGTATGAGCTATATCGACCTGCATGCGCATGTGCTGCCCGGCGTGGATGACGGCGCGGAAACACTTGAAGCGTCTCTCATGATGCTGCGTATGGCATCAGAGCATGGCACGAAAGCGTTAGCCGTCACGCCGCACGGGGCGGGGGTGACGAAGACGCAGTATTTAGGAAAATTTGAGCGTCTAAAAGCGGCGGCTGTGCGGGAAAGTCTGCCCGTAAAGCTCTTTTTCGGCATGGAAATGATGGCGGACGGCACGCTTTTTGACCGGCTGCAAAACGGCGATGTGCAGCCGCTCGGCGAAAGCCGATTTCTTTTGGTGGAGTTTGACCCGCTCGACCCGCCGGAATGGTGTATGGCGGCAATCGGGCATATACGAAATTGCGGGTATACGCCGCTCATCGCGCACCCGGAGAGGTACGTCGTTTTGCAGAACGAACCGTGGCGCGCGGAGCTGTGGACAGAGCGGGGGGCCGCGCTGCAGGTGACGCGCAGCGGTATTTTCGGCGCTTTCGGGCGCAGGGCGGCAGAGACCGCGCGGGTGCTGCTGGAGCGCGATCTGGCTTTTTGCGTGGCGAGCGACGGGCACGGGACCGCGTACCGCAGACCGATTTTGGAGGACGTGAACGCGTGGCTCACGGAGCACTTCGGTGCTGCGTATGCCGAGCGGATGCTGCATGAAAACCCACGCAGAATTCTGAGCGGCGAAGCCGGAAAGGAGAGAATCGCATGAGGGTATTTCAAATGGTAATGGCAGTGATGTTCTGCGCCGCACTGACGTTTTACCTGTGGGTTGCCGTGCCGCGCGTACAGGCGCAGGATACCTCCATGCCCGTTTTGACGGACGAAACGGACGGCGAACTTGCGCTGAGCGTCACCGCGCCGGAAAGCGCGTATTGCGCGGGGCTGCATGCCGAAGACGCGCATGACGGAGACCTGACGGATGAGATCTGCATTGCGGGTATGTCCGCGCTGTTGGACGGCGACCGTCGGCGCATAAAGTACGTGGTGTTCGATGCGGACTGCCACGCGGCGACGCTCACGCGCACGGTGCGGTATACGGATTACAACCCGCCGCGCTTTGCGCTGAATGTACCGTCGACCTACCGCACGGGCGAGATGCCCGCGCTTTTGGCGCAGATCACAGCGGAGGACGTAATGGACGGCGACGTTTCCGACCGTATTCGACTGTTCACCGAAGATATTGCTTTTGTGGAAAACGACATGTACACGCTGCCGGTATCCGTGACGAATTCCTACGGCGGACAGAGCGAGATGCAGCTTTATATGCAGCTGAGCGACAGCAGTCTTGAAATTCGCCTGAAGCAGGGAATCGTGTATGTGAAGGCAGGCGAAAAGTTTGAGCCGAAGGCCTATTTGGAGGGCGTGTTTGACCACGCAGGCACAGCGGTGAAGGTGAAAAAGCAGACGGCGACGCAGATAGATACCGCAGCGCCCGGCTGTTACCCGGTGCAGTATATGGCAGAGACGGAAACAGAGACCGTGCGCGCCTGCCTGACAGTGATCGTGGAGGAGGGGAAAACGTGAAGGACGAGCGCCTTTTTTGGGGTGACCTGCACCCTGTGTGCGTGCTGCGCGGGCTGCTCTATAATCTGTGGGTGCTGATTTTGGCGGTGCTCACGGCATGGCTGTGCGTGGAGGGGTATCATCTTTTTACGTATCACCCTGTGTATACCGCTTCGGCGACCGTGGCGGTAAATGTAAAGGGCGGCACGAGCGCGTATACCTCTTTAGATCTCACGGCCCGCATGGCGCAGGTGTTTGCGAGTGTGTTTCAAAGCGATACATTCCGCGAGGCCGCGCAGTGCGACGTTGTGGCTTCCGTTTTGCCGGAGACGAATCTCATCAATGTGCAGGTGACGGCGGAGAACCCGCGCGAATCGTTTTTATCGCTGAAAAATGTGCTGGAAAACCACGCAGACCTGACGGACGAGCTGTTCTCAAACGCCGAGCTGCGCGTTATCCGCGACCCGCAGGTGCCGCTTGCCCCTTCAAACCCGGTGGACTTAAAGCCGTACCGCATGCGGGCCTGTGTGGGTGCGATGCTGGCTGCATCACTGATTGTATCGGTTTTGTTTCTGCGGCGCGATACGGTGCAAACTCCGCAGGCCGCGCGGCACAAGCTGGATGGGCGCGTGCTGGGCACCATCGGGCACGAGCGCAAGGAAAAGCGGCTGTTCGTAAAAAAGAGCCGCGGTGCGGGGCGCAAGGCGGCGGCGCTGCTGACAGACCCTTTTGTGCGGTACACCTACACGGAAGCGTATCAGGATCTCTGCGCGGCGTTGGAGCACCGCATGCGGCGGGACGGTAAAAAAGTGCTGTTGCTCACGGGCGCGGGAGAAAACGAAGGAAAATCAAGCGTAGCGGCAAATTTGGCGCTGGCGCTTTCCATGCGCGGGCGGCATGTGCTGCTGTTGGATCTCGATTTAAGAAAACCGGCATTGCACAAAATTTTCGGCCTGCGCACGGCGGCTAAAAACGGGATCGGGCAGTATTTGCAGGCAGAGAAAGACGCGGAGCCGCCGCTTATTTTTTCGGAAAAATACGGCATTTCTCTCGGCCTTACCGCGCCTGCCGCGCACCCGGAGCGCCTTTTGCACAGCGAAAAGCTGAAAAAGCTGCTTTTGGCGGCGCGGGCGGACGAACGCTTTGACTATGTTTTGCTCGATTCCCCACCGATGCTGCTTTCCGCCGATGCCGAGGCGCTCAGTGCGCTTTCGGATCTTTCGGTGCTCGTTGTGCGGCAGGACTACACTCCGGCCGGTATATTAAACGACTGCGCCGACGCGCTCACGCAGAGCGGGACGGATTTTGCCGGATTTATCCTGAATGATTTTTACGCGGCTGTGCACCCGCAGCAGCTTTTTGCAGTGCGGACGGCTTCGTCAAAATAGTGCCTTGTAGCTAAAAATGCAGATGTTTTGTCGGCGTTTTACTGATTTTGACGGCTTTTTGTTCAAATCCGTTGACGCACAACGGGTAAAAGCGATATAATAACTCGGATAAGGCACTGCCGCGGAATGCGCGGCGCGCCGAATTTTCCCGAAACGTCAAAATCAAAGGAGTACACGATATGAGCAAATGGAAGGAACGGATCCCGGGCATTGTGATCTCTGTCCTTTTGGTGGCAGTGTTTGCCGTGTTTATGGTGATCCTTCTGCAAAGCAAGATGGTGCCGACGAAGCTGCTGATCCTTGGCGGTATTGCACTTGTCCTTTTGGTGGCTTCTGCTGTTTTGTTGGTGCGCAGCATCCGAAATAAAGGTCAGTTCATCTGCGGCGCGTCGCTTTCTCTGGTGCTGGCGCTGGTGCTTGGTCTTGCGAGCAACTACATTTCGGTCGCGACCGGCACGCTGACGGAGATTGGCGCGGTGCGCACGGAATATACGCCCGTAGCGGTCTATGTGCGCACGGATGACCCGGCTTCCGCATTGGAAGACACAAAGGGCTATACGTTCGGCATTTTGGAATCGCTTGACCGCGAAAACACCGATTCCGCCGTCAGCCAGATCACGGAGCGCTTTGGCAGCGCAGTGACGACGAAGACGTATGCCGGCATCACACAGCTCATCGACGGCCTGCTCAACAAAGAATGCGGTGCGGTCATCCTAAATACTGCATACCTCGACGTTGTGACGGAGCTCGATAAATACGCCGATGTAGAAAGCAAAATTCGCGAGCTTGAAGTGCTGCACGTGGAAACGGCGGTACAGAGCGAAGCGGAAAAGACGCAGAGCACCGGCAACAGCGATGTGGAAAATCGTGTTTACACCCTGTATATCAGCGGCAGCGATACGCGCCAGGGCCTTAACACGGTCGGTCGCAGCGATGTAAACATTTTGGCGACAATCAATACGGAAACGCGCCAGATTCTGCTTGTGACGACCCCGCGCGACTACTATGTGCCGCTGCCTGTTTCGGGCGGCATCCCGGATAAGCTGACACATGCGGGTATTTACGGCGTGAACGTTTCCATAGGCACGCTCGAAATGCTGTATGATACGGATATCGATTACTACTTCCGCCTCAATTTCTCCGGCTTTACCGGCATTGTGGATGCGCTCGGCGGCATTACGGTCGATAACGATGTTGCGTTTACAAAGGGCAACTACACGTACCCGGTGGGCAAGGTGCAGATGGACGGCAAAATGGCGCTGACCTTTGCCCGCGAGCGCTATTCGTTTGTGGATGGCGATATTCAACGCGGTAAAAACCAGCTGAAGGTTATTTCCGCCATCATCGATAAGGCACTTTCCCCGGATATTCTGGTGCGCTACAACTCCATTATGGACAGCATCAAGGATTGCTTCGAGATGGATGTGCCGTATGACGACATCGCGGCGCTCGTGCGCCGTCAGCTTTCCGATAACGGCTCTTGGAACGTTGTCCAATGCAGCGTGACCGGCACGGGCGATTCGCAGATCCCGTACTCCATGAGTGATTACGCCTACGTCATGCGTCCGGATTATAACACCGTAAATAAGGCAAAAGAGCTGATGCAGGCTGTTAAGGACGGCAAAACGCTCTCGAAGGCCGATACGAACATTACGGATGCGGACCGCACAAGATATGCTTCTATGCCGGGCGACCCCGCAGCCTCGTACACGAGCAGCGGAAGCGGTACCCAGAGCAGCTCCGGCAACAACTACAGTTACTCCGACAGCAACGATTACAGCTATTCGGGCGGCTCCGATAATTCCGGCTACGAAGAGCCTTCTGTGCCCTCCGAACCCTCCGGCGGCGAAACGCCGTCTGAACCTGCGGGCGGTGACGAGACACCGTCTGAGCCTTCCGGCGGCGAAGAGATTCCCTCCGAACCCTCCGGCGGCGACGAGACACCCGCAGAGCCGGATCCCGGCACAAACGGCGGCGAAACAATCGCAGAGCCTGCGGCCTAAATGAGATTTCATACCATGTAAACTTTTTCCCCCGAAGCCCTTGCGGTTTTCGGGGGAATTCTTTATAATTATTATGAGGTGTTTTGGCTATTCAGTATGCGACAAGGAGAAACTATGCACCGAAGAAGAAAATTGCCCGAAAACGGCGTTGTCATTGTGCTTGGCGCACGGGTGGTGGGGGCATCGAAAACCTGCCCCGCGCACCTCAGTCGCGCGTTTCAATATCGTGTGGATACTGCAGCATCGTATCTAAAAGCCTATCCGAAAGCCGTTTGTATCACGACCGGCGGGCAGGGCAAGGACGAGCCGCAAAGCGAGGGCGAAGCCGCAAAGGAAGCGCTGATTAAGTTCGGGGTTGCGCCGAAGCGCATCTTTGCGGAAGTAAACTCCAAAACGACGCTTGAAAACCTGCGTTTTGCGCGGGATATTCTGCGCGAAAGTGGCTTTTCCGATACCGTTTTGCTTGCAACGCAAAGTTACCACCAGTGGCGCGCCTGCCGCATGGCAAAAATGTTGGGACTTACGCCGTATCCGCTGCATGCGAAGACCAATTTGAAAAGTCTGCCGAAAAACCTGTGCCGAGAATTTCTGGCTATCCTGAAATTTCTGCTGTTTACCCGAAAGGAATGAGACGAATGGAACAAGAGCAAAAGCGCTTGCTGATCCGCGGTGCGCGCATTTTGAACCCCGCGCGCGGCGAGGATTATATCGGCAATATTTTGATCTCCGGGGACCGCATCAGCGCGGTTTCCGAAAACCTGTACGATGCGGATGCCGAAGTCATTGAAGCAAAAGGTTTAACGGCGGTGCCGGGCTTTGTGGATATGCATGTGCATCTGCGTGACCCGGGCTTTACCGATAAAGAAGATATTTACACGGGCTGCCGTGCGGCTGCGGCGGGCGGCGTGACGAGCCTTTTGTGTATGCCGAACACGAAGCCGGCGGTTGATACGCCCGAGACTGTGCGCTATATTTTGGACAAAGCGAAGACCGCCGACGCGCATGTATACGTTGCGGCGGCGATCACAAAGGGGCTGAAGGGCGAAGAGTTATGCGACCTTAAAGCGCTGCACGACGCCGGTGCCATCGCCTTGAGCGACGACGGCCGCCCGGTCATCGATACCGCCTGCCTTGTAAAAGCGCTGTGTGAAGCGCCGAAGCTCCATATGCGCGTGACGGCGCACTGTGAAGACCTGTTCCTTGCGAAAAAGTGGGTCATGCACGAGGGCGAGGTTTCCGAAAAGCTCGGTCTGCCCGGCGTGCCCGCAGCGGCAGAGGACTGCGGCACGGCGCGCGAAATTGCGGCGGCTGCGGCGTATGACGTGCCGGTGCACATCTGCCATGTCAGCACGGCAACCTCTGCGGCGCTCATCCGTGATGCCAAAGCCCGCGGCGTAAAGGTGACGGCGGAGACCGCACCGCACTACTTGCTTTTGACCGACGAAGCGCTCGAAAAGCACGACGCGGACTACCGCATGAACCCGCCGCTGCGCAGCGAGAAGGACCGCCTTGCGATGATCGAGGCCGTAAAGGACGGCACGATCGACGTCATCGCGACCGACCACGCGCCGCACACGCCGGCGGAAAAAGCTGATTTTCTGCACGCGCCGAACGGCTCCATCGGTATGGAAACGTCGTTTGCGGCGGCATATACCGCGCTTGTGAAGACCGGCGTTTTGACGCTTACAGAGCTCATCGAAAAGATGAGCGTGCGCCCGGCGGAGCTGCTCGGCATTGAAGCCGGCGCCATCGGTGCGGGCGAAGTGGCCGATATTGCGCTGATTGACGAGCACGAAGCGTGGGTTGTGGACCCCGAAAAGCTGCATGGCAAAAGCCGCAACACGCCGTTTAAGGGCATGACGCTCACGGGCCGCGTAAAGGCGACCGTCTGCGGCGGCAGAGTTGTATTTAATGAACTGTAAAAGTTTGAGAGATTTGAAATTATAGATTTGAAATGAGAGAGGGATTACTATGTCTTTTGACCGTATGATTGAAAAAATCGTGGAAACCCAGAATCCGACCGTTGCGGGTCTTGACCCGAAGCTCGCGTACATTCCGTCCTACATTCTGGACGGCGCCGTCGCAAAGTATGGCAAAACGCTGGAGGCTGCGGCCGCCGCACTGCTCGAATACAACAAGGGCCTCATCGACGCGCTGTGCGATATTGTCCCGGCCGTAAAGCCGCAGGCGGCGTACTATGAAATGTACGGCTGGCAGGGCGTGAGAACCCTTGCGGAGACCGTCGCTTACGCGCGCGCAAAGGGCATGTTCGTCATCACGGACGGCAAGCGCAACGACATCGGCACCACGATGGAAGCCTACGCCACGGCGCACCTCGGCAAAACGGATGTGTTCGGCGAGAAAACGGAAGCCTTCGGTGCGGATGCGCTGACCGTGAATGGCTACCTCGGCACGGACGGCATCAAGCCGCTGCTCGGCGTTTGCGAAGCGGAAGATAAGGGTATTTTCGTGCTCGTGAAGACCTCCAACCCGTCCTCCGGTGAATTGCAGGATCAGAAAATGGAAAGCGGCAAGACCGTTTACGAAACCATGGGCGAATTCTGCGAGCACTGGGGCGAAAGCGTTATGGGTAAATACGGCTACTCCGGTGTCGGCGCGGTCGTCGGTGCAACGTACCCGGCACAGCTCGGCGAAATGCGCGAGAAGGCGCCGCACACGTTCTTCCTCGTGCCCGGTTACGGCGCACAGGGCGGCGGCGCGGATGACGTTGCCCCGGCGTTTGACAAGAACGGTCTCGGTGCCATCATCAATTCCTCCCGCGGCATTATGTGCGCATGGCAGAAGGAAAAATGCGACGAGCATGACTATGCACAGGCGGCAAGACGCGAAGCCATTCGCATGCGCGACGAGATCTGCGCACGCATCGGCGAAATTCGCGCGAACGGATGAGTAACGCTCGGAAAGGACAAGCTATGAAATATGACGTTCAACTCTGCGAGGTACTGCGCCGCGCGCAGACCGCAGAGAACACCTTTGATTATACGGTCTTAGCGCCGAAACTGGCAGAAGTGGCGCAGCCCGGACAGTTTGCACACATTTACGTGCCCGGTAAAACGCTGCGCCGCCCGATTTCCATTTGTGACATCGATAAGAAAAACGGCACGCTGCGCTTTGTGTTCCAGATTCGCGGCGCGGGTACAGAACAGCTCTCGAAGTTTGAGGTCGGCGATAAGATGGATATTTTGGCGCCCCTCGGCCACGGCTTTACGTTCGACCCGAACGCGCACAATTTGTTCATCGGCGGCGGTATCGGTGTGCCTCCGCTTTTCGGCGCAGCAAGGCAATGCGGCAAAAACGCCACGGTGGCGGTCGGTTTCCGCAATAAGGATTTCGTGATTCTCGAAGACGACTTCCGTGCGGCAGGCTGCGACCTGCGCATTGCGACGGATGACGGCAGCTACGGCCACCACGGCCTTGTCATCGATTTAATTCAGGATGTGCACCCCGATAAAATTTTTGCCTGCGGTCCGAAGGTCATGCTGCGCGCCGTGGCAGAATTTGCGAAAGCGCAGGGTATCCCGTGCGAAATTTCCCTTGAGGAGCGCATGGCGTGCGGCATCGGTGCGTGCCTCGGTTGCGCGGTGGAGCTTTACGACGAAAACGGTGAAACGTATATGGGCCATGTCTGTAAGGACGGCCCGGTGTTCCCGGCGGAAAGGGTGGTATTCTGATGGCTGATTTAAAGGTTTCGGTTGCGGGTGTGGAGTTCCATAATCCGCTCATTGCGGCGTCCGGCACGTTCGGTTTCGGCCGCGAATATGCAGAGTTTTACCCGCTCTCCGCACTCGGCGGTATTTCTTCTAAGGGCATCACGTTAAAGGCGCGACCGGGCAATCCTGCGCCGCGCATTGCGGAAGCCCCCGGCGGTATGCTGAATGCCGTGGGTCTGCAAAATCCGGGTGTCGATCACTTCATCGAAAAAGATCTCCCGTGGCTGCGCGAGCAGGGCGTGACCATCATTGCGAACATTGCCGGCAACACGCCGGAGGATTACTGCGCTATGGCGGAAAAACTGAATGACACCGATATCGACATGATCGAAATGAACATTTCCTGCCCGAACGTGAAGCAGGGCGGCGTGCAGTTCGGCACGAGCTGCGCAGGCGTTGAAGACATCACGAAAGCGGTGCGCGCGCACTGCAAAAAGCCGCTGATGGTGAAGCTTTCCCCGAATGTGACGGATATTTCCGAGATCGCGCTCGCGGCGGAAAGCGCCGGTGCGGATGCCGTCTCCATGATCAACACGCTGACCGGCATGCGTATCGACATCAACACGAAGCGTCCGATCATTCACAACAACACAGGTGGCTTCTCCGGCCCGGCGCTTTTGCCCATTGCGGTGCGCATGGTGTGGCAGACGTATCAGAAGGTGAAAATTCCGATCGTCGGTCTCGGCGGCATCAGCACGTGGCAGGACGCCGTGGAAATGCTGCTTGCAGGTGCGACGGCGCTGCAGATCGGCACCGTGCTGTTCACAGACCCGTATGCGCCCGTGAAGATTACCGAAGGGCTTACGAATTACATGGATAAAAACGGCGTGAAAACCCTTTCCGAATTGACCGGTGCGATGCGTCCGTGGTAAATGATATGGAAAAATTACACTTATATCTTGTGCGCCACTGCGAAAGTCTCGGCAACCGCGAGAATATTTTTCAGGGTCAGCTTGACCTCGATATCAGCGCTACAGGAGAAAAGCAGTTGGCGCTTTTGGCGCTGCGGTTTCGGAACATCCCCATCGATGCTGTGTATTCGAGCCCGTTAAAGCGCGCGTATAAAACGGCGGAAGCGGTAGATTTGTACCACAGTTTGCCCATCATAAAACTGCCGGAGCTGA
>OLFX01003511.1_pt1 | contig 10204 bp, 9 predicted proteins | sample 1605091 | NCBI WGS metagenome assembly OLFX01 (sample SAMEA3888906, study PRJEB22519) | human gut metagenome | biome: human gut; feature: human-associated habitat; material: faeces | place: Denmark | collected 2012
CTGTAGCCCTGCACTTCGGCGGCAAAGCGGTCTACCATGTCCAGACCATACGCCTTGGACTGTGCGCCGAATACGGCGTAAGGAACGGTGACCTTTTTCAGATTGCTGAAATTATCGGTCAGGCAGAAGTCGTAGTGCAGCTCCAGCGCCGTCCAGGGCATCGTCTTTTTGCACTCGGCCTCGAACCAGGCACGGGTCTCATCGTCCATTCCCTCCGCACAGGAAACGCGGGCGATGAATTTGTCATAGAAGAGCTTGGGGTCATAGTAAAGAGGCAGGTAGGTGTCGAACCAGTTCTGCAAATTGTAGTCCCGGCCACGGTGGTGGTTCCAGTCGGCGTCCGAGAACGGATACAGCGAGCCGTCCATCGTCACGAGGCCGTTGAGCTTGTACTGCTCAAATTCGGCTGCATAGCTGACAACGATGGAGGAGGCCAGCGACCAGCCCAGCAGGACGACATGCTCCAGACCGAGATGGTCGATGAGTTCCTTGATGTCCTGTGCGTTGCGGCGGATGGTGTTGCCCTGACAGGTCTTGGAGGAGTTGCCCTGTCCGCGGAGGTCCATCGTGATGACGCGGAACTCTTTGGAGAGGACCTCAGCGTTTTTTTCGAAAAATTTGGTGGTGCATAAAAATCCGGGGACCATCACGATAGGAAGTCCGGAACCCCGGTCTTCGAAATAAATGTGAATGCCGTCCGAGGTGGTGAAAAAATTATCTGTGGTGATTTTCACTGAAATTGCCTCCCTTCTGTTGACAATTTAATTATAACTTGCCGTTGTATAAAGTCAAATTTATGGTTTTTATGTCAGATATTAGCGCAGAGTAATAGGAGGGCGCAGGGCATAAAATACAGCGCAGGTCCCGGAAACAGACGGGTCCCCCTGTTGCAATCTCTTCGCGTTGACGGTCCCGGATTTGAAATATTATCTACCCTCAAAGAGAGCCGGGCTTGTTGTTTCCTCATCCGGGTTATGGTATACTTACTAGGTATCATCGCTGTAAGAACCGAAATTTTACCCAAAGGATGTGGAAAGATGGACACACTGGAACAAGCCCGCGCCGAGATCGACGCGGTGGACGCGCAGCTAGCCGCCCTGTTTGAGCGGCGGATGGCCGCTGTGCTCAGCGTCGCCCAATACAAACAGGCCCACGGCCTGCCGATTTTTGACGCCGCGCGGGAGGCGGTGGTGCTGGAAAAGGCTGCGGCCCGCATCCAGAACGCTGCCCTCCGGCCTTACTATAAAGACCATGTCCAGAACATGATGGATGTCGCCAAGCAGTACGAAGCCGAGGTGCTGGGCCGGAACCGCGCCGCCTATCAGGGCGTGGAAGGCGCTTTCGCCCACATCGCGCTGCGGGCACTCTTCCCCCACGCGGAGGCCGTCAGCTACCCGACGTGGGACGAGGTGTTCGATGCCGTCAGCCGGGGCGACACCGCCCACGGCGTTGTGCCGTTTGAGAACAGCCACGCAGGCGATGTCTCCGCCGTCCTCGACTTGTGCTACAACCACCCCGAGCTGTGGGTGGTGGACGTCTACGACCTGCCCATCTCCCAGAACCTGCTCGTCCTGCCCGGCACCCAGCTGGCCCAGCTCAAGCACGTTTACAGCCATCAGCAGGCCATCGCCCAGAGTGAGACGTTCTTAAAGCAGTTCCGTCTGCCCGCCACGGCCATGCCCAACACGGCCATGGCCGCAAAGTTTGTGGCCGAGTCGGGCGACCCGTCCAAAGCCGCCATCGCCAGCGCCGAGACAGCCGCCCTCTACGGGCTGGAAGTCCTCGTCCCCAGCATCAACACCGACGGCGACAACACCACCCGCTTCATCGTCCTCAGCCGCGAAAAGCCCACCGCGGGCAACCGCTTCTCGCTGCTGTTCACACTGGACAACAAACCCGGCAAGCTGGCTGAGGTCATCCAGGTCATTGGCCGCTTCGGCTACGACATGGAGTCCATCAAGAGCCGTCCGCTGCCCCATGTCCCCTTTGATTATTATTTTTACGTCGAGCTGGTGGGCGACCCCTCCGCCGACGAGACCGCCGCGCTGCTGCGTGAGCTGGACCATACCTGCCGCACGGTGCGGCTGTTAGGAGTGTATACAAAATGAGTGGATTTATCGGCACCAAGCTCACCATGAATCTGGGTGAGCGCAGCTATGACATCATCCTGAAAAACGGCGCACTGGAAAATCTGTACCAGTTTGCCCGCCTCGACCGCCGGGTGGCGGTGGTGACGGACGCAGGCGTTCCCGCCGAGTACGCACAGCGTGTGGCCGACCAGTGCCGCGACGCAAAAATTATTACTGTCCCGCAGGGCGAGGCCAGCAAGAGCATGAAGATTCTGGAAAGTGTCCTGCGCCAGATGCTGGAGTTCAATATGGGCCGCGGCGACCTCGTCATCGCCGTGGGCGGCGGCGTCGTGGGCGATCTGGCGGGCTTTGCCGCCTCCATCTATATGCGGGGCATCGATTTCATCAACTGCCCCACCACCACTCTCTCCATGATCGACTCCTCCATCGGCGGCAAGACGGCGGTGGATCTGGGCGAGACGAAAAACATCGTCGGCTCCTTCTGGCAGCCCAAGCTGGTCATCGTGGACCCCAGCACCCTCGCCACCCTGCCCCGCCGCCAGTACATCAACGGTCTGGCCGAGTCGGTGAAGGCCAGTCTGCTGGCCGACCCGGAACTGTTCGCCATCTTTGAAAAGGGCGACATCGACGAGCAGATCGGCGAGATCATCTACCGCAGCCTCCGTTTCAAAAAGAGCATCGTCGAGCAGGACGAGACGGAGCATGGAATGCGCAAGGCCCTCAATTTCGGCCACACCATCGGCCACGGCATCGAGGCCGTCAAGGGCGTCAAGGGACGCCGCACCGTGGGCCTCTACCACGGCGAGTGCGTGGCTCTGGGGATGCTGCCGATGATCGAGTCCAAGGCACTGCAGAAGCGCGTCCGTGCGGTCTACCGCCGTCTGGGCCTGCCCCTGCGTACCGCCTACAACAAGGACAAGGTCTACGCCGAGATGCTCCACGACAAAAAGGCACAGGGCGGCCAGATCACCGTCATCAAGGTGCCGGGCCTGGGCTGCTGGCGCGCGGAGACCATCCCGGTGGAGGGTCTGCGCCCCCTGCTGGGCATGGAGGACTAAAGCCATGAAAAACACCTTTGGCAGCGCATTGGCGCTGACCATCTTCGGCGAGAGCCACGGCAGGGCCATCGGCGGTGTGCTGGACGGCATGGCCGCTGGTGTGCCGGTGGATGAGGAATTCATTGCCGCCTGCATGGATAAGCGCCGCGCCCGGGGCGACGGGCTTTCGACGCCCCGCGTGGAGGCCGATAACGTACAGCTGCTCTCCGGCGTCGTGAACGGTCACACCACCGGCACGGCCATCGCCCTGATGATCGAGAACCAGAACACCCGCAGCGGCGACTACGCCAAGACGGCTGACCTTCTCCGCCCCGGCCACGCGGACTATACCGCCTACGCCAAATACCACGGCTTTCAGGACGCCCGGGGCGGTGGACACTTTTCGGGCCGCATCACTGCCGCGCTGGTGGCAGGTGGTGCCATCGTGCTGGGTGCGCTGAACCGCGCCGGCATCGACATCACCACCCACATCGCCCGCTGTGCCGGCATTTCCGATATGCCCTTTGCGCTAGACGATGCCGCCGCACTGGCCGCTCAGGTGAGCGTGCTGGAAAGCAGGGACGAGGGCTTCGCCCTGCTGGATGCTTCCGTCGAAGAGCCGATGAAAACGGCCATCCGTGCCGCCGGTTCGGAGGGCGACAGCGTGGGCGGCATCCTTGAAACAGCCATTCTCGGCCTGCCCGCCGGTGTGGGCGAGCCGTATTTTGACAGCGTGGAGAGCCTTATTTCCCACATGGCGTTTTCGGTGCCTGCCGTGAAGGGCATTGAGTTCGGCACCGGCTTCGGCTTCGCCGACCTGAAAGGCTCTGAGGCCAACGATGCCTTCCGCATGAAGGGCGATTCGGTGGTCACGGCCACCAACCACAACGCGGGCATCAACGGCGGCATCACCAACGGAATGCCTGTCGTCTTCCGCACCGCTGTCAAGCCGACGCCCAGCATCTACAAAGAGCAGGAGACGGTGGATTACATTGCAAAGCAGGACGCGCCCCTCTCCATTCAGGGCCGTCATGACCCCTGCATCGTGCCTCGCGCCGCCATCGTCCAGACCTGCGCCGCCGCGCTGGCTGTGGGCGATTTGATGACCGCCCGCTATGGCACCGCATGGATGGAGCGGCCCACCAGCTACCGCAGGGAGGGACTGTGATGGAATACGGACTCATCGGCTCGAAACTGGGCCATTCCTACTCGAAGATCATCCATGAAATGCTCTGCGGCTATCGCTACGACCTCTGCCCGCTTCCCACCGAAGAGGAAGCCCGGGCTTTCCTGACCAGGCGGCAGTTCAAGGCCATCAATGTCACCATCCCCTATAAGCGGCTGGTGATGGAGTACTGCACCTACATCGACCCCCGTGCCAAGGCCATCGGCGCGGTGAACACTGTGGTCAACAAGAACGGCCTGCTCTACGGCTACAACACCGATTATCTCGGCTTTGCCCACCTGTGCGACGCCCACGGCGTGAATTTTGCAGGCAGGACCGTGCTCATTCTGGGCACCGGCGGCACCCACAACACCACCAGCGCTGTGGCCCGGGACAAGGGCGCGGCAAAGGTGCTCACCGTCAGCCGCCATCCGGACCCGGAAAAGGGCGAGCTGAGCTATGCCGAGGCCGTTTCCAGCGGGGCGCAGATCGTGATCAACACCACCCCGGCGGGCATGTACCCCAATGTAGGCGTGTGCAATCTGGACGTTGCCGCCATGCCGGACCTCGAGGCTGTAGTGGATGTGGTGTACAACCCCGACAAGACCGAGCTCATCCTCCGCGCCGAGGAAGCGGGCGTGCCGGTGGCTGTGGGCGGCCTTGAAATGCTGGTGGCGCAGGCGGTGTATGCCGCAGAATATTTTCTGGACCGCAAGTTCGAGGATGCGCCGGTTGAAATTCGGCGCATCACTGCCGCACTGCGCCGGGATATGCTGAACATTGCCCTGATCGGGATGCCCTCTTCCGGCAAGACCACCCTCGGCAGGATGCTGGCAAAGAGCCTTGGCCGTACCTTTGTGGATCTGGATGAGGAGATCGTAAAGACCGACGGCCGCAGCATCCCGGATATCTTTGCAGCCGAGGGCGAGGACGGCTTCCGCACAAAGGAAACTGCCGAAACACAGCGCTTTGGCAAAGAGGGCCGACAGCTCATTTCCTGCGGCGGCGGCATTGTAAAAAAGCCGGAGAATCTGCGTGCTCTGCACCAGAACGGCATCATTCTGTTCATCGACCGGCCGGTGGATGCGCTGGCCGTGGGCGGCGGCAGGCCGCTTTCTTCCAGCATGGACGCCCTGCGCCAGATGGAAGCACAGCGCCGTCCGCTGTATCTGGCAGCGGCAGATGCCGTCATTCCCAACAACGGCACGCTGGACGATGCCCTGCATGCCGCCATGGAGGCACTGGATGAAATTTTTGATTCTTAACGGCCCGAACCTCAACATCATGCGCTGGTCGGAGCCGGGCGTACCCGGTGAGCTGGATTATAACGCCATCATGGACTATGTGCAGGCAGGCTGCGAACAGCTGGGCATTGAGACCGACTGCTGCCAGTCCAACCACGAGGGCGACCTCGTGGACGAAATTCAGGCCGCAGCGGGCCGGGTGGACGGCATCGTGCTGAACCCTGGTGCCTACGCCCACTACAGCGTGGCCATTCTGGATGCGCTGCGCCTGTGCGGCGTACCCGCCGTGGAAGTGATGCTGCACGCCCCGGACGAGCGGGAGCCCTTCCGCAAAACGGATGTGGTGTCCTTTGGCTGTCAGGGCCACTTCATCGGGGAAGGCCCGCAGGGCTACCTGCACGCCTGCATTTATCTGGCCCAGCTGCTGCGCACCGACGGCTCCAGCAAGGCGCATATCGTGATGTAAAAACGAAAGGAAATTATCACCATGATCATCTCCACTAAAAAAGGGACTCCGAAGGATGAACTGGAAAAGATCGTTGACAAATTCGAGAATCAGGGTCTGGACGTGACCCTGATCACCGGCAAGGACTACAACGTGTTCGGTCTTGTGGGCGACACCACCAAGATCGATGAACGGGATGTGCTGGCAAACCCGTGGATCGACAACGTCACCCGCGTGTCCGCGCCCTATAAGCGTGCAAACCGCCTGTTCCACCCGGCAGATTCCGTGATCGACTGCGGCGGCGTGAAGATCGGCGGCAAGGAAAAGATCGCCGTCATGGCAGGCCCCTGCAGCATCGAGGGCGCAGAGCAGGCTCTGCGCATTGCACAGGGCGTGAAGGCCGGCGGTGCCACCCTGTTCCGCGGCGGTGCCTACAAGCCCCGCACCTCTCCCTACTCCTTCCAGGGCCTTGAGACCGAGGGCATTCTGGATATGGTAAAGGCCCGCGAGGCCACCGGCATGCCCATCGTCTCCGAGCTGATGAGCGAGGACCGTATCCCGGAGTTTGAGGAGTATGTGGACGTGGTGCAGATCGGTGCCCGCAACATGCAGAACTTCCAGCTGCTCAAGGCCGTTGGCAAGATGCACAAGCCGGTGCTGCTCAAGCGCGGCCTGTGCAACACCATTGAGGAGTGGATCATGAGCGCCGAGTATATCATGGCCGGCGGCAACGAGCAGGTCATCCTGTGCGAGCGCGGCATCCGTACCTTCGAGAAGTACACCCGCAACACCCTCGATCTCTCTGCAGTGCCCATCATCCACGAAAAGACCCACCTGCCCATCATCGTGGACCCCAGCCACGCCACCGGCAAGGCCAATCTGGTCGAGCCTATGATGATCGCTGCCGTGGCCGCCGGTGCCGACGGTCTGGAAGTGGAGGTCCACTACGACCCGCAGCACGCATGGAGCGACGGCGCACAGTGCCTGACCCCGGATTCCTTCGCACAGGCCATGGCAAAGTGCCGTCAGGTGGCATGGGCCATAGGCCGCGATATGTAACGGCCTATGCTGGTAACGATTCAGAACGCGCGTTCCGTGGGCGGCACCATCACTGCCCCGCCCAGCAAGAGCATGGCCCACCGTGCTGTGCTCTGCGCCGCGCTGGCCGAAGGGCGCAGCCATATCACCAATCTGGAATTCAGCAAGGACATCTCTGCCACGCTGGGCGCAGCGGCACAGCTGTGTGCCCGTGTGCGTACCGGCGCAGACGATGCTGTGGTGGAAGGGCTGGGGCATTTTGTGCCCCTTGCCGCGCCGGTGGACTGCTGCGAGAGCGGCAGCACCCTGCGCTTTCTCATCCCCATCGCCAGCCTGACCGGACAGGCAGTTTCCTTCACCGGCCGCGGGCGGCTGATGGAGCGGCCTCAGTCGGTGTATGACGCTCTGTACCGGGAGCAGGGCCTGCGGTTTGAGCAGAGCGCTGCCGGGCTGACCGTGGAAGGGGCACTGACCCCCGGCGAATACCGCCTTGCAGGCAATGTATCCAGCCAGTTCATCAGCGGGCTGCTGTTTGCCCTGCCGCTGCTGGCCGGAGACAGCACGCTGCACCTCATTCCGCCGGTGGAGAGCCGCAGCTACATCGATATGACCCGCTCTGTGCAGGCAGCCTTCGGTGTGCAGAGCCATTGGCTGGACGAAAACACTCTTGCCATCCCGGGCGGGCAGCACTATCACCCCTGCGATTACACCGTGGAGGGCGATTACAGTCAGGCCGCGTTCCCGGCGGTGCTGGGTGCCGCGTGCGGCGGCGTGACCATCACCGGCCTTGCCCCGGAAACGCTGCAGGGCGATGCCGCCATTCTGGATATCCTGCGCCGCTGCGGCGCGGTGTTTACCCGCACGGCAGAGGGCATCTCTTTTGAAAAGGCCCCCCTGCACGGGGTGGACATCGACCTTGCGGACTGCCCGGACCTTGGCCCTGTGCTCATGGTGCTAGGCCTGCTGTGCGAAGGCACTACAGTCATCCGCAACGCAGAGCGTTTACGCCTGAAGGAGAGTGACCGCATCGCTGCCATGGAGGCCGAGCTGCGTGCCTGCGGCGGCGTGCTGGAAAGCGAGAGCGGCACCATTACGGTGCACGGCTGCGCGGACAGGCTGCACGCTCCGGCAGGTGTTCTGCATGGGCACAATGACCACCGTGTGGTCATGAGCCTTGCGGTGCTGGCCCTGAGTACGGGCATCCCCCTGACCGTGGACGATGCCGAAGCCATTACAAAAAGCTGGCCGAATTTCTTTGAAGCCATCAAGCCCTTGGGCGCGGAGGTGGAATATGCTTGATAAAACAAAACGTTATCTCGTGGTGGGCCTTGGCCTGCTGGGCGGCAAATACGCGCTGGAACTGACGAAAGCCGGCTTCCATGTGGACGGCATCAACCGCAGCGAAGGGCATTTGCAGTACGCGCTAGAGCACGGCTATATCGCCAGCGGCAAGACCCACGATTTTGAGGACCTTGTGAGCAGCGCCGACCACATCATCTTTGGTCTGTACCCCACGGCCCTCATCGAGTGGTTCCGCACCTACGGCCATCTGCTCAAGCCCGGCTGCATCTTTACGGATGTTTCCGGCGTAAAGACCGGCCTTGTGGAGCCGGTGCAGGCCATGTGCCCGGCGGGCGTGGAGTTCATTGCCAGCCACCCGATGGCAGGCCGTGAGACTTCCAGCGTGGAGCACGCCGCCGAGGTGAACTTTGCCCCGGCCAACTTCATCATCACCCCCACGGAAAAGAACACGCCAGAGGCCATTCAGTGGGCAAAGGACCTGGCCGAAGTGCTGGGCTTCCACCACATCTGCACCCTGACGGTGCAGGAACACGACAAGATGATCGGCTATGTGAGCCAGCTGTGCCATGCCATCGCCGTGAGCCTGATGTGCGCCAACGATAACTCTTCGCTGTGCGAGTACACCGGCGACTCCTTCCGTGACCTGACCCGCATTGCACGCATCAACGATAAAATGTGGGCAGAGCTGTTTTTGTGGAATAAGGAAAACCTCATCAGCGAGATCGACCAGTTCGATACTGCGCTGCAGCAGATGCGCGCTGCCCTTGTGGCCGACGACCGGGATAAGCTGGAAGAGATGTTCCGTCTTTCCACCCAGCGCCGCGCGGCGTTCGACAAAAAACTGCCCGAATAAACCGGAGGTGCTCCCATGCCCAAGCAGGAAGGCCAGAAATCCAAGCTTTTGACCCTTTTGCGTATTCTGGAACAAAAGACCGACGAAGAACACCTGCTCAATGTACCGCAGCTGGTAGAGCTGCTGGAACAGCAGGACATTCTTGCCGAGCGCAAAAGCATCTACAGCGATATCGACACCCTGCGCAGTCTGGGGTATGACATCCAGCTGCGGCGCGGGCGCGGCGGCGGCTACTGGCTGGCCAGCCGCACCTTTGAGCTTTCTGAGCTGAAGCTGCTGGTGGATGCCGTACAGGCCAGCAAGGTTGTGTCGGCACGCACCAGCAGTAAACTCATCCATAAACTGGAAGCCCTCTGCTCCGACTACGAGGGCACCCAGCTGCAGCGTCAGGTGTACGTGGACGGCCGCCCCAAAAGCGACAGCCACACCCTGCTTTACAGCATCGATGCGCTGCACAGCGCCATCAATGCGGGCAGAATGGTGCGGTTCCGCTACAAGGACGGCGGCACCCGCACCGTCAGCCCGTGGCAGCTGGCATGGGAAAACGGCTGCTACTACCTTATCGCTTATCAGGACGAGAAAGAGCCTGCGGGCATCCGCAACTACCGCGTGGACCGCATGTCTTCCGTGACGGTGCTGGGCGATGCCCGCCGGGGCAAGGCCGAGTTCCGCCAGTTCGACCTGCCCGCCTATCTGCGCAAGCACTTCAACATGTTCGGCGGGCCGGAGCACCGGGTCACCCTGCGCTGCACCGCCGACCTGGAAAGCGCCATGCGCGACCGCTTTGGCAAAACGCCGCTGTTCGTGCCGGAGGAAGACGGTGCATATTTTCACTTTGATGTGCCGGTATGCGTCAGCCCCCAGTTCTACGGCTGGGTGTGCGGCTTTGGCGGCAAGGTGGAAGTAATGGCTCCCGCCGAGGTGCGCAAGGGGATACACGATATGGTGCAGGCCCTTGCGAAGCAGCACGATTAAAATGGCCTCCGCTTCGCTCTGGCCATAATCAGCGGAATTTTGTTTTTATTTCGTG
>OLFX01003523.1_pt1 | contig 10162 bp, 10 predicted proteins | sample 1605091 | NCBI WGS metagenome assembly OLFX01 (sample SAMEA3888906, study PRJEB22519) | human gut metagenome | biome: human gut; feature: human-associated habitat; material: faeces | place: Denmark | collected 2012
GCATCCTCCGTGTCAATCAGCGGAGTGATTGACACGGGAGTGAACAGTAACTCTTATTCTTCTGTTTTTATACACAGTTCTGATTCTTTTCGTTCTTTCCACCAACGGCTCAGTTCATCCGGTGCCGGACGATCCAGATAACGGGTTTCTTCTCCATTTACAAGTGTTCTTGCATTCTGTTCTTTTACAAATCCGATCCTTACTGCCGGAACACCTGCATTCTTCAAGCTTTCCAATGTCTCTTCTCCATGCTCTGTCAATACGAGATAACTTCCGGCTGATGTGAGAAGATATGGATTCAGCTGAAAGAATTCACAGATTTCCACCGTTTCCTGCTTAAGTGCAAGTTTTGAAAAATCAATCTCAAACCCTATCTTTTCTGCCTCTGCAAGTTCCCATAATCCGCAGAGTACACCTCCATCCCCACACTGTCTGCTCTTTGCTTCTTCCGGAAGCTTTAAAATCTGTTTCGGAAGTATAAGTGATTCCTTGCAACGCTTTGTTTTTTCTATAAAAGATGGTGTAAATCTTGTACGAAGATCTGCCTCTGCCTCTTCAACCAATCGCAACGTTCCTTCTAATCCTGTATAGCCACAAAGAATAATTTCCGTTCCCGGAATCCATTTTTTCGTCTGCTGTTTTGGATTTTCTTTCACGCCGACAGCAGTAATCTGAATCACTGTCTGCAAAACATACTCTGCACTTTCAGCTTGTACACAGGTAATGGCAAGTCCTGTCTCCTCACAAATCTCTGTCAGGATTCTCATAATATCTTTTAATTCCTGCTCGTCAGAACTTTCAGGAAACAAAATCTGTACTGAAACCGCTGTTGGTCTGACTCTCTTTGCCGCAAGATCTCCTGCTGATTTAATTACTGCATATTTCACCTGTGCCGGTGCTTTTCCGCTTACTGAAGCGCTGCTCCAGACAAAATCCTTATCGTCAGATACCAGTTCAGAACTGCTTTCTTCCCACGCGGTTTTTCCTGTTGAATTCCTGTTTCCTTTTTGGATATGTTTCTTTACAGCACGATTCCAGATCGTCTGCGTTACTCTCCCTGTCCGCATTACACTCTCCTTAGACCAGATATGGAATCACCATCGTTGCAACCATTGCAACAATAACCACCAAAATAATAATTGACACCAAACGTCTTACTTTTTTATCATAAAAATTCATCTTTTTTCTCCATTTCCATTAACAAAACCATATGCAACTATCTTTCTAATATCTGCAACGCTATACTAGTCCTCTATTATATAAATCGCCGCATCCTGATTCAACTTATTTCTATGTCTGTAATCAAAAAGATACAACTTTCCATTCAATCGCTCCAGATGAGTCATCTTTCGCAGTTGGCGGCTGTCGTATCCTTCATAATCCTTTAGATACTTGTGCTCTTCTGCCTCTTTCTTATAAAATTCAGACGCTACATCTTTTTCTACTTTGCTCTCTCCAAGAAATGCCGGACGATTCTTCACATTATCTCTCAGGTAAAGATCTAAAGTCATGCTTTCAAGCACCTTCTCTTTAAAATCCGCTTCTTTCTTCTGCATTTTCTCCGAACATGTGAATTCTGCTAATTCTGATTCTACAAAGTCCCACAATATCTCATAGCGAGTAAGTCTTGAATGATTCAACCCAAACAAGCCTTTCTTCTCATAATAATTGCCCATTTTCTCATACATGGAAAATGCGGATGGAAACAATTCCACAAGAAGTCTCATCGTATGACTAAACTGAAAACTGTTATAGTAAACTTCCACCATCTCTTCTACTTTCTTCAGACGGATCACATCACTGTATGGAAGCCATTTTGTTGAAAGCACTTCATACGGCGGACGATTCTGGCAAAGCAACTCATACTCTTTCATCTTCTCATGCATCACAGATCCATGCAGTACTTTCAGAAATCCAAGCTGAAACTGATCCGGTTCCATAGCATAAACTTCATTAAAAGAATGAGCAAAACTATCATAATTCTCATATGGAAGGCCTGCGATCAAATCTAAATGCTGATGCACATTTCCCTTCTCATGAATCCTTGCTACCTTATCACGTACTTTTTCCAGATTCATGGAACGGTTGATCTCTTTGATTGTCTGTTTATTCGTTGACTGAATTCCAATTTCCAGCTGAATGAGTCCTGGACGCAAACTCCGGATCAACTCAATCTCTTCCTCATTCAGAAGATCTGCTGCCACTTCAAAATGAAAATTTGTAATCCCTTTATCATGCTCTTTGATATAATTCCAGATTGCCATCGCATGATCATGCTTACAGTTAAATGTTCTGTCAACAAATTTAACCTGTGGCACTTCATGATCAATAAAGAACTGCAGTTCTTTCTTCACAAGTTCTAGATTACGGAATCGAAGACATTTATCAATTGAAGAAAGACAATAACTACAAGAAAACGGACAGCCTCTGCTCGTCTCATAATAAATGATACGGTTCTTGAAATTCTCAATATCCCCATAGACAAACGGTACTTTGCTCAGATCCATGATCTGTCGAAACGGTGTCGCAGCAATCTGTTTTTCCTTTTCCCGAAATGTGATTCCCTGAATATTGATCAACTCAGCTGCACCACGGCCTTCATAATATGCCACAAGTTCTGCAAAAGTCTCTTCACCCTCTCCGCGCATGATACCTTCTGCCATCGGATATTTTTCCAGAACTTCTCTTGCATTATAAGAAACTTCCGGACCCCCAAGCCAGATCTTCGTATCCGGCAGAATCTTTGGAATCTCCTGTATCAATTGTCCTACTTCTGTCACATTCCATAAATAACAGGAAAGGCAGAGAACATCTGGTGCCTGCTTATAAATATCCATCAAAATCTCATCAAATGACTGATTGATCGTATATTCAGAAATTGTAATATTGCTAGCCGGATGCTGCTCTTTTGCATATGCGCGCAGGCAATAGACTGCAAGATTTGAGTGGATGTACTTTGCATTCACCGCTGCAAGCAAAATCTTCATCTTTTTATAAACCTCTTTTCCTGTCAATAATGTATATTTGTAAACATTTTCCTTTTTAGGTCTTACCTTTCTATTTTGAATGAAGATGTGAGAAATGTCAAGATTTGTGAAGTTGTGTATATAACATAAAAAGGGAAAGCTGTTACTGTTCACACGATGTGCGACCAGCAACGCATCTCGCCATTTTAAATCGCCTTTGGCGATGGGGCGAGATGCATTCAAGTCAAAACATGCATCCTCCGTGTCAATCAGCGGAGTGATTGACACGGGAGTGAACAGTAAAGGGAAAGCTATCATACGATAACAACACAAATTGTGTCAGATTATCGTATGATAGCTTTCCCTTATTTTGCAGCTTTAATCAAAAGCCACCTCTTCTTTCTGCTCCTCACGGAAAATAACCCCAAATACTTTTCTGACAATCGGTCCTGCGAAGCACAGCTGCCAGAAGAATGCCATTGGGAAATTGAATACTGTTGTCTGGAACCACACAGCAATCATCTGATTTCCTGCATCCTTAAAGAGCAGTGTTGCTGCAAGGCTCATCAGCGGGCACATTCCAATGATGGATAAAACGGATATCGCCAGCACGATCATAAACGGATTATCTTTCTGTGGATTTACGATCATAAATGCTTTCTTCTTTGCAATCGGTCCTACGAGAAAGAAATCCAGAATGAAAGCAATCGGTCCCATGATGATAAGTTCATGGAATGCTGCCAGAAAGACCTCATTACTCATTCCTCCCATATTCAGAGAGATGTTGTAGCAGATCATTGCATAAACCATGACAAAAACCATCATGATTGTGAAAATTACTTCTTGAAACTTATTTTTTGGCATAAAAAATCCTCCTATCATGATAAGCGTAACAGATTGTGTTGTTCGTTCATCATTCCGGAGGGAATGTATCGTTTCCAATATAAATACCATTCTATTCATTTTTTACGTGCATTGCGCTTCGAACTTGGCCCACAAGCGTTACCCCGGTAGTTAACTCAGCCCAGGCACCCTCACGGCACCCGAGAGGTTCTGCTTAGTGCTGCTCCGTTCCCGACCTGACACGGTTCACAGAGTCCCGTCGCGTGAGACCCAGACGTCAACGTCACTTTCCGGGGGCAGCCCTGCAGACTGTCGCCCTCTGCGCAATATCACCCCTGCTATAGCGGATTGCAGGTTCAAGGTACCGCTACCACCCCGGCTGCACGGATTATTATTCTACATGATAAATGAATGCTTGTCAAGTATGCTGCTCTTTCTTTTGCACAAGATTTCACATGATTTTACACCTCTGTGTTACAGACTCTGTGCTTCTGCTTTTTTCTTCATCTTCCTGGCTTCCCTGAGTTCTCTGAAAAACTGCTTCATCAACTGGCTGCATTCTTCTTCCAATACGCCTGTTGTAAGATCTGCCTGATGGTTAAATGCCTGGATATTCAGTAGATTCAGAATGGAACCTGTACATCCTGCTTTCGGATTCATACACCCGACAACCACTCTTGGTATACGGGACTGGACAATTGCACCTGCACACATCTGACATGGCTCTAATGTCACATACAATGTACATTCTTCCAGACGCCAGTCACCAAGCTTTTTGCTTGCTTTCTTGATTGCTGCGACCTCAGCATGTGCCAGTGGATTCTTGTCTGTATTCCGTCGGTTATAACCGCGTGCAATAATCTTATCTTCATGAACGATCACGCAACCAATCGGGGTTTCTCCCAAATCATACGCTTTCTCTGCCTGTTTTAAGGCCGCACGCATATATTTTTCATCCGTTGTCATCCTCATTTTGTTTCCTTTCGGTTATTGTATAAAAATAGCATTAATATTCCTTTTCATTCTGAATAAACTATATAGAAAAATTCTTTTCAGGGGCTTGCTATGAATCCGGGAAGTTATTATTTATATGAGTACGAATCCTGCTGCCGCCGCAGAAATCTTGGTTTTCTACAAATTTCATCACATAATTATTCTTATCTCTTAACACTTCATGTTAAAAATCTTCCGATTGTCCCTGGAGAACAGTTGGAAGTCCATGCATTTATTCTCGAAAATCAAACACTTATAGGTTCTCCGGTTGCACTTCTTCAGTGCTCTAGTCAGAACTTATCCACACAACTGGTCATTTCCGGGGAACGTTTTCCACATAAAAGAACTCTTAAACACATTGATGGGTTCATTATTTTCTCCATCACCCAGAATCGATCACAGCATTGGATTGCCTCCGCTGTACCTCTGCCGGATTTTTATTCTTTTTCTGATTGCTCTTTATCAACAGAAGAGAGTTTATCCTCTGAACCTGAGACTCCATCCCTTTCGGAAGAATCCCTCATAACAGAAGACACTGTATCTGAGACTGTATCCGAAGCAGCATTATCTGACGCTTCTATTGATGCTACTTCAACTGAGGAGGTACCAACTGAGGTGACACCAACTGAGGATGCTTCAATTCAAGCCAGAAAAATCACACACGCAGAGATTTCCACACTTCCGCGCAGATTCTGGCCACTTGCCAACAATAGTTTTCTTCTGCATGGCTGTCATAATTATCATCACCTTCTCCTGATCAAAGAAAAGGATCATCTTTGGCTTGGCGTTCCCGGCCTTTACGATCCCAGAGAAGAACATATGGCTAATTTGTTCGGCTTTCCTCAATTTACCAGTTCTTACATCTCGATTCTGGAACTTACCGAAGATGAATGTGAAAACTCTGAATCTTTCGGTCACTGGTGTCGATACTTAATGTGATTCTTAAAAAGAAAGGAAAAAGATAGAGAAAGGAAGCGTTCACAGCGGGTGCACTTCTTTTCTCTATCAATTTTAATTTTAATCCAGATAAATTGGCGGTTCGTAATCCTCTCCAAGAAGTACTTTCTTGCGTTCCTGATATCCGAGGAATGCCCATTCTGTCATATCTGTCCATTTATGATTTGCACGGTCATAAACCTGCACATATCCAATTCTTTTCGGATGCATACGTACGCTGTTGGATTCATATTCTCTTCCCGTATATGGATTAATGTCTCCAACTTCTTCCTGTACAGGCTCTTCGTATGTTGCCTCTTCCTGCACCGGCTCTGCCTGCTGTGTCTCATAGGATGAAACTTCTGATTCTTCATATGGTTCTGCTTCTTCCTCTGCCGGCTGATCATAATCTTCCGTATAGGAAACTTCTGGTTCCACAGAGTTTTCTTCTTCCTGATCTGATTCCGGCACTTCCTGAAGCTCTTCCTTATATTCCTCTTCTTCTGTCTGAAGATCTTCTCTGACATCTTCAGTTGGCCCTGCTTCTACTGCATTCTTTTCAAGTTCAGCAAGTTCTTCATGCATATCATAAATCTCACCGATCGTCATGTCACGTTCTTCACCTGTAAGCTGCTGTTCTTCCTTCTCTGTCTCCACCGTTTCCTCTGAAAAGCTCTCTTCCGGCTGTTCCTGTTCATTCCATTTTACTTCCTGCTTCCTGATACGTCCGGCTGCGCTCTCTGTAATCTCTCCTGACATGATACTCAGCTGAAACGGACAGCCCAAAATAGATGCGATCAATCTCATATCCTGTTCCTGAAAATTATCCCTTCCAAGACGCTGTGTTAAATTCTGACGTGACATCTTCTTTCCTGTCTCTTTCTCAATCGTCTCCGCCAGTTCTTTGATCGTCATTCCTTTTCTTCCCAGGACGATTTTCACCTGTTCTCCAAATGTTAAATCTTCCATTTACTTCTCCTCCTTATGTATTATTTATACTTCTCTCTTATCTGTCGATCAGAACAGTTTTTCACTTAATTTGCAGAATCATATTCTTCCAAAGTAAGTCCATTCTCTGTCATCTCTTTTGCAGCATCTACTCCCACATAACGATAATGCCACGGCTCATATACAATTCCTGTAATATCAGATTTATCCTGCGGAAACCGAAGAACAAAACCATACTCTGAACAATGTTCCATCAACCACTTTTGCTCTTCTGTATCTCCCTGTTTCTCATCAAGCTCCCCGTACTTTGTCGACATAATGTCAACTGCAAGACCAGTTGCATGCTCGCTTGTTCCTGGAATTGCAACTGATTTTTTTGTCTCGTCATACGCATTTAACGGTGTATATCCCTGATTGATCCAGTCCTGCATCGTCGTATTAAAGACATCTCTCTGCTTCTCATAAGAACGATATCCTGATGTCACATACATGCTGAGTCCTGCCTTCTTCGCATCATCCAGCATCTTATTCAGACTGTCTGCCATCCTGGAATCTACCTGTTTTCCACCACTTATCTCCGTTAGCTTCGCCGGCACATAAGAAGTATCCAATGGATGCTTCTCATTCACAAGTGCAAGACACCACCGGTCATCATCACTTGCCAGCAACTCTGCAGTATTTTCTGTTACTTCTTCTCTGTCTAACTCTGCCTGCAGTTCTTCGTTCTTCTTTGTCTGCTCCTGTAATTTTGCATTGCTGATTTCCAACTTCTTTTCAGCTTTTTTCAATGTAATTGAGGAGATTCCTGAAGTAATTGCCACTCCCGCAATTACTCCCGCCAAAGCACCCGTAAGCATCAGTTTCTTTGCTCTGTCTCTGAACAATGCTTTATTCATCTTATTTAATTTCAACTCCATCTGTATTTTTCATCTTATCCTCTGTAATATTTAGAATCTTTTCCGTTTCATTCCCCCGGCAGATCATTCTATTCCTTCAGATATCGCACTTCAAATGTCTCCACTTTGATCGGTTTATTAAATAATGTTCCCTGTGCATAATCGCATCCTAATTCCTGAAGAACATTCAGCTGATCCTGTGTTTCAACACTCTCCGCAAGAACAGAACATCCCAATTGATGACAAATATCAATTACGGCCTTTGCTACTACTCTGCTTCTTCTGTTTCCAACCAGATTTGTAATCAGGCTCTCATCCAGCTTCAATCCATCAAAATCCATAATGGACAGAATCGAAAAGCTGGAATTCTTAGCTCCGAAATGATCTAATACTACGCGGACATTCGCTTTTCTGATCTTACTGCATGATGCCGCCAGCATCTCCTGATTCGTATCTGTATAAGATTCGGATACTTCTACTTCCAAATATTCGCATAATACCTGATATTTCTCAATCAGCGCACTCATCTGATCCGCAATGTTCTCCTGCCTCAATGTTTCACCTGCAAAGTTTACTGAAATCGGCACCATCTGGATTCCTTCTGTCTCCCACTTATGAAGGATCTGACAAACCTGTTCAAATATATAGAGATCGAGATAATGTGACAACCTTGTCTCTTCCAGAAGATTAATATATCTTCCCGGATCCATAATTCCAAGATCCTTATGATGATATCTGACAATCGCTTCGGCACCTGCAATTTCTCCGGTCTGCACATCAATCTTCGGTACCAGACATACAATAAAATTCTTCTGTTCAATATCCTCCAGAAGATCCTTTTTGATGATTGGCTCATGATGACCTTTACGCAGATTTTTATAATACTTCTTTTTCTCTTCCCGCATCATATTCTCTGCACTGATCACAAGACCATTCACATCTATGTCTACTTTTCCCCAGGCATACCCTACTGAAACCAGTCCAAGACTTATGTTCTCAAGCTTTGTATATGCACCATGTACCTGTTGTGTGAAATCTTCATATGAAGCGTTCTCTACAAGAACCAGATACTCATCGCCTGTCATTCTGTATACATTACCATTATGGAAATACTCCGAAAGCACTTCACCAACTCTGGTGACAACTTCATCTCCATAATCTCTGCCAAATTCTTTATTAAAATTCTTCAGTCCATTAATGTCTACAGAAAGAGCTCCCAATGTCTTCAATTCTTCCGGTTCCACATGATCCAGATATGCAACAAAACTATTTCTGTTAAGTACTCCTGTCAGATTATCATGATAACTGAGATACTCCTGCTGTTTCTGGAGTTTATGAAGAGTGATTGCCTGCGGTATATACGGAATCACCGTACGAAGCAATCCAACATCACATCCGCCCCGGTGAACTCCAACTGCTGCAAGAATTGCTACTGTATTCTCATCCAGCTGCAAACTCACACTGTAATCGGCCTCTGTTGAATTTGTAATCTCCTGCTTCATCCACTTTGGCTGCTGTTCTTCCGGAAGCATCTTTATCTTATCTCTCTGCCATGGAACATTCTCTGCACACCACTCAAAGATGGTCTCAATATCCCCATACTCTTTCTCAATATAGTACACGTATTCTGAATCATAATAATCACGTACCGCACGAAGTACATCGTTTACGATTTCTGAAAGAGAACGTGGCTTTTTTCTATCACCCATATCGTTTTTCCTCTGTCTTTCTATAATTTTAGACACTCAGATAAGTTTATTGTATTATACTACGAATTAAAATGCAATACAAAAAAGTTTCGCAGTTCACTTTTAAATGTAAAAAAGAGGGGGATTTCCCATTCCGGAAAATCTGTCCCTCTTCTATAATTAAATGATATATCCTGCAGGTACTTCTGATCTCTGCACATCTACATGCTCTAGAAATCTATAAATTCCACTTTTTATCCTGTGAAACACGAAGTCGGTTCATCGCTCTTGCCAGAGATGCCTGCGTATGATAATACTGCTGGATACTCTGCTGTTGACGTAACCTTTCCTCTGCACGCTCTTTCTGCTCCTGTGCTCGTCGCACATCGATGTCTTCTGGTTTCTCGGCTGTATCAACAATCAGTGTAACTCGGTTGTTTACGATTTCAACAAATCCCACGCCCACTGCAATGTCTTTCCAATCTTCGCCGTCCAGACTCATATGTGCAACTCCGACATTCACAGCGATTACCATATTCTCATGATTTGCAAGAATTCCCTTTTCTCCATCCGGAGCCGGAATGATCAGCTTCTTACAACGACCTTCGTAGAATACACCATCACTTGCTATGATTTTCAGACCAAATGTATCCATATGCACGTTCTCCTATTTCAACAATTACTCTTCTTCCATCTCTTTTGCCTTGGCAATTACATCATCAATTGTTCCGACATTGAAGAAAGCGTTTTCCGGATAAGCATCCATCTCTCCATCGATGATCATCTTAAATCCACGGATTGTCTCTTTTAATGGTACATATTTTCCAGGAATTCCTGTAAATGTCTCTGCTACGAAGAATGGCTGGGACAGGAATTTCTGAATCTTTCTTGC
>OLFX01003528.1_pt1 | contig 10153 bp, 11 predicted proteins | sample 1605091 | NCBI WGS metagenome assembly OLFX01 (sample SAMEA3888906, study PRJEB22519) | human gut metagenome | biome: human gut; feature: human-associated habitat; material: faeces | place: Denmark | collected 2012
CATTTTGTAGCGGAGGGGGATATGCAGTTCTACGAAACACCCCCGCCAAGCGAAGCGGAAAAGCCGGTTGAGCCGGAGCCTCCCAAAACAGAAAGCCTTGTAACGAAAGACAGAGCCGCCGCAGAGAAAACCGCAAGCGGCGGCTTTCGCCTTACCGTGTTCCAAACAGTCGTGTGCGTGCTCATTTTGCTTGCGGCGTTTTTCCTGCGCAGTTTTCTGCCGGAGCTCTACGGCGAGCTGCGCGCCAAATACGACGCAGAGTTGAACCGCTCCATTTTAATTTCGCAAAATGACGTTCCGTATTCATAATACGGTACTCACGCTGCGCTTCGGCTTTTTTGCGGTGCTGGCCGTGCTGCTCACATTAGACGGCGGTGTGCATGTGCTGCCCGCGCTTTTGGCGGTGGCGGTGCATGAGACAGGGCACATTCTGGCAGCAAAGCTGTGCGGCATGCAGATCAAATCGGTCACGTTCGGCGCGCTCGGCATTCACATGGCGGGGGAGACGGCAAGCGTCGGCGATTTTCGTCGCGCCGTCGTGTCGCTTGTGGGACCGTTTGCAAATCTACTTAGCTTCCTGCTGCTTTTGCCGCTGCCGCGCGCCTATTCTGCCGTGCAGCTCACGCTGTTCGCGTTCCACATGCTGCCCGCCGTACCGTTGGACGGCGGCACCGCGCTTTACTGTCTGCTGCGCGGCACATTTAGTGAAAAAACGGCCGAGCGCACAATAACCGTGTCGTCCGTCCTTCTGGCGCTTACCCTCGGCACGCTCGGGTTTTCGGTTTTGATTTCTACGGGCTACAACTTTACGCTTTTGTTTTTGGCGGTTTACATCTTATTTTACTTAATTCTGAAACAGCGGGGGAACATGTGTTGAAATTCCCCCGCTGTTCGGTTATAATAAAATAGATAAGTTATGCAAAGGTCAAAACGAAAGGTAATTTTATGCTGAATAAAAAACTGGACAAGATCCTGCCGAAGGTGCAGAAGCCGGGACGTTACGTCGGCGGCGAGCTGAATTCGGTCATTAAAAATAAAGAGGACGTGGATGTACGCTTTGCGTTCTGCTTTCCCGATACGTATGAGATCGGCATGTCACACCTCGGCATCAAGATTCTGTATTCGATCTTCAATAACGTCGATTACATTTGGTGCGAGCGCGTGTTTGCGCCGTGGATCGACATGGAGCAGGCGATGATCGAAAACGACATTCCGCTCTACGGCTTAGAGAGCGGCGACCCCGTCAGCGAGTTCGATTTCATCGGCTTTACGCTGCAATATGAGCTGAGCTTCACAAACATCCTCAATATGTTAAAGCTTTCCGGCGTGCCGCTTTTGAGCCGCGACCGCACGGAACTCAAAAACATCGTGGTCGGCGGCGGCCCGTGCGCCTGCAACCCGGAGCCCATCGCGGATTTCTTTGACATTCTGTTCCTCGGTGATGGCGAAGAGGTGGATTTGGAGGTCATCGAGCTGTTCCGCAAGTGCCGCAAAGAGGGCAAAACGAAGCAGGAATTCTTAATGGAAGCGGCGCAGATTGAAGGCGTGTACGTGCCGTCGCTTTACGATGTGGAATACAACGAAGACGGCACCGTGAAAGCCTATATCCCGCACGCCGGCGTGCCGAAGACCATCCGCAAGCGCGTTTGCAACGATGTGGACAACATGTATTTCCCGGAAAATTTCGTTGTGCCGTTTCTTGACATCGTGCACGACCGCGCCGTCGTTGAAGTGCTGCGCGGGTGCATTCGCGGCTGCCGCTTCTGCCAGGCAGGCTTCCTCTATCGCCCGTTCCGCGAAAAGAGTGTGGAGACCATCAACCGGCAGGCAAAGCGGTTGTGCGAAACGACCGGTTACGATGAAATCTCCCTTTCCTCGCTCAGCACCAGCGATTACAGCCGACTTTTCGAGCTGCTCGACACGCTGCACACGTGGTCGGAGGACGAGCGCGTCAGCGTTTCTCTGCCGTCCCTGCGCGTCGATAACTTCTCCACGGAGCTCATCGATAAAATTGCGTCCGTGCGCAAAAGCGGTCTGACGTTCGCGCCGGAAGCCGGCACGCAGCGCATGCGTGACGTCATCAACAAAAACGTCACGGAAGAAGAACTCAAGCGCACCGTGCAGATCGCATTCAACAACGGTTGGTCGAAGGTGAAGCTCTATTTCATGATCGGTCTGCCAACCGAGACCGATGAAGACGTCGTGGGCATTCCGGGCCTCGGTCAGAAGGTCGTCGATTGGTACTACGAGACGGAAAACCGTCAGAAGGGAAGAAAGGTCGCCGTTACGGTCAGCGCCGCGGCATTCGTGCCGAAGCCGTTCACACCGTTCCAGTGGTTCGGGCAGGATACCATCGAAATGCTCGAGAGAAAGCAGAAGCTCCTGCGCGAGTCCACATTCTCCCGTAAGCTTACAGTCAACTACCACGGCGCGGAGACAAGTTTTCTCGAAGCCGTGTTCGCGCGCGGTGACCGCAAACTGAACGCCGTTATTCTGGAGGCCCATAAGCGCGGCATGCGCTTTGACGGCTGGGCGGACTGCTTTGATTTTGACGCGTGGATGCAGGTCTTTAAAGATCTCGGCATAGACCCCGCGTTTTACGCAAACCGCCAGCGCAGCTTTGATGAGGTCTTCCCGTGGGATCACCTCGATTACGGCATTAAAAAGGAATTTCTCATCGAGGAATGTAAACGCGCCTATGCGTCTGAGACGACGCCGAACTGCCGCGAAAAATGCTCTGCCTGCGGTGCAGCCTGCTTTAAAGGAGGTCTTTGCGTTGAGAAAAGATGTTAGAGTCTGGTTTTCCAAAACCGGCACGGCACGGTACATTTCGCACCTTGATTTAAACCGCTGCATGTCCCGCGCGTTCCACAAAGCAAAGCTGCCGCTGTGGTACACGGAGGGCTTTAACCCGCACGTGTTCTTGACGTTCGCGGCCCCGCTCTCGCTCGGCTTTGAAGGCCGTCACGAATCGATGGACATTCGCCTCATCGAGGACATGCCGTATCCGGAGCTCATCGAAAAATTGAACGCCGGCCTGCCGCATGATATCCGCGTGTGGGCGGTGACGGAGCCCGAAATGAAGGGCAACGATGTCGCAAACGCCGAGTACATCCTGCGTCTGGAGTGCGAAGACCCGGCGTTTGAAAAAAGCGAGATGCAGCGCGCGCTTGCCGAGCCGGAGCTTACGGTAAAAAAGCACTCCAAAAAGGGCGAAAAGATCGTCGATATCAAGCCGTACTTTGAAAACATGACGTTTGAAGAAAAACCAGACTGCCTTGAAATGACGGTGCGCCTGCCCGCGGGCAACCAGGGCGGTATTAACCCGACGCTCTTTGTGGACGCCGCAGAGCGCGTATTGAACCGCGAGTTGCTTGTCCGCGTGGAGCGCACGCGGCTTTTCGACAGCGCGTTCCGCGAATTTAAGTAAAACGGCGGAAAATCACGTCTGTTTTTCGCATAATGCGCAGTTTATCTGCATTTTTTCGCGATCTTTGTGCGGGTTTCCGTTAAAAAACACTTGCTTTTTTCCGCATGTTGTGATAAACTATTTAAGCATTTGAAATCCGTTGGCCCTCAAACGCTGCCAATGGGGATCAATGCACGGTGCAAACCGCGTCATTGAAGCGGACAGTCCTCTGCGGCGCGTACCGCATGAATGTCTGAAAAATTATCAGGAGGAAGATCAAATGGACGCATTAAAGCTTATTGCTGCCGATTCCGTTAAGGAGCAGGCACCTGAGTTCAACGTTGGCGATACCATCCGCATCGACGTAAACATCCGCGAGGGTGAGCGTGAAAGAATTCAGCAGTTCGAAGGCACAGTTATTGCCCGCAAGGGTTCCGGTGTAGGCGAGACCTTCACGGTTCGCCGTGTTTCCTACGGCGTAGGCGTGGAGCGTGTATTCCCGTTGCATTCCCCGAACGTAAAGAACATCACGGTTGTCCGTAAGGGCCGTGTTCGCCGCGCAAAGCTCTACTATCTGCGTGACCGCGTCGGTAAGGCTGCTAAGGTCAAGAGCCAGGTTCGCTAAATCGAATAGCAAACGGAGTAAAAGGGGCAATGCTTTGTCCCTTTTTTACTTTATATAGAAATAATACACTGTAAAAACAGAAATTGGTGAAAGCTGCATGGAAAAAAACATCAAAACCGCGTCTAAAGGCGTCCGCTCCATGTATGAGTGGCTGGAGGAGATCGTCTTTGCGCTTGTGGCCGTCATCCTTGTGTTCACGTTCCTGTTCCGTGTTGTTACCGTCACGGGCAAGTCGATGCTGCCGAATTTTGTAGAGGGCGAAAAGGTCGTTGTCACGAACCTCGGGCACGACATCGAGCAGGGCACCGTGGTCGTTGTCACGAACGTTTTGGAGGAACCCATCATCAAGCGCGTCATCGCAACGGAGGGGCAGACGGTCGATATCGATTACGACACCGGCACCGTGTATATCGATGGCGAAGCGCTGAACGAAACGCAGTTCGGCATTGAAAACGGCATCACGTTCCATCCGTATGACGGGTATGAAGCGCTCGTGTTCCCGCAGACCGTGCCGAAGGGCTGCGTGTTCGTTTTGGGCGATAACCGCACCGTATCAAGGGACAGCCGTTATGCGGAGATCGGCATGATCGACACGCGCCATATCATGGGCGAAGCCGTGTTCAAGCTTTACCCGTTCGATCGCTTCGGTTTTGTGAAAACGAATGAGAACAACTAAGAAAACAAGATACCCAGAGAGGATACAGTATGAGTGAAGTACAATCGGTACAGTGGTTTCCGGGCCACATGGCGAAAACGCGCCGCGCCATCCAAAGCAGCCTAAAGCTTGTGGATATTGTCGCGGAGCTTATCGATGCCCGCATCCCCGTCAGCAGCCGCAACCCGGTGCTGAAAAGTATCATCGGCAATAAGCCCAAAATCGTGCTGCTGAATAAATCCGATATGGCAGATCCCGCCCGCACGGCGGAGTGGGTGGATTATTTTAAACAGCATAAAACTGTCGCCATCCCGATCGACTGCAAGACCGGCAAGGGCCTAAACCGCCTGCTGCCGGAGATCAAAAACATCCTGCGTGAGCAGATTGCTGCGTGGGAACGCAAGGGCATGGTGGGCAGACCCATCCGCATCATGGTCGTCGGTGTGCCGAATGTCGGAAAATCGTCGCTCATCAACCGCCTTTGTAAGGGCGGCAACGCAGGCAAAGCTGCCGTGCAGGATAAACCGGGCGTGACGCGCCGCAACCAGTGGTTCACGATTGGCAAGGGTCTCGAGCTGCTCGATACACCGGGCGTGCTGTGGCCGAAGTTTGAAGATCCGGTCGTCGGCGAACATTTGGCGTTCACCGGTGCCGTGCGCGACGAAATTCTCGACATTGAGGGACTTTCTTACCGCCTGTTGGAGCTTTTGCAGGACTTATATCCCGAAGCCGTCAACACGCGTTATAAAACGGATATTCGTCCCGAAGAAGAACTTAAGGGTCACGAAATTCTGGAGCGCATCGGCAGAAAGCGCGGTATGCTCATTTCCGGCGGCGAAACCGATACCGAGCGCGCAGCCGTGAACGTGTTGGACGAATACCGCGGCGGCAAGCTCGGGCGCATCACATTAGAGCCCGTCGGCCGCCCGTTAAAGTAATATCGGAAAGGAAAATTCCATGGATTATTCCTTTGAACATGAAGCCTATTTAAAAGGCTATACCGCCGTCTGCGGTATCGATGAAGCCGGCCGCGGTCCGCTTGCCGGCCCCGTTTACGCAGCTGCCGTGTGGCTGCCGGAGGGGCTTGTCATTGACGGTCTCAATGATTCCAAAAAGCTGAGCGAAAAAAAGCGTGAAGCGCTCTTTGACGTCATTAAAGAAAATGCCGTCGCTTACGGTATCGGCTTTGCGGACGAAAAAGAGATCGATGAGATTAACATTTTGCAGGCGACATATCTCGCCATGCGCCGTGCGTATGACAATATGCAGAAAGCGTGCGATTATGTGCTCATCGACGGCAACCGTATGCCGCCCATGCCTGTGCCGGGCGAGACCATCGTCAAGGGCGATGCAAAAAGCCCCAGCATCGCGGCAGCATCAATCTTGGCGAAAGTCAGCCGAGACCGCGTGATGCTGGAATACGCAAAGCAATACCCCGGATATCATTTCGAGAAGCACAAGGGCTACGGCACCAAAGTGCATGTAGAAGCACTGCATGAATTCGGCCCGTGCCCCATCCACCGCAAGACGTTTTTAAAGAAAATTCTGGGCTGAGGAGGTGTGCTCATGCCAAACACCGGTTCCGGCCGCCTCGGCGAGCAGCTGACGGCGGAATATCTGGAAGAAAAAGGATACGAGATCGTGGAGCGCAACTTCAAGTGCCGCTTCGGCGAGATCGATATCATCGCGCAGAATGACCGTTACCTTGCGTTTGTGGAGGTGAAGACCCGCAGCGCAGACGGCCTCAGCCACCCGTTTGAAGCCATTACGCCCTCTAAGCGCGCGAAGGTCATCAAAACGGCACAGTATTATCTCATCAACCACGAAACGAATTTGCAGCCGCGCTTTGACGCCGCTGCCGTGTTTACCGAAAACGGAGCGTTAGTCAAGATTGAATATCTCGAAAACGCTTTTTATTAAAATCAAATTCGCTTTCAAAAGCGAAAAATGACGAAAGGGTGCTTTTCATGCGCTATTTTGACCTGCACTGTGACACGCTTGTGGCGTGCCTTGACCAAAACAAATCTTTGATCGACAATGACCTGCACGTCAGCGTAAAGAAGGGTGACCGCTTTGCGCCGTATGTGCAGTGCGCCGCCGTGTGGCTGCCCGATTCGGTGCGCGGCGCTGCGGCTTTGCAGTATTTTGACCGCCACGCGGCCTATTTCCGTAAAATGGCCGAGACGGGCGCATTCACCGTGCTCGAAACCGGGGAAGACCTCGAAAAGCTCGGCGACAAGCAGGGCACGGCGTTTATTTTGACCGTAGAGGGCGGCTCTGCCGTTGCCGGCGATCTCAAGAATATTCACCACCTGCGCGAAAACGGCGTGCGTGTTATGACGCTCACATGGAACAGCAGCAATGAGATCGGCAGCGGCGTCATGTCCGGCGATAAATTCGGCCTTACGCCGTTCGGCAAGCTCGCCGTGAAGGAAATGGAAAAAGAGGGCATCGTTATTGACGTTTCTCACGCTTCCGAAGCACTCTTTTATGATGTGGCCGAAAACACCGAACGCCCGTTCATCGCGACGCACTCGAACTCCAAGGTGCTCTGCAAGCACCCGAGAAATCTCACGGACGACCAGTTCCGCATCATCTGCAACCGCGGCGGCCTTGTGGGTCTCAACTACTTCAAAGCGTTTTTGAACGATGACCCGGCAAAGGCGGACATTGAAGACCTGTTCGCGCACGCAGAGCACTTCCTGTCCCTCGGCGGCGCGGACGTCATCGCCATGGGCAGCGACTTCGACGGATCCGACATGCCGCATGGCATCACAGGTCTCGAATCCGTAGAGGACATTGCAAACGTTTTCCTGCGTCATAATCTGCCGGAAGCGCTTGTGGATAAAATTTTCTTTGAAAATGCGGCGTCTTTCTTCAAACGCTTTGACAGGAACGCCTGAATACAGTATAATACGACTGACTTGATTTAGGAGGCGGATGCCATGAATTACAACAGCACACGAAACGCCGCGCTTCAGGTGACGGCGGCGCAGGCCATCGCACAGGGTATCTCCGAGGAGGGGGGCCTTTTTGTTCCGCAGAGCTTCCCGAAAGCAGACTTAAACGACATGCTCGGGCTCGACTATATCGGCCGTGCCGAGTACGTGCTCTCGCGCTTTCTGACGGATTTCACCCCGGAGGAGATTAAAGCGTGCGCCGAAAGCGCTTACGGCGGCGGTAAGTTTGACGATAACACCCCCGCACCGGTCGTGTCTCTCGATAAACACGGCGAAAATAAACATATTTTAGAGCTGTGGCACGGCCCAACCTGCGCGTTTAAAGACATGGCGCTGCAAATTCTGCCGCACCTTTTGACCCGCTCGCTTAAAAAGACGGCGGACGGAAAAACGGCGGTCATACTGGTCGCAACATCCGGCGATACCGGCAAGGCGGCACTCGAGGGATTTAAGGACGTCGCGGGCACGGAGATGATCGTGTTCTATCCTGAAAACGGCGTCAGCCCCATGCAGAAGCGCCAGATGAACACGCAGGAGGGCGAAAACGTCTGCGTGTGCGCTATCCACGGCAACTTTGACGACGCACAGACCGGCGTGAAGAAAATTTTCACCGATCCCGCGCTCAAGGCCGAGCTTGCGCAGCACAACAAGATGTTCTCCAGTGCGAACTCTATCAATTGGGGTCGCTTGCTGCCGCAGATCGTCTACTATTTCTCCGCGTACCTCGACCTTGTGAATGCGAAGAAGATTAAGATGGGCGATGCAATCAACGTCGTCGTGCCCACGGGCAACTTCGGCAATATCCTCGCTTCCTACTATGCAAAGCGCATGGGTCTACCGGTACACAAGTTTATCTGCGCGTCGAACAGCAACAACGTGCTGACGGATTTTATCCGCACCGGTACGTACGACAAAAAGCGCGCGTTTTATACCACCATTTCGCCGTCCATGGATATTCTGGTCTCCAGCAATCTGGAAAGACTGCTCTACCACTTGTGCGGCGAAGACACCGAAAAGCTCACGGGCTGGATGAACGCCCTGCAAAGCGGCGGCGCATACACCGTAGACGCCGCGACGGCCGATGCCGTACGCGCACTGTTCTACGGCGGCTGCTGTGATGATAAGGAAACCGTTGAAGTCATCCGCAATACGTTTGAAAAAGACGGCTACCTGTGTGATACGCACACGGCGGTCGCGGTCGGCGTTTACGAGCAGTATTTGAAAGAGACCGGCGACAACACGCCCGCCGTCATTGCTTCCACTGCAAGCCCGTATAAATTCCCGGACAGCGTGCTCGACGCGTTCGATTGCGAAAAGCCCGCAGATCCGTTTGCGGAGGCCGAGCTGCTCGCGAAGCTTTCAAACACAAAGATCCCTGCGCCAATCACAGCGTTAAGGACGAAGCCCGTCCGCTTTGAAAACACCTGCGCCGCTGCCGATATGGCAGATTTTGTGCGCGAAACGGTCAGAGTGTAAAATGGCGCTGTACGCGATCGCCGATCTGCACCTTTCCCTTGGTACAGATAAGCCGATGGATGTGTTCCGCGGCTGGGAAAACTATGTGGAGCGGCTGGAGAAAAACTGGCGCGCCCTCGTTACCGAAGAGGATACCGTCGTCATCGCCGGGGATATTTCCTGGGGCATGCGGCTGGAAGAGACCGGAAAGGATTTCGCGTTCATCGAAAGTCTGCCGGGCAAAAAGCTATTGTTAAAAGGCAACCACGATTACTGGTGGTCCACGCGCAACAAGATCGAGACATTCTTTGCGCAAAAGGGCTTCAAAACGATGCAGCTCGTGTTCAATTCCGCCGAGCGTGTGGGGGACATTACGGTCTGCGGCACGCGCGGCTGGCTCTATAACGCCGAAACGGCAGAGGATAAAAAAATCGTCGCGCGCGAAAACGGGCGTCTCATCGCGTCCTTAAACGCCGCAAAAGCCCTCGGCGGCACACCCGTCGTGTTCCTGCATTACCCGCCGGCGTACGATACCGCACAGTGCCGGGAGTTGCTGGATACAATGCAGACATACGGCGTAAAGGAGTGCTACTACGGGCACATTCACGGCGATCACGCCGCGAAAAAAGCGCCGCTTGGTGAATATGGGGGCATAAAAATGCACCTTGTCTCGTGTGATTATATCCGTTTCACCCCGAAATTGGTGCGAAAAGACACAGAAATCGGCTGAATTTTTAACAAATTATAAAATATCAAAAAATTCAAAGGTTTGTCTGGAATATTCGGCACAGGTGTGCTATAATGTCAAAAGGTATCGCGCATTACGGGTATATCCGCCCGCGTGTTCCAAATAAAATTGTAATTTATTTTTGAGAGGATAGAAGGAAATGAACTTAAAGGCAACCAACAAAACCGAAACCAACAAGTATGAGCTGGAGGTCGAAATCTCCGCTGAAGATTTCAACAAAGCACTCTCCGAGGTCGCAAAGACCGAGGGCAAGAAGATGTCTGTTCCGGGCTTCCGCAAGGGTCATGCTCCGCGTATGGTC
>OLFX01003541.1_pt1 | contig 10109 bp, 9 predicted proteins | sample 1605091 | NCBI WGS metagenome assembly OLFX01 (sample SAMEA3888906, study PRJEB22519) | human gut metagenome | biome: human gut; feature: human-associated habitat; material: faeces | place: Denmark | collected 2012
GTTCGGCTCCATAGTATCATATGGCCGGATAAACTACAAGAACAGCCACAGCAGTGCAAACTGCTGTGGCTGTTCGCTGCCTTACGAACACCGGCCATTTTGCGGCGTTTTCGCTTTTCAGGCGTTCTGGATCAGCAGCTCTGCGATCTGCACGCAGTTGGTGGCTGCGCCCTTGCGCACCTGATCGCCGCAGCACCAGAGACACAGACCGTTGGGATCGGTCAGGTCGGGGCGGATGCGGCCGACGAACACGAGATCCTGATCCGACGTGTCGAGCGGCATGGGATACTGCAGCGCGTCAAGATCGTCCACGAGGCGGCAGCCGGGAGCGGCGGCGATGGCCGCGCGCGCCTCGTCCACGGAGATGTGGTGCGCGAAGTGCACGGCGGCGGAGATGGAGTGGCTGCGCACGACGGGCACGCGCACACAGGTGCACGCCACGTTCATGTCCGGCAGGTGCAGGATCTTGCGGCCCTCGTTCTGGAGCTTCATCTCCTCGGAGGTGTAGCCGTCGCACTGCTCGCCGCCGATCTGCGGGATGACATTGTAGGCGATCTGGTGCGCGAACACCTTCGGCGCGTAGGTCTTGCCGGCGCGCAGGGCGTCGACCTCGTTTTGCAGCTCGATGGGGCCGCCGGCGCCCGCGCCGGACACGGCCTGATACGTCGAGACGACCATGCTGTGGATGGGCGAGAGCTTGCGCAGCGCGTTGATGGCCGTGAGCGTGATGGTGGTCGAGCAGTTGGGGTTTGCGATGATGCCGTGGTGCAGCTTCACGTCGCCGGGGTTGATCTCCGGCACGACGAGCGGCACGTTCGGGTCGAGACGGAAGGCCGAGGAGTTATCCACGAACACGGCGCCGGAGCGCACGATCGCGGGGGCAAAACGCTCGGCGATGTCGTTTTCCGCCGCACCGAGGACGATGTCCATGCCGGCGAAGGCGGCGTCCGTCGCCTCCTCGACGACGATGTCCTGCCCCTGCCACGACACGACCTTACCGGCCGAGCGGGCGCTCGCGAGCAGGTGCAGCTCCCCGACGGGGAAGCTGCGCTCGGCGAGGATCTTCATCATTTCCTGACCCACGGCGCCGCTTGCGCCGAGGATGGCAACACGATACTGCTTCATATCTGAACTTCCTTTCTTACTTCACAAAGCTGTTATACAGGACCTGAATGGCGGGGGCAAAATCCTTCGTGTCCACGCCGACGATGATGTTGAGCTCGTCCGGTCCCTGCGAGATCATGCGGATGTTGATGCCGTGCTCGCCGAGGGCGGCGAAGATGCGGCCCGACGTGCCGGGACGGAACACCATCTTCCGGCCGACGGCCGCGACGATGGAGATGTTCTCCGTCACGTGCAGGTGATCCGGCTTGAGCTGCTTTTCCAGCTCGCCGAGCACGGAATACAGGCACGGGGCGATCTTCTCGCTCGGCACGACCAGCGACAGGCAGTCGATGCCGCTGGGGGCATACTCGATGCTCACGCCGTTGCGCTCGAACACCTCGAACACCTGCCGGAACGCGCCCACGCTCGAGGACATACCGGTCTTGGCAATGGTGACGATGGAGTAGTTTTTCTTGCCCGCGATGCCGGTGATGAGCCGCCCGTCGTCCACGTCGTCAAACGACTCCATGATGAGCGTGCCGGGGTGGTCGGGGTCGTTGGTGTTGCGGATGTTGAGCGGGATGTTCTTCTCGCGCACGGGGAACACCGTCCCCTCGTGCAGCACCTGCGCGCCGACGAAGCTCAGCTCGCGCAGCTCGTTATACGTGATGCGCTCGATCGGCAGAGGGTCGGGCACGATGCGCGGGTCTGCCATGAGGATGCCGGACACGTCCGTCCAGTTTTCGTACACGTCGGCATTGAGCGCCGCCGCCGCGAGCGCGCCGGTGATGTCGCTGCCGCCGCGGGAGAAGGTGCGGATCTTGCCGTCGGGCGTCACGCCGTAAAAGCCGGGGATGACGACGCTGCGCCCCTCGGCCAGCCGCTGCAGCGCGGCGTAGGACGCCTCCTTGTCGATCGTGCCGTCAAAGCGGAAGCGCACCCACAGCTCCGCGTCGAGAAACGAGTAGCCGAGGTAGTCCGCCATGAGCAGGGCGGAGAAATATTCGCCGCGCGACACGAGCTCCTCCTCCGAGATGCCGCTGCGCAGCTGCTGGCGCAGCACGTCGAGCTCGGCCTCGATGTCGACGCTCAGCCCGCATTCATCGCGGATGGCGATGTAGCGCTCGCAGATCATCTGAAAGATGCTCTCGCAGCTCACGCCGTACTGCAGATGCGCGTGGCAGAGGTAGAGCAGGTCTGTGAGCTTGTGGTCGTCCGCGTCACGCTTTCCGGCGGCGGACACGACGATGACCCTGCGCGCGGGATCGGCGCGCACGATGTCGCGCACCTTTTCAAACTGCTTGGCGTCCGCCATCGACGAGCCGCCGAATTTTGCAACCTTGAGCATGGCGTCCTCCTTATTGCAGCGCGGCAAAGAAGCTCTCGCCGTCCTGCTCGAGCGCCTGCGCCATGAGTGCGTGCATCCGGCTCACGGGGATGGGCTGCGTGATGACCGCGCCGTCCCAGTCGCCCTCGGCAAGGGCGGCCAGCTCCGGCAGCGCGGCGCGCGTGCGCACATAGTAGCGGTGCTGTACGCCGGCATTGTCCGGCACGGCCGGAACGAAGGAATCGGTGTAGAAGGCGTGCACGCCGCGCGTGATGTCCACCAGATCCTGCACGACGTTGTAGGCCGTGGGGTAGCGCCCTGCGCCCTGACCGAAGAAGCTCTGCACGCCCATACGGTCGCCGTCCATGCTGATGAGGTTGAAGTTCGCGGGCACGGCGGCCTCGAGCGCATCGCTGCCGAGCAGCGTCGGCTCGACGTAGGCGCTGATGCTGCCGCCGCGCTGTTCGGCGGTGGCGATCAGCTTGCATGTGCAGCCGTGCGCCTGAAAGCGCGCGATGTCTGCCTTGCGCACGTTGCGGATGCCGGACACCGGCACGTCCGCCTCGCGCAGCGACACGCCGAAGGCGACGTTTGCGGACAGGATCAGCTTGCGCTGGATGTCCAGCCCGTCGATGTCGGCCGAGGGGTCGGCCTCGGCATAGCCGAGCGCCTGCGCCTGCGCGAGCACGTCGGCAAAGTCCACGTCGCTGTGGTGCATCGCGTCCATGATGTAGTTGGTCGTGCCGTTGAGGATGCCCCAGACGCGGGAGATGTGGTTGGCGCGCGCGGCCTTTTCGAGGTTTGTCAGCCACGGGATGCCGCCGCCGACCGCCGCCGTGCACCGCAGCGCCGCACCGTGCTCCTTGGCGAGCGCGTTGAGCTCGTCATAGTAGCGGCACATGAGGTATTTGTTCGAGGACACCACGTTCTTTCCGGCACGCAGCGCGGCCGCCACGTACTCATACGCCGGGTGCAGACCGCCCATGACCTCCACGACGGTGTCCACCGCGGGGTCGCTGAGAATGTCCTGGATATCATACGTGGTTCGGGCGGTCAGCTCGCCGAGATCGCGCCGGCACAGCACCCACGCTGCGCGGATATCGTCCCGGTCGGCGAGCATATCGTAAACGCCCCTGCCGACAACGCCAAAGCCCAGAAGTCCGATGTTCATGATGTTCCCTCACTTTAGATCTGATGAAAATTGCCCGCGTGTAGCGGACATATGTTTTTCGAGCGAGAACAATATACCACGCCTGTCTGTGAAATGCAAGGCTGCATGGCATTTTTGCGCCGAAAACGGCAAAAAACCGGCAGAAGCGAACTTCTGCCGGTTGTGTTTGTGCAGTTTTACTGTCCGGTGTCCGGCTGCGTCAGCCAGAGCAGCGCGCCGAGGAGAAAAAACAGCGCTGCCGTGGCAGCACGGCCGCCATACAGCCGCGGCAATATCACGCCGGAGGCGGGCAGAACAACGCTGGCGACCAGAATCGCCAGACACAGGCCGAACAGCGCCCGGACGAGCGGGTGCACCCAGGGCGCACAGCGCCGCGGCCGCAGACGCGTGACCATGCGCAGCGCCTGCAGCAGCGTCCACGCCAGCGTGCACAGCAGCAGAGGCTCGGTTATGAGCATGGCCGCCAGCGGCACCATGTCTCCGCGCTGGTACTGCCGGAGGCAGACTGCGTGCAGGTATGCCCACAGCCCGGTCAGCACGAGTGTGACGGCCCCCGTGATGCACAGCCTGCCGCCCGGCGGGCATCGGCGGGCGGCGTCTCGTCCAGCAGCTCCGTGAGCTCGACACCGAGCGCGTCCGCGAGCCGCTGCAGCGTCTCGACGTCCGGGCGGGAGCGGCCGGTCTCGTAATTCGATATGGTCTGCCGCGTCGTGTGCACGGTCTGCGCCAGATCGTCCTGCGTCAGATGCCGGCGCGTGCGGGCGCGGCGGATGTTGGCCCCAATGTCGCGCATGGTGTTCACCTCGCCCAAAGCATACCATGTGCGGGCGCGATTTGTCACGCAAAGGTTCTTTGCGCGCGTGAAAAAACCGGCAGAAGCGAACTTCTGCCGGTGCGGTTTGTGCAGTTTTACTGTCCGCGGTTTTTCAGCGCGGTCAGGTAGGGGTTGAAGCGGCGCTCGGTCTCGAGCGTGGAGCAGTCCATGTGGCCGGGGTAGACCTCGTAATCGCCGGGCAGCGCCGCGATCTTTGCCAGCGACTGCAGCTCGACCTCCATGCTGCCGCCCTCAAAATCCGTGCGGCCGCAGGAGCCGGCAAAGAGCGTGTCGCCGGTGAAGAGCGCATCGCCGCAGATGAGCGTCACGCCGCCGGGGGTGTGGCCGGGCGTCTCCATGACGCGGAAGGTCAGATTGCCGACCTTGACCTCGTCGCCCTCCTTATAAAAGATCGTGCCCTCGGGCGGGACGAACGAGTAGCTGTCGAACGCGACGGCCGTGCCCGCGTCGAGCGCGTTCATGTACACGGGCGCGCCGGTCTCCTCGTGCACGGCATAGACGGCGCCGGTGTGGTCGTAGTGCCCGTGCGTGAGCAGGATGGCGCGGCAGGTGAGGTGGTTGTCCTCGAGGTAGTAGAGGATGGTGTTGGACTCGTCGCCCGGGTCGATGACGGCGCACTCGAGCGTGGTCTCGTCCGTGACGATGTAGCAGTTGGTCATGAGGTGCCCGACGGGCAGACATTTGATGAGCATGGGGTGGCCTCCTTTATAATTGATCGGTATCGAGCAGGATGGTGACAGGGCCGTCGTTGACGGACGCGACCTGCATGTCCGCGCCGAATACGCCCGTGCGCACGGTAAAGCCGCGGGCCTCACAGCCCGCGATCACGCGCTCATAGAGCGGCACGGCGGTCTCCGGCCGGGCGGCGGCCGTGAAGCCGGGGCGGCGGGAGCGGCAGTCGGCAAAGAGGGTGAACTGGCTCACGATGAGCAGCTCGGCCCCAGCGTCGGCGGGGTTGATGTTCATTTTGCCATTGGCGTCCTCAAACACGCGCAGGCCGCAGATGCGGTCGACGATGCGGTCGGCCTCCGCCGCGGTATCAGACACGTGCACGCCCAGCAGGACGAGAAAGCCCCGGCTGATGCGGCTGTATTCGGCGCCGTCGATGGTGACGGATGCCTCGGTGACGCGGGTGACGACGGCTCTCATACTTTGCCCTCCTGTTTGGTTTTTTTGGCGTTTTTGACATGCTCGGCCTGCAGCTCCGCGGTGTTTGCGGTGGCCTTCGCGGTGTCGGACGTGCCGCTGCGCGAGATGCGGATGACGCCGCGGACGGCGCTCAGGCGGCTGATGATCGTGCGCAGCTCGGCCAGATCGTGCACCTCGACGGTGATCGTGATGGTCGAGCGGCCACTGTCCACGTCGCGCGCGGTGAGCGTGCGCACCTTGGCGTTGAGCGTGTTGAGCGCCGTGGCCACGTCCATCACGAGACCCGAGCGCTGTGCGCTGAGCAGCGTGAGCGTCGTGCCGTAGGAATCGGTGGTGTTCTCCGCCCAGCTCACGCGGATCCAGCGGCCGGCGGTCTCCGGATTGTCGCGGCTGGCGAGGTAGTTTTCACAGTCCGTGCGGTGGATGGACACGCCCGCGCCGCGCGTGATGAAGCCGATGATGCTGTCGCCGGGCACCGGCGTGCAGCAGCGGGAGAATTTGATGAGGCAGTTGTCCAGCCCCTCGACGAGGATGCCGTGCACGGCGTGGCGCGCTCGCTTGCTGCGGCGCTCGGCCGCCTCGTTGATGCGGTCGATGGCATTTTTCTGGTTGGCCTTCTGGTTGCGCAGGATCTCATCGCGGATGCGGTTGACGGTGCGCGTGGCGGTCACGCCGCCGTAGCCGATGGCGGCGTACAGATCGTCGAGCGAGGTGAAGGCCAGCCGCTTGAGGATGAGCGGCAGGATCTCGTCGCCCATGATGTCGGCCGGGGCGATGCCGTTGGCGCGCAGCTCGCGCTCAAACTGCTCCTTGCCGTGGACGATGTTCTCCTCGCGGCGCTCTTTTTTGAACCACTGCTTGATCTTCGTGCGCGCGGCGCCGCTCTTGGCGAGGTTGAGCCAGTCGCGGCTGGGGCCGGGCGCATTTTTCGACGTGCGGATGTCCACAATGTCGCCGTTTTGCAGCACATAGTCGAAGTTCACGATGCGGCCGTTGACCGTCGCGCCGACCATGCTGTTGCCGATCGCGGAGTGGATGCTGTAGGCAAAGTCGATCGGCGTCGCGCCGGCGGGCAGGTTGATCACATCGCCCTTCGGCGAGAACACGAACACCTCGTCGGCAAACATGTCCACCTTCAGGTTGTGGAAAAAGTCCTGCGCGTCGGACTCCTGCTGCGTCTCGAGCAGGCGGCGGATCCAGGCGAACTTCTCCTCGTCGCCGGGCTTGGTGCCCTCGCCGCTGCCGGTCTTGTATTTCCAGTGCGCCGCAACGCCGTACTCCGCTGTCATGTGCATCTCCCACGTGCGGATCTGCACCTCGAACGGGATGCCCTCCGAGCCGATGACCGTCGTGTGCACGCTCTGGTACATATTCGGCTTCGGCGTGCTGATGTAGTCCTTGAAGCGGCCGGGCAGCGGCTTATACATGTCGTGGATGATGCCGAGCACGTTGTAGCAGTCGGGGATCGTGTCCACGATGACGCGGAATGCGCAGAGGTCAAAAATGCCGTTGATGTCGAGCTTCTGCGCGTACATCTTGCGGTAGATGCTGTAGATGTGCTTGATGCGGCTCGAGATGGTGGCGTGTACGCCGTCGGCCTCCAGGCGCTCGCGAATCTGCGTGCGCATTTCGCCCATGAACTTTTCCAGCGTTGGCATGCGTTCATCGAGTGCATCCGTGATGGCCTTGTAGCCCGCGGGGTCGAGATACAGCAGCGAGAGGTCCTCGAGCTCCCACTTGATCTTCTGCATGCCGAGGCGGTGCGCGATGGGGGCGTAGATCTCCATCGTCTCAAGGGACTTGATGCGCTGCTTTTCCTCACTCTGGTAGGCCATCGTGCGCATGTTGTGCAGGCGGTCGGCCATCTTGATGAGGATGACGCGGATGTCCTTGGCCATGGCCAGGAGCATCTTGCGCATGTTCTCCATCTGCTGCTCTTCCACGCTCGTGTACTGCACGCGCGTGAGCTTCGTGACGCCCTCGACGATGTCAGCCACCGAGGTGCCGAAGCTGCGCGCGATGTCCTCGTGCGTGAGCGAGGTGTCCTCGATCGTGTCGTGCAGGAGGGCGGCGATGATCGAGTCCTCGTCGAGCCCCATCTCCGCCGTGATGATGGCGGCGGCGATGCAGTGCGACACGTAGGGTGAGCCGTCGCGGCGCTTCTGGCCGGAGTGGGCCCGGTCGGCACACTCGAAGGCCGCGCGCACGCGGCCGAGGTCGGCCGGGATGCCGGCGGCGGTGATCTTCTGTTCCAGCTCCTGATAGTGGGCCTCGAGGTCGTAGGGCTTCGGGGCCACGTTTTCGGCGCGGGTCGCTTCAGACATAGGGACAGCTCCTTTCCGGAACGGAATGGGGATTTCTTGAAAGTGGTTCATAGCAGGCTCTGGCGGCGCTCCCGCAGGGCCTGCAGCAGCTTTGACGCGCCGAGGTCCACCTTGCCGCTCGTCGGCAGGGGGCGCAGGCGCAGCGTCTCGCCGTCAAAGTCCACGGCGGCGAGGCCCATCTCAGCCATGACGCGCAGGCACACGCAGAACTTCTCCGGCCGCATGGGCGCGCGCGCGGGCAGCTCCCCGAGCGGGAAGGACACCGGCGCGCTCAGCCACCGCCACGCCACGGCGAAGTCCGCGCGCAGGGGGTAGAGGTCCACCGTGTCCCACGCGGGGATGCACTGATTTTTCAGCAGCGCGCGGCACAGGGGCAGCGGGTCGCTCGGGCGCACGTCCGTCACGAGCAGCTGCACGCTGCGGCGGCCGCGGAATTCATTGATCTGCGGCGTGAAGGCCACGTCCACCCACTGGCCGATGCGCACGCCCAGCTCTGCCGGGGTGCAGGAGAAGAAAATGCCGGCATAATTATACCCGCCCTTGGCAAAATGCAGCCGCAGGTGGCGGCCGCCGCCGATGGGCACGGCGTTGACGAGCCGCGCGCCCGTGATGCACAGCAGGGGCTTGGGATTGCCGTTGCCGCACGGCTCGAGCGCGTCGAGCGACTCGATGCACGGCATGGTCAGCAGGTGCGGATCGTTCACGCGCAGGTCGCACGTGAGCTCCGGCAGGTCGTCGGCCGGGTTCTGGCGGTAATACTCGCCGAGCGCGCGGCGGAAGCGGTCGATGTTCTCGCGCCGGATCGTCAGCCCGGCCGCCAGCGCGTGGCCGCCAAAGCCCTCGAGATACTCCGAGCAGGCGCTCAGGGCGTTGTACAGGTTGAAGCCGCCGAAGCTGCGGCACGAGCCCTTGCCGCGATCGCCGTCGCAGCAGATCATGATCGTCGGTAGGTGGAACTCTTCGCTCAGGCGCGAGGCGGCGATGCCGATCACGCCCTGGTGCCACGAGTCGCTTGCGAGCACGAGCGGCATCCGCGGCGGGTAGCGGCACGCGATGGCCGAGGCCTCCTCCCAGATCTGCTGCTCGAGCGCCTGCCGCTCGCGGTTGAGCTGGCAGAGCCCGGCGGCGTAGCGGTCGGCCTCGCCGCCGTCCTGTGTCAGCAGCAGCAGCGCCGCGACGGCCGTCTTGCCCAGGCGGCCGGCCGCATTGATGCGCGGCGCGAGCGTGAAGCCGATGGTCGTGGCCGTGACGGGGCGGCCCTCCGCGCCGCACTCGTGCAGCAGTGCGCGGATGCCCGGCCGGGGGCGGGCGTTGATCTGCGCCAGCCCCTGCGCCACGAGATAGCGGTTCTCGCCCGTGAGGGGCATGACGTCCGCCACCGTGCCGATGGCGACGAGGTCGCCGTATTCGCGCAGCACCTGCGTGCTGTCGCCCTCGAGCGCGCACAGCAGCTTGAACGCCACGCCCACACCAGCGAGCCCGCCGTTGGGATACTGCGAGCCGGGACGCTTCGGGTCCACGACGGCCACGGCGTTCGGGATCGCCTGCCCGCTGCATTCGTGGTGGTCGGTGATGACCATGTCGATGCCGCGCTGCAGGGCGTAGTTCGTCTCGTCGATGGCGGTGATGCCGCAGTCGACGGTGATGATGAGCGTGATGTCGTCGGCGCGCTGGAGGCTTGTGATCGCGTCCATGTTCAGGCCGTAGCCCTCCTCGATGCGGTCGGGGATGTACGGGTGCACGGGCACGCCGCGGCGGCGCAGATAGTCCGTGAGCACGCACGTCGACGTGATGCCGTCGACGTCGTAGTCGCCGAAGACGGCCACGTGCTCCCGCCGCTCAATGGCGGCGCGGATGCGCGCGACGGCTTTGTCCATGTCCTGCAGGAGCATGGGGTCGAACGCGCTCTGGTCGCCGCCGCTGAGAAAGGTGCGCGCCTGCCCGGCATCGTCATAGCCGCGCAGCGCCAGCAGCACCGCCAGCAGCGGGGAATAGCCCGCGCGCAGCAGCGCCTCCGGCGGCTGCGGCGCGGTATATGGAATTTTCCAGTTGCGGTATTTCATATGCGCTGTGTGCCTCGAATTCAGATATACAATAATTTATTATTTTATCAAAATATCTGCGCAGATGCAAGAGGCGCGTGTTGGTTATCTGCCGCTGCCGGGGGGCGATTTTTCGCCGCCGTGCGCCGCGTTTCCT
>OLFX01003542.1_pt1 | contig 10107 bp, 8 predicted proteins | sample 1605091 | NCBI WGS metagenome assembly OLFX01 (sample SAMEA3888906, study PRJEB22519) | human gut metagenome | biome: human gut; feature: human-associated habitat; material: faeces | place: Denmark | collected 2012
CTATCGCCCGGCTATGCAGGACGCTATCGAAGCTTCCGGTCTGGAAGTCATCGCGGTTTCCAATGCGGACGTTACCTCCGTTTCCCGCGAGAACGGCATCGAGCTGAAGCTCACTGTTGTTGTGAAGCCGGTGATTACCATTGAAGGCTACAAGGGCATCGAAGCTACGAAGAAGAATGTCGAAGTTACGGATGAGGACGTCAGCGCAGAGCTCGTAAAGGTGCAGGACAGAAACTCCAGAATGGTCGACGTCGATAACAGAGGCGCGCTTACGGGCGACACTGCAGTCATCGATTTCGAGGGCTTCTGCGACGGCAAGGCTTTCGAGGGCGGCAAGGCGGAAGGCTTCGAGCTTTCCCTCGGCTCCGGCCAGTTTATCCCGGGCTTTGAAGATCAGATCGTCGGCCATGAAGTCGGCGACGAGTTCGAGATCAGCGTGAAGTTCCCGGAGGACTATCAGGCAGAAGAGCTTAAGGGCAAGGACGCGACCTTCAAGATCAAGCTGCACCAGATCAAGCGCAAGGAGCTCCCGACCCTCGACGATGAGTTCGCAAAGGACGTAAGCGAGTTCGATACGCTCGACGAGTACAAGAACAGCCTCCGCGAGAAGCTGCAGAGCGACCGCGAGAAGCAGGAAGAGATGAACGTTGAGAACCAGATCTTTGATGCACTCATCGAGAAGGTACAGGGCGAGATTCCGGAAGAGATGTACGAGCAGGAAGTTGAGGAGAGCATCAACAACTTCGCATACCGCCTCCAGTCTCAGGGACTGAACCTCGAGACCTATCTCAAGTACACCGGCATGGACGTCAACGCCATCAAGGAGCAGTTCAGACCGCAGTCCGAAAAGCAGCTTAAGCTGAGACTCGCACTTGAGAAGATTGCTGAGCTTGAGAACCTCGAAGTTTCCGATGAGGCTGTTGAGGAAGAGTACGAGAAACTCGCAAAGCAGTACAATATGGAAGTCGCGCAGATCAAGAACCTCGTTGCAGAGACGCAGATCAGAGCAGACCTTAAAAACCAGAAGGCGATCGACTTTGTTAAGGAAAACGCTTCCGTAAAGGCAGAAAAGCCGGCAAAGAAGACCACCAGAAGAAAGAGCACCAAGAAGGCAGCGGAAGAAAAAACCGAGGAAACAGCTGAAGCTAAGACCGAGGAATAATTTACCGCCTTTACGGTTAGTATTATAGTAACAGCATATCATATATCGCTTCTTTCGCCCGCTGTCCCTGCATCGGACAGCGGGCGAAGCAAAAGAAGCGCGAAAGGAGTTCGTACAATGAGTTTGGTACCTTATGTTGTGGAGCAGACGAGCAGAGGAGAGCGTTCCTACGATATTTTCTCCCGTCTTCTCAACGATAGAATCATCATGCTGAACGACGAGGTGAACAACACCACGGCAAGCCTTGTCGTAGCACAGCTTCTGTATCTCGAGGGTCAGGACCCCGATAAGGACATCAGCCTGTATATCAACAGCCCCGGCGGCTCCATCAGCGCCGGCATGGCCATCCACGATACCATGCAGTATATCAAGTGCGATGTTTCCACCATCTGCATGGGCATGGCAGCTTCCATGGGTGCGTTCCTGCTGGCTGCCGGTGCAAAGGGCAAGCGCTATGCGCTGCCGAACGCCGAGATTATGATCCATCAGCCGTCCGGCGGTGCGCAGGGTCAGGCTACGGATATCCAGATTCAGGCAGAGCGTATTCTTCAGATGAAGAAGAGTCTCAACACCATCCTCGCAGAGCGTACGGGTCAGCCGTACGAAGTCATCTGCAAGGATACGGAGCGCGATAACTTCATGACCGCACAGCAGGCTATGGAGTACGGCCTTATTGATAAGGTCATTGCAACGAAATCGAAATAACGAAAGGGCGTGTTTTCATGCCGAATAATTTCGGAAATGATAACGAAGTGCGCTGCTCCTTCTGCGGGAAGCCGCAGTCGCAGGCAAAGCGCCTGATATCCGGCAACGGCGTGTATATCTGTGACGAATGCGTAGAGCTCTGCATGGACATCATCGCGGATGAAGATTCTCTCCACCGCGGCCGCCCGCAGCCGAAAAACAAGCCGCGCGCCGAAATGGTGCTGCCGAAGCCGCAGGAGATCAAAAAGCAGCTTGATGAATACGTCATCGGGCAGGACGAAGCCAAAATGACGCTCGCGGTGGCGGTCTATAACCACTATAAGCGCATTTTCTTCAGCGGTGAAGACGGCGGCGTGGAGATTGCAAAGAGCAACGTGCTGCTGCTTGGTCCCACCGGCGTCGGCAAGACCTATCTTGCGCAGACGCTTGCAAAGCTTTTGGACGTTCCATTCGCCATTGCGGACGCAACGACTCTGACGGAAGCCGGCTATGTCGGCGAAGACGTCGAAAACATCCTGCTGCGTCTCATTCAGGCAGCAGATTACGACATTGAGCGTGCCGAGCACGGCATCATCTATGTCGATGAGATCGATAAGATCTCCAGAAAGTCCGAAAACCCGTCCATCACGCGTGACGTCAGCGGCGAGGGCGTGCAGCAGGCACTGCTCAAAATTCTGGAGGGTACCATTGCCGGCGTCCCGCCAAAGGGCGGCAGAAAGCACCCGCAGCAGGAGGTCATCAACATCGATACCTCGAATATCCTCTTCATCTGCGGCGGTGCGTTCGACGGCCTTAAAAGCGTCATTCAGCGCCGCACCGAAGCGCAGACGCTGGGCTTTAACTCGGTCATCAAGAGCAAAGACGAGCTTGATAACACGGAGTGGATGAAAGAAGTTACCCCGCACGACCTCGTCAAGTTCGGCCTCATCCCGGAGCTTGTCGGTCGTCTGCCGGTCATCACCGCGCTGAGCGACCTCGACAAAGCCGCACTTGTGCGCATCCTCACAGAGCCGAAAAACTGCCTTGTCAGCCAGTATAAGAAGCTCTTTGACCTTGATAAGGTCGATTTGGAGTTCACACCCGAAGCGCTTGATGCTATTGCGGAAAAGACCATTGCCCGCAAGACCGGCGCCCGTGGCCTGCGTTCCATTATGGAAGATACGCTGAAGAACCTGATGTTTGAGGTCCCGAGCGATTATACGATCGAAAAGATCACCGTTACCAAGGATTCGGTAGAGAACGGCGCTGCGCCTGAAATCGTGCACAATCCCGACCGCGTCCCGGTAAAGATCAAAATGACACAACCCAAACGGCGCGCTCGCAAGGATTCGGCATCATAGTGATCATCATACAGGCTGTGCAGCGATCCCTGCTGCGCAGCCTTGTCTGATTTATAAGGATTTGATAATTTTATGAAAGAAACCATACTTGAGGAAGAGAGAGTTCTGCCGGTACTCGCCGTACGCGGACTCGTCGTGTTCCCCGGCATGATCGTGCAGTTTGATATCGGCAGAAAAAAGTCCGTTCTGGCTGCCAAAGCGGCGCTGGATACGGATAGCCGCGAGCTGTTCATCGTCACGCAGACCGACCTTTCGGAAAGCGAGCCTGTGGCGGAGGACCTCTATAAGATCGGCGTCATCGCCCGCATCAAGCAGGTGGTACACACCGCAGATAACGGAATCAAGCTGCATGTGGAAGGCATCGAGCGCGCGGAGATTATGTCCGTTGTGCAAAATGAGCCGTACCTCACGGGCAGCGTGTGCGTGTGCAAGCCGATCGCCGCACGCCACACCGCAAGAACGGAAGCGCTCAGCCGCATTGCACAGGAGAGATTTGAAGAATACATCCACTGGTTCCGTCAGGTGCCGCCGGATATTCTGCTCGGCGTTATGCAGCAGAAGGACTGCGGTGATTTGGCCGACTTTATTGCAGCGAACATCTCGCTCGATTTCGAGCAGAAGCAGTGCATTCTCGACGAGCTCCACCCGGAAAAGCGCATTGCAAAGCTCAACGACATTTTGAGCGATGAGATCAAGGTGATGTCGCTGGAGCGTGAAATTTCGCAGAAGGCGCAGGAGCAGATGGACGAAAACCAGCGCGTTTACATGCTGCGCGAGCAGATGCGCGCCATTGCAAGCGAGCTTGGCGAAGAGGATAACCCGCAGGAGGAATCCGACGAATTCCGCCAGAGAATAGAAAAATTAAACCTGCCGCAGGTCGCGCGCGAAAAGCTCTTAAAAGAGTGCGATCGCCTCGCCAAAATGCCGTACGGTTCGCATGAGGGCTCCGTCATGCGCGTGTACCTCGAAACGTGCCTTGAGCTGCCGTGGAACACGAGCTCCAAGGAGCGCTTGGACCTCGACCGCGCGGAGAAAATTCTCAACCGCGACCATTACGGCATGGAAAAGGTTAAAGCAAGATTTTTGGAGACGCTCGCCGTGCGCAAGCTCTCTGACCAGGCGACGGGGCAGATCATTTGCCTTGTCGGCCCGCCGGGCGTTGGCAAAACGTCCATTGCGCGCTCTATCGCCGAGGCGACCGGCCGCAAGTACGTGCGTGTTTCCCTCGGCGGCGTGCGCGACGAAGCGGACATCATGGGCCATCGCCGCACCTACGTCGGCTCCATGCCGGGCCGCATCATGGCGGCTGTGAAGCAGGCGGGCACGAATAACCCCCTCATCCTGCTCGATGAGATCGATAAGCTCGGTCAGAGCTTTAAGGGCGATCCGTCCGCGTCGCTGCTTGAGGTGCTCGATCCCGAACAGAACAGCGCGTTTCAGGACCATTACATCGACCTGCCGTTCGACCTCAGCCACGTGCTGTTTGTCACCACGGCAAACGATGCTTCCGCCATTCCGGGCCCGCTCTACGACCGCATGGACGTCATTACGCTCGGCAGCTACACGGCGGAGGAAAAGTTCCACATCGCCTCGAAATATTTGGTGCCGAAGCAGCTGAAAAAGCACGGCATCAAGGCGGCGCAGCTGCGCTTTACACCGAAGGCACTGCACGCAATCATCGAAGACTACACCCGCGAAGCCGGCGTGCGCACACTGGAGCGCACCATCGGCACCATTTGCCGTAAAGTCGCGCGCCGCATCGTCACGGAGGAAGATTTCAAGTCTTATTCCGTGAAGCCCGCCGACCTTGAAGAACTGCTCGGTCCGGCAAAGTTTGCGAAGGATAAAGAAGAGCGCCGCGATGAGATCGGCCTTGTGAACGGTCTTGCGTGGACAAGCGTCGGCGGCGAGCTGCTGCCCATCGAAGTTGCCGTGATGAACGGCACGGGCAAAATTCAACTCACCGGCTCGCTCGGCGATGTGATGAAGGAATCCGCCACAACGGCGATCACCTGCATTCGCACCCGCGCGGAAACGCTCGGCATCAGCCCGGATTTCTACGCGAAAAAGGATATCCACATCCACGCGCCGGAGGGCGCCGTACCGAAGGACGGTCCGTCTGCCGGTATCGCTATGGCAACCGCCGTCACGTCCGCGCTGTGCGAAGAGCCCATCGCGCACGACATCGCCATGACGGGTGAGATCACGCTGCAGGGGCGCGTGCTGCCCATCGGCGGCCTGCGCGAAAAATCCATGGCGGCGTATAAAAACGGCATGAAGACCGTCATCATCCCGCACGGGAACATCGCGGATCTCGCCGAAGTCGATCAGGTCGTTAAGGATAACGTGCGGTTTGTGCCGGTGCGCCGTATCGATGAGGTGCTGCCCATCGCCATGCCCGGGCTTTTAAACAGAGAAACCAAGCCGAATACGCCTTGCCCGGAGCCCGCGCACGGCGTACAGACACTCAGACAGTAAGGGGAACACCGTGAATTTTCAGTCAGTAGAATTTGAAGCTGCCGCCGGCCGCGCGGATCAGCTCAAAAAGCCGGACTTGCCGGAGATCGTTTTTTCCGGTAAATCCAATGTGGGCAAATCCTCGCTCATCAATAAGCTCGTCAACCGCAAGGCGCTTGCACGCGTCAGCGCCACGCCCGGCAAAACGGCGACCATCAACTTTTTCCGTCTGCCGGAGTGCCGCTTTGTAGACCTGCCGGGCTACGGCTACGCCAAGGTTTCACAAAGCGAAAAGCAGCGCTGGGCAAAGCTGATGCAGGGATATTTTGATGCAGAGCGCAACGTGGCGCTCGTCATCCAAATTCTCGATATGCGCCATGAGCCGACTGCGGACGATTTCGATATGATTAACTTCCTTATCGAGCGTGACCTGCCGTTCCTCGTCGTCTGTACGAAAAGCGATAAGCTGAACAAAACGCAGTTCAACACGCAGAACGCGTATTTTGAGGACCTGTTCCGTGAGCATGAAATCCCGTTCATCCCGTATTCCTCCCAGACCGGCTTCGGTTTGGAGACGCTGAAACAGCACATCGAAGCTGCCGTTTTGGGTAACTGAGCAGCTGCGAAGTATAGATCCACCACTTTTTGAAGGGAATGAAAAATATGTTTGTATCCGATTGTTACAATGTCAATGAAAAAGGCCACCTGACGATCAGCGGCTGCGACACCGTGGAGCTTGCCGAAAAGTACGGCACCGCGCTGTATGTGATGAGCGAAGATGAGATCCGCAGCGTTTGCCGCCGCTATAAGTCTTCGTTTGAGCGCCACTATAATGGAAACGGCACCGCGCTGTATGCCAGTAAGGCGTTCTGCTGCAAAGAGATTTGCCGTATCGTGACCGAAGAAGGCTTAGACCTCGACGTCGTCTCCGGCGGCGAGCTGTATACCGCCCTTGCAGCGGGTGTGGATGCAAAACACATTCATTTCCATGGCAACAATAAAACAATGCAGGAACTCCGCTATGCGCTTGAAAGCGGCGTAGGCGACATTGTCGTTGATAACTTAAACGAGCTGCACCGCATTGAAAAGCTCTCTGCGGAAAAAGGCGTCGTTACGTCCATTTCCATGCGCATCAAGCCCGGCATTGACGCCCACACGCATGAGTTTATCCGCACGGGTCAGATCGATTCCAAGTTCGGCTTTGCACTTGAAAACGGCGAGGCGTTTGAAGCCGTAAAGGAAGCCGTCGCGTGCGAAAATGTAGAGCTCATCGGTCTGCACTGCCACATCGGCTCGCAGATTTTCGACAAAGCCCCGTTCGTGCTGGCGGCGCAGGTCATGCTGAAGTTCTATAACAAGATCCATACAGAGCTCGGCAAAACGCTGACACACCTCAACCTCGGCGGCGGCTTCGGCGTAAAGTACAAGGAAGCCGATGCAGCCGTGCCGTATGAAGATTACATGAGCGACGTTTCCGAAGCCGTGCATGCTGCCTGCAAGGAGTACGGTATTCAGGTACCGTATATTTACATTGAGCCGGGACGCTCCATCGTGTGCGAGGCCGGCCTCACGCTGTACACTGTCGGCGATATCAAGACCATCCCGAATGTACGTACATATGTGGCTATTGACGGCGGCATGTATGAAAACCCGCGTTACGCGCTCTATCAGTCGGATTACACTTGCCTCATCGCAAATAAGGCGAACGAGCCCGCAGACTTTACGGCGACCATTGCCGGCAAGTGCTGCGAAAGCGGCGACCTCATTCAGGAGAACACGCTCATTCAAAAGCCCGAGGTCGGCGATATTCTGGCGGTGCTCTCCACCGGCGCGTACAACTACTCCATGGCATCGAATTACAACCGCAACACGCGTCCTCCGGTCGTCATGGTTCGCGGCGGAGAATCCCGTGTCATCATCAAAGGGGAGACCTATGAAGACCTCGTGCGCAACGATGTGTGATTTCACGCACTGCTGTGCAAAAATTTCTTGATTTCGGTGTTTACTTTTGTGCTTTTGTATGTTAAAATAAAAAAGTAAAGAACCTCGTTGACGAAAAGATGGCGCATTTGGTGCTTTATGGCATAAATGCGCCGTTTTCAGATGCAAATTCATAAAGAAAGGAACACAGAAACAATGAATACCAAACTGCATGATGAAAACGTTGATTTCCTTTTTGATGCTATCCTCACGCTGAAAAACCGCGAGGAATGCTATAAATTTTTTGAAGATCTCTGCACCGTGCCGGAGCTGAAAGCCATGTCGCAGCGCATTGCGGTTGCCAAAATGCTCAGCGAGCGCCACGTGTACAGCGACATCGTCGATAAGACCGGCGCTTCCACTGCGACCATCAGCCGTGTCAATCGCTCTTTGAATTACGGCAGCGACGGCTACACGCTGATTTTTGAGCGCCTGTTGACCGGCGGAGGAAAAGAGGACTAATGGCCGGCTACGACGTTTTTGCGCGCTATTACGATGCGTTGACCGCGAACGTGGATTATAAGGGCCGCGCGGCGTATTTAAAGAAGCTGCTCGAGTATCTCCACCATGAACCGGGCATCGTCTTAGACCTTGCCTGCGGTACCGGCAGCCTTACGCTGGAGCTTTATAAGCTTGGCATGGATGTGTACGGCGTGGACGGCTCCATCGCCATGCTGTCCGAAGCGAAGGACAAGGCTTACGACATGGAAGCTGATGTGATGTTCCTTTGTCAGAAAATGCAGACGCTCGACCTGTTCGGCACGGTCAACACGGTGTTTTGTTCGCTGGACAGCATCAACCACCTCTCCGGCGAAGCGCAGGTGCAGGCGGCATTTGACCGCGTGGCGTTTTTCATGGATAACGACAGCTGGTTCATTTTCGACGTAAACACGCTCTATAAGCACGAAAAGGTGCTGGGCAACAACACCTATATTTACGACCTTGCGGATATTTACTGCGCATGGCAGAACCGCTATAATCCGCAGGATCACAGTGTGGCGATCTCTCTCGATTTCTTTGAGAAAGAGGGCAAGGTCTATACGCGCAGCAGCGAGCATTTCTTTGAGCACGCATACAGCGTGGAGAAGCTGACAGAAATGCTGAAAAAGTCCGGCTTTGATAGGGTGGAGGTCTTCGGTGACCTCTCTTTCGACGCGCCGAAGCCGGATGAGCAGCGCATTATTTTCGCCGCACACATCACAAACTCACAAAACGGCGTTTTTAAGGACGATATTACTCCGTAAAACGCTCCGAAAGGAAGAATTTCATTGGATAGGATTATTCGCTGCATCACATCGGACGGTGCGCTCATGGCCTCCGCAATCGATTCAAGCGATACGGTATATACCGCACAGAGGCTGCATGACCTCAGCGCCACGGCTTCCGCTGCGCTTGGCAGACTGCTTACCGCAGCGTCCGTCATGGGCGCTATGCAGAAGCAAGAGCATGCCACGCTCACGTTGCGCATAAACGGCGGCGGTCCCATCGGCACCGTCACGGCAATTTCCGACAGCCACGGCAATGTGCGCGGCTGTGTGGACAATCCGAACGTAGACGTGCCCCTGAAGCCGAACGGTAAGCTGGACGTCAGCGCTGCAGTCGGTACAGACGGCCGCCTTGGTGTCATCCGCAGCTACGGTACAGGTGAGCCGTATATGGGCCAAGTGGAGCTCGTCAGCGGCGAGATCGCCGAGGACATCACGAATTATTACGCCGTGAGCGAGCAGATCCCCACGGTGTGCGCACTCGGCGTGCTTGTAGACCCGAACACGAACGGCGTGCTGCTTGCAGGCGGTTTGCTTATTCAGGTGCTGCCCGGCGCACTGCCGCAGGACATTGAAAAGCTGGAAGCGAATATCGCAACTCTGGAGCCTGTCACCACCATGCTTGCAAAAGGCATGACCGTGGAGCAGATGGTCGACACGGCGCTCACGGGCTTTGAAGTCGAAAAGCTGGAGGAAATCCCCGTGCACTACGCCTGCACATGCAGCCGTGAGAAGTATTATAATGCCCTTGCGACCTTGGAGCCGGATGAAATCGATACGCTGCCGGCTGTGGACGGCAAGGTGGAAGCGGTATGTCCGTACTGCTGCCGCAAGTATTACTTCACAAAAGAGGAGCTGCACGAACTTGCCGAAAGCGTGCGCGAAAAGCGTAAAAATGTCTCAAAATAACTTTTTTGAAAAAGTTTTGGAAAAGGTATTGACTTTTTAATAAGCATGTGGTAATATATACAACGTCGCTGGAAGACATAAGACTTCAAAAGAACCGTAAGTTCTGTTGAAAGATTTCTGAAAAGCGATGCTGTTTGGGGGTATAGCTCAGCTGGTTAGAGCACCTGCCTTACAAGCAGGGGGTCATAGGTTCGAGTCCTATTGTCCCCACCAAATGTGGCCCGGTAGTTCAGCTGGTTAGAACGCTAGCCTGTCACGCTAGAGGTCGACGGTTCGAGCCCGTTCCGGG
>OLFX01003553.1_pt1 | contig 10085 bp, 6 predicted proteins | sample 1605091 | NCBI WGS metagenome assembly OLFX01 (sample SAMEA3888906, study PRJEB22519) | human gut metagenome | biome: human gut; feature: human-associated habitat; material: faeces | place: Denmark | collected 2012
GACGGTACCGCTGGTACGTTATTATTCCAATAATGCGGCATCCCTGCCTTCTCCTTTTAAGGCATTGCAGATGGGCAATGTATGGAGAGCGGACAGACCTCAGAGAGGAAGATATCGTCAGTTTATGCAGTGTGATATCGATATCCTCGGTGAGCCGTCTAACTTAGCAGAGATCGAATTGATCCTTGCAACGACCACCACATTGGGTAAGCTGGGATTCAAGAATTTCCAGATCCGTATCAATGAGCGCCGTATCCTCAAGGCAATGGCTGCTTATAGCGGATTCCCCGAAGAGTCCTATGACAGCGTATTTATCACTCTGGACAAGATGGACAAGATCGGTCTGGAAGGCGTGGAAGCTGAGCTTTTGGAGAACGGTTTTGATAAAACATGTGTAGACAAGTATCTGGAACTGTTCAAGGGTCTGGAGAGTGCAGAGGATGGTGTGGCTTATCTGGCGGATACCCTGGAAGGATTCCTGGAGCCGGAGATCGCCCAGAGCCTCAGAGAGATCATGGACAGCGTCAAAGCCACCAAGGCTTCTGATTTCGAGATTGTCTTCGATGCTACGCTGGTAAGAGGTATGTCCTATTACACCGGAACTATTTTTGAGATCGCCATGCCGGAATTCGGCGGCAGCTGCGGCGGTGGTGGACGTTATGACAAGATGGTAGGCAAGTTCACCGGTAATGATGTACCCGCCTGTGGATTCTCCATCGGTTTCGAGCGTATCATCATGCTGCTCATGGAGAGAGGATTCAAAGTTCCTACGAGACCGAAGCAGGTAGCATACCTGATCGAAAAGGGCGTCAGTGGTGAAAGACTGTGTGAGGTGATCGCACAGGCCCAGGAAGCCCGTAAGGACGGTACGCAGGTACTGGTAGCCCGCATGAACAAGAATAAGAAATTCCAGAAAGAACAGCTGAACAAGGAAGGCTACGAAGAATTCGTGGAATTCTATAAAGAAGAATTAAAGAGATAAAAAGCAACAGACGAAGGAGCAAAAGCAATGATTCAGTCCAGAACCCATAATTGTAATGAACTTCGGATCGGCAACGTTGGCGAGAGAGTCACACTGGTCGGCTGGTTCGAGAACATGAGAAAAGTCAGCAAGAATCTCGGATTTGTCATTTTGCGTGATTTCTACGGAACCACTCAGCTGGTAGTAGAGACCGAAGAGATGATGAACGTGATGGATGGCATCAACAAGGAGTCCACCATCTCCGTGGAAGGTGTGGTAAGAGAGCGTTCCAGCAAGAATGCCAATCTGCCTACCGGAGAGATCGAAGTTGTGCCCGACAAGATCGAGATTTTAGGTAAGTGTATCTACAATGCACTTCCTTTTGAAATCAATCAGTCCAAGGATGCAGACGAGAATGCCCGTCTGAAATACCGTTATCTGGATCTGAGAAATCCGAACATGAAGAAGAATATCGTGATGAGAAGTCAGATCGTGGCAGAGCTGCGTCAGAGAATGTATGCTCTGAACTTCATGGAGATCACCACCCCTATTCTGACCTGTTCTTCCCCGGAAGGTGCGAGAGATTATCTGGTTCCTGCCAAATCATCCCGGCAAGTTTTACGCTTTGCCCCAGGCACCCCAGCAGTTCAAGCAGATCCTGATGGCTTCCGGTTTTGACCGTTATTTCCAGATCGCTCCCTGCTTCCGTGATGAGGATGCGAGAGCAGACCGTTCTCCCGGAGAGTTTTATCAGCTGGATATGGAGATGGCCTTCGCTTCTCAGGAAGATGTATTCTCCATCGTAGAGCAGGTACTTCCTCCCGTATTTGAAAAGTACGGTATTTATAAAAATGCTTCCAAGGCTCCGTTTGTACGGATCCCTTATCTGGAGGCTATGGACAAGTATGGTTCCGACAAGCCGGATCTGCGTATCGATCTGGTACTGACCGATGCCACCGAGGTAATGCAGGGCTGTGGCTTTGCTGCTTTCGAAGGTCAGACGGTAAAGGCCATCGTGGTGGATGGCTTCACCGCTACCCGTAAGCAGATCGATGCTATCTGCGCAGAGGTAGAAGTACAGACCGCACGCAAGGGATTCTGGTTCCGTGTAGACGAGAACGGAGAGTTCGTAGGCGGTATCTCCAAGTTCTTGCAGGATCGCAAGGAAGAAGTCATCAAGGCTCTCGGCCTTAAGAACGGTGACTTTGTAGGGCTTGCCGCAGGCAAGAAGCTGGAAGCGCAGAAGACAGCAGGTGTATACAGAAAGCTGCTGGGTGCAGCCAGCGAGAAACATATGAAGAAGGATTGCTACGAGTTCTGCTGGATTGTGGATTTCCCGATGTATGAGATCGGTGAAGAGTCCGGCGAACTGGAATTCTGTCATAATCCGTTCTCCATGCCCCAGGGCGGTATGGATGCGCTGAACAATCAGGATCCTCTGGAGATTCTGGCATACCAGTACGATCTGGTCTGCAACGGCGTAGAGCTGTCCTCCGGCGCAGTGAGAAACCATGATCCTGAGATTATGATCAAGGCATTTGAGCTGGTAGGTTTGGGTGAAGCCGACGTGAAGGCTAAGTTCCCTGCCATGTACAATGCATTCTGTTACGGAGCACCTCCTCATGCAGGAATCGCTCCCGGCGTAGACCGTATGATCATGTTGATCTGTGGTGAGGAAAGCATCCGTGAGATCATTCCTTTCCCCATGAACAAGAATGCCATGGACATTATGATGGGAGCACCGGGCACGGTAGAGCAGAAGCAGTTGGATGAACTGCATCTGGCCATCACCGCCAAGCCGGAAGAATAATAATGAGGCTGTCGCACGATTTCTGTGTGACAGCCTTTATGTTGGGTATATATGGCAATTTGTCAGGAGAAGAATATGGCTGTAGGAATTTATGTATTGCATCTGCACCCAGGTGAGGAAGAAATCAGGCGGACATTCCTGCGGGAAGCTGCAGAATGTGTGGATCCGGTGCGGTGTAAGAAGGTACAACGGCTGAAAAGCACCGGAGCAAAGGCAGCCAGTCTCGGCGCGGGAATGCTGTTGCAGAAGATGGCTCTGGATCTGATAGACGGTACGGAGAATACCGGAATCCTGTTTCTGGAAGAGGATGAGCTGCTTGCGGTGTTACAGGAGCGGATGCACCGGGACAAGGCGGGGGCGTTATCCTTTTCCTACGAATATGGAGAACTGGGGAAGCCACAGATCGTGAATATCCCGAAAAAATTCAATCTGTCTCATTCCGGAGACTATGTGGTCTGCGCGGTAGGAGACGGAGAAGTGGGAGCGGACATTCAGAAATGGGTTCCCTATAAGGAACGGACGGCAGAGCGTTTTTTTGCGCCAACGGAATGGAAACTGCTGCAGGAACTGCCTGCGTCACAGCGCACGGAACTGTTTTACCGATTGTGGAGCAGAAAAGAAGCCTACGGCAAATACACCGGCCAGGGGATCGGCAGTGCAGTGGGAGAAGATTTCTCCGACGAACAGAACTGGCAGGAAAAGCAGATATGTTTCCGGGAATGGGTTCTGGAGGATAGCTATTCGCTGGCGGTCTGTTACGGAACAGCAGAAGCGTAAAAGATAGGGGACGGGAAAGCTGTACAGGGATAGGAAGCATGAAAAGCGGATGCGCCTTACATGGAAAGCGCGAAGAAATGAGGACTTTATGAAAAGATTAATGATGTATCTGAAAGATTATAAGAAAGAGTCCATACTGGCACCACTGTTCAAACTGCTGGAAGCATTTTTTGAACTGTTGGTTCCTCTGGTAATGGCAAATATTATTGACTATGGTATTTCCAACCGGAACATGGGGTATATCGGGAAAATGGGACTGCTCCTGCTGCTCCTTGGTGTAGTGGGACTGGCGTCGTCCATTACGGCGCAGTTTTTCGCAGCCAAGGCGGCAGTGGGATTTTCTACCAAGTTGCGTCAGGCATTGTTTGATCATATTGAGGATCTGAGCTTTACGGATATTGATAAGGCGGGAACTTCCACCATGATCACCCGTATGACCAGTGATGTGAACCAGGTGCAGTCCGGTATCAATATGACCTTACGTCTGTTCTTACGTTCCCCGATCATTGTTTTTGGTGCCATGATCATGGCATTCACCATTGATGTGAAATGTGCCCTGATCTTTGTAGTGGCGATTCCTTTGTTGTCCATTGTGGTATTCGGTATTATTTTATCCACAATCCCTATGTACAAAAAGGTGCAGTCCAGGCTGGATCAGGTATTGGGCATCACCAGAGAGAACCTGACCGGTGTCCGTGTCATCCGTGCATTCCATCAGGAAGCGAAGGAAGAAGAGCGATTCCGGGAGAACAATGAGGCATTGTCCGCCATGCAGATCTTCGTAGGCAAGATCAGCGCCTGCATGAATCCTGTGACCTATATCATTGTAAACGGAGCCATCATTGCTCTGATCTATACTGGCGCCGTACAGGTCAATATCGGTAACTTAAGCCAGGGTGAGGTAGTAGCGATCATCAACTATATGAACCAGATCCTGGTAGAGCTGGTGAAGCTGGCGAACCTGATCGTAACCATGACCAAGGCTTTGGCCTGTGCAGAACGTGTAGCTTCCGTTTTCGATATCGGCGCAGATGCTGCATATGTGGGAGCGCAGAATCAGAAACTGGCGGATAAGGTAGATAAGAGCGCACCTTTCTTAGACTTCAAACATGTATCCCTGACTTATCAGGGAGCCGGAGCACCTACTTTGCAGGATATGAACTTCACCGTAAACCGTGGCGATACCGTAGGTATCATCGGAGGTACCGGTTCCGGTAAGACCTCCCTGGTGAACCTGATCCCCGGTTTCTACCCGGCGACAGAAGGTGAGATCCTGTTGGAAGGCAGAGATATCCGGACCATGAGTGATGAGGAACTGCGCGGACGTATCGGCGTCGTACCGCAGAAGGCAGTCCTGTTCAAGGGAACGATCCGCAGCAACCTCCAGTGGGGCAAGCCAGACGCTGCCGAAGAGGAGATGTGGAAAGCACTGGAACTGGCACAGGCATCGGAAGTGGTAGACGGTAAGCCCGGAAAGTTAGATGCAACTGTGGCACAGAACGGTAAGAACTTCTCCGGTGGACAGAGACAGCGTCTGACGATCGCAAGAGCCTTGGTCAGAAATCCCGAGATTCTGATCCTGGATGACAGTGCCTCCGCACTGGACTACGCAACGGATGCAAAACTCCGTGCAGCAATCCGGACTTTGGAAGATAAGACCACAACCTTTATCGTATCCCAGCGCGCCTCCACGATCCGCCATGCGGACAAGATCATCGTTCTGGATGATGGAGAGATCGCAGGTATGGGAACCCATGATGAGTTGTTAAAGGACTGCACCGTATATCAGGAGATTTATTATTCCCAGTACCCTGAACAGAGAGGAGGTGTTCGGTAATGCAGAAGAAAAATAACAAAGAGACGATGAAGCGGGTATTGAAATATATCCGGAAATATACACCGGCACTGGTACTCTCCCTACTGTTAGCAGGCCTGACCGTGTTACTGACCTTATATATCCCTATCCTCACCGGTAATGCGGTGGATCTGATCATCGGCGAGGGACAGGTGGATATGCCCGACATCTTTGCCATTATGAAAAAAATCGCTATCGTCATGATCATCACGGCAGTAGGCCAGTGGGTTATGAACACCTGCAACAACTATATTACCTATCATGTGATCCGGGATATCCGTACGGATGCTTTTGCGAAGCTGGAGATCCTGCCCTTAAAATATCTGGATGCCCATGCTTACGGTGATATCGTGAGCCGTGTTATTGCGGACGTGGATACTTTCGCAGACGGTCTGCTGATGGGATTTACCCAGCTGTTCACCGGTGTACTGACGATCCTGTGTACGCTGGGCTTCATGTTGGTGACCAATGTGCCCATCACACTGGTAGTAGTATGTATCACTCCGGTATCTTTCCTGGTGGCAAAATTCATTGCAACCAAGACCTACTCCATGTTCAAGGAGCAGTCCGAGACCAGAGGCGAGCAGACCTCCCTGATAGAGGAAATGATCGACAACCAGAAGATCGTAAATACCTTTTCCAGAGGAGAAGCGGTGAAGAGCAAGTTTGGGGAGATCAACGGCAGATTGCAGAAATGCTCTCTGAAAGCTATCTTTTTCTCCTCCATTACGAACCCGGCGACCCGTTTCGTTAACAGTCTGGTATATGCCGGTGTCGGTGTGTTTGGTGCGCTCGTAGCGATCAAAGGCGGTATCAGCGTAGGTCGTCTGTCCTGCTTTTTAAGCTATGCGAACCAGTACACCAAGCCCTTCAACGAGATCTCCGGCGTGGTAACAGAATTGCAGAATGCTTTTGTCTGTGCCGGACGTATCTTTGAACTGATCGACGAGGAGCCTCAGGTGCCCGATGCTGCGGATGCAAGAGTATTAGAAGAGGCTCAGGGCAACGTAGATCTGAAGGATGTATATTTCCAGTACGTACCGGAGAAGAAGCTGATCCAGAACTTTAACCTGCAGGTAAAACCCGGTCAGAGAGTTGCTATTGTAGGTCCTACCGGATGCGGTAAGACCACCGTCATCAATCTGCTGATGCGTTTCTACGATGTGAACTCCGGCTCCATTAAAGTGGACGGCACAGATATCCGGGATATCACCAGAGGAAGTCTCCGTACCAATTACGGTATGGTGCTGCAGGAGACCTGGTTACGTTCCGGCACTATCCGTGACAACATCTGCATGGGTAAACCGGACGCTACCGAGGAAGAGATCATCGCAGCAGCCAAGGCATCCCATGCCCATAGCTTTATCAAGCGACTGCCCCAAGGGTATGACACCGTGATCACCGAAGACGGCGGCAGCCTGTCCCAGGGACAGAAACAGCTTCTGTGTATCACCAGAGTCATGCTGTGCCTGCCCCCCATGCTGATCCTCGATGAGGCAACCTCCTCCATCGATACCCGTACCGAGATCAAGATCCAGAACGCATTCGCCACCATGATGGAAGGCCGCACCAGCTTCATCGTAGCCCACAGACTTTCCACCATCCAGAGCGCTGATGTCATCCTGGTAATGAAAGACGGAAACATCATCGAACAGGGCAACCATGAGACCCTGCTGGCAAAGGGCGGTTTCTACGCGAATCTGTATAACAGCCAGTTTGCCGTGTAACGAGACATGCAAAGGCAAGGAAACTACCACTCAATGGGGAGCTTGCTCACCAGGGAGTGGTAGTTTTTTTGACTTTATACGGCGACAGCCGTCATCCGCCGAAAGCCCGTCAGGGCTTTTGGCGGATGCTGGCATGGCTCGTTACACTTTCCCCGGTAGCGGCACGCCCTTTGCCCTTGCCATTCTCTTTCAAAAAAGACAGAAAATATATAGAAAATTGTCGAAAAATGTAAAAATATACCAGTACAATAAAAATATTGAAAATAAATTAAAATATTTCAAGAAATGTGTTGACAAATGTACAAGCATGTATTATATTAGACTTAACAAAAGGGAAACGGAACAACCCAACAAAGAAGGTTGGGAGAGAAGTACAAAAGAATCTATAGAAAGAGAGGTACAGTCCACCTAACAATTAAAGTCCTACCACAGTCTTCCATGATGTACAACTGAATAGAACTACCAAAGAGAACCAATTTACATAGAGAACATCAAGTACACAGAAGAAAAAGTAATGAACAACAGAAGATAAGAATTATCTCACATTACAGTACATACTTACAAAAGAAAAGTGGAAAGAGAACAAAAGACAAAATGGAAGATCAAATTTAAGAAAGAGAGGGCAAGCCATTGGAGCCTGTAGTCTGAGAGGGCGTACTGATTGAAAGAATGATCGGTACGCTCTCTTAATGTTGTATAACTATTCAGAGCCAAGTAAAAAATCAAGATGGTCGTCAAATGCTTGCATTTGTAAGTCCATATTGGATTTTTTATTTTGCGAATGAGGTTCTGAATAGTTGTACAATTTTCCAGTGGAAAAACCTACCGATATCATGTACAATAGAAGAATAGTACAGATAGAGGAGTTATGAAAATGGACACAAACGAACAGAATCAGCAGGACAAAAGAGAACTCAGACATAAGAGAAGACAGAGAAATCAGATCATTGCATATACGGCCGTAGGTATTATGATCCTGTTGCTGGCGGTGGGAATTGCTTTTGCTGTAAGCAAGATTACCAGCATGAGTCGTAATCAGGAAGAACAGCAGAACAAGGTGGATGAGATCCTTTCGGATGAGGAGACAATCCAGGCACCGACGGAAAGCCAGGAGACAGTGGTGGAACTCACGGATGAGCAGAAGCTGGATACCATTATTAATGAGGCAATCATCCAGAACATGCCTCTGGAAGATAAGGTAGCCGGATTATTCATTACGACGCCGGAATCGATCACCGGTGTGTCTGCGGCAGTACAGGCGGGAGACGGTACCAAGGATGCGTTATCCCAATACCCGGTAGGTGGAATCGTATACGCTGCGAAAAACATCCAGTCTGCAGATCAGCTGAAGCAGATGATCGATAATACCAAATTATATACCAGCTATCCCCTGTTTATTGCCATTGACGGAGAGGGAAGCGATACAGATGCGGTAGCTGCGGCAGGCCTTGGCACTAAAGTGGACACACCCCAGAGCATCGGGGCTACCGGAGATACCAACAATGCGTACCTAGCGGGAACCACGGTGGGAACTTATCTGGCAGAGCTGGGCTTTAATCTTGATTTCGCACCTTCTGCAGATCTCAGTGTAGTGGATGGAAATGCGGCAGGCAGCAGTTCTTACGGATCGGAAGCGGACAATGTGGCATCCTTTGTAGGATATATGCAGGCAGGATTACAGGAGCAGAAGGTGACCGCATGTATCGGACAGTTCCCTGGTATCGGCAGCAGTACCCAGAGCACGAAGGACGGCATGGCATCTACAGACAGAAGTGCGGAAGATTTCAGAGCCAATGAATTTGTGGTTTTCCAGACTTGTATCGACAATGGCATGACCAAAATGATCCGCATCAGTAATATGGCGTCATCTTCCCTGACCGGAGACAATACCCCCTGCACGTTCTCCAGCGCGGTGGTAACGGATATTTTAAGAAATGAACTGAATTTCCGCGGTGTGATCGTGTCCGGAGCCATGAATGAGGCTGCAATCTCCAATTACTATGGAGCAGATGAAGCTGCGGTACTGGCACTTCGCGCAGGCTGTGATATGATCTATGCACCGGAGAATTTTGAGACGGCATACAACGGAGTATTGGAGGCTGTACAGAACGGCACCATTTCCGAGGAACGCATCAATGATTCCCTGCGGAGAATCTACCGTATCAAATATGCGGATAAACTGGAACAGTAAAGAAGATAGAAGACGATTGCATGTGAGTGCAGTCGTCTTTTTTCTTGTAAAAAATGGCCGTTCATGTTATCTTAGCAATAAGAGCAATATTTCTCTTACAAATTCTCATATCGTTGACTAGCAATCTATAGTCGTTTTCCCAGAGACGTGAATGGAAGAAAGAAACATGAAGTTAAAATGAAGGTGGTGAAAAGAGTGAAGTGTATAGCATAGGAAAAATAAATCAAAAAATATATAAATGTATAACAGAGGATATTATTACCGAAGAGGTTATTATCACAGACAATCAGATTCAACATATTAAGGACAGACATCCAGAGGCATATAATAAAGTATTAAAAATATACAGGAGGCAATAAGTACCCCGGATTATATTATTAGGGATAAGCATGCATATACGGGACTGATTATTAAAAGAATACAAACGGAAGAAGGATTTTTACAGATTGTATTAAGATTATGTACTTCGGGGGATGAACATGGATATAAAAATTCTGTGATTTCATGCTGGAAAATTAGTGAGAGAAGATTGCAGAATTACTTGCGAAATAAAGAAATTCTTTACAGTAGGGAATAAACAGGGTATAATCTATATACAATAAGAGAGGAACTATCCGAGGTGGTAAATTTCGTTGCAACCACGCACCCTATGGGTCAAAAGAGATGCAGGAGAGGCGACGCCTGCCGGATGGTTTCTTGCTTATGTTATTGAGTCACCATTTTGTGGTGGCTTTTTTAGTTTTAACCACATTCGTTGTAGAACC
>OLFX01003560.1_pt1 | contig 10068 bp, 8 predicted proteins | sample 1605091 | NCBI WGS metagenome assembly OLFX01 (sample SAMEA3888906, study PRJEB22519) | human gut metagenome | biome: human gut; feature: human-associated habitat; material: faeces | place: Denmark | collected 2012
ATCGAGAAGGTGGGCGCAGAGCTGCGCAGCATGATGAGCTGGCTGAAGAAGTAAGCCCTCTCAGTCGCTGACGCGACAGCTCTCCCAGAGGGAGAGCCACTGGCGTGCCGGTCGGGACGGATACTGGACGAGTGAAGTTTTCTTGTCTCGGAGACAGTAGTGCCCTGCTGGCGACGAAAGGTTTTGAAATCAATGAAAAACTGGTTTGTAAAGCACCGCGAGGTGCTGGCTTATCTCGTCTTCGGGGTGCTGACCACCCTGCTGAACATCGTGCTGTACACGCTGTTCAGCGGGCTTTTCGGGTACGAGGCCGCCAACAGCTGGGGCAATGTGCTGGACAATCTGCTCTGCATCCTGTTCGCCTATCTCACCAACCGGGCATTCGTCTTTGCCAGCCGGACACAGGGCAGGGAGGCGCTGAAGGAATTTGGTGCATTCGTCACCTGCCGTCTGGGCACACTGGTCTTGGATGCCGCCATCATGATGATCTTCGGCAACCTGCTGGCCGCACAGGGCACAGCGCTTGTGGAGGGCTTCATGAATGGTTTGCTGAGCGCAGCGGCGAATTGGTTTGGCCCGGACACGGTGCTCCACATGGCGACAAGCAGCATAACGCCCCCTGCATCTGTTTCGGACGGCTCTGCCGCCATCGCCGTCATCGGCGGTGCCGACGGCCCCACCGCCATCTTTGTCACCAGCTTCTACGATGCCCAGGCTCTGTGGGGCCTCGCCGTCAAGGTCTTTTCCAATGTGGTGGTGGTCGTGCTGAATTATGTGTTCAGCAAGCTCATTGTTTTTAAGCGCAAGTGAGATGTTTTTTCGCCAACGGCGGAAAAATATCCAATATAACTTAGGAGGTACGGTATTATGAAACGTGGTCTGAAAGGTTTTGCATTTCTGGTCTCCGGCCTTGTGCTGGGCATCATCGGCGCAACGGTGTCTGCAACAGCCATTGCCCTGAGCGCTGTCGGCATGGCGAAGGTACACCGTGCCACCAAGAACTAAGAAGCTGTTTTCAAAACAACTTCGATTCAGGAGGAAAAAGTATGAATCGTGAAGAGATCCTGTCCCACGTCGATCACACCCTGCTCAAGCCTGAGGCCACATGGCCCCAGATCAAGACCCTGTGCGACGAGGCCATCGCAAACCACACGGCCTCTGTCTGCATCAACACCTGCTATGTGAAGCAGGCCGTCGAGTATATGGCAGGCCGCATCCCGGTGTGCTGTGTGGTCGGCTTCCCTCTGGGTGCGATGGACACCGCTTCCAAGGCCTTTGAGGCCAAGACCGCCATCGAGAACGGCGCAGCCGAGGTGGATATGGTCATCAACATCGGCCGCCTGAAGAACGGCGAGTACGACGCCGTGCGCGAGGACATCCGCGCCGTCAAGCAGGCTGTGGGCGATAAGATCCTGAAGGTCATCATCGAGACCTGCCTGCTGACCGACGACGAGAAGCGCAGGATGTGTGACATCGTCTGCGAGGCAGGCGCTGACTACATCAAGACCAGCACCGGCTTCTCCACCGCAGGCGCAACCTTCCACGACGTCGAGCTGATGGTCAAGGGCGTGGCAGGCCGCTGCAAGGTCAAGGCTGCTGGCGGCATCTCCACCGTGGACGATATGGAAAAGTTCCTCGCCCTCGGCGCAGACCGTCTGGGCACCTCCCGCGCCGTCAAGATCCTGAACGGCGAGCAGGCAAAGGGCTACTAAGCTTCCGCTCCGCAAAGGGCACAGCTCCGGCTGTGCCTTTTCTGTTTGCGGGGGAGGCTGCGCTCTGGCAGAAAAGAAATGAGGGCGGGCGCATCATTTTCAAGAAAATGCCGAAAAAGAGTGCAGCCCTTCTTGACATTTCGACGCAGCAATGATAAGATATTACCCGGACAAACTGAATACCGACTTATCAAGAGCGGCTGAGGGGACAGGCCCTGTGAAGCCCGACAACCTGTGCGTGAGCATAAGGTGCCAAATCCTGCGGGAAACCGAAAGATAAGAGTGCAACGCTCAGAGCTTCGGTTCTGAGCGTTTTTAATTGCATAAACTTGATGAACGAGTAGGAAGCTGTCAATATCGATACACACACCCCAACGCCAAGGAGGTACAAAATGGCAAAGCACCGTCTGTTTACTTCTGAGTCCGTCACCGAGGGCCATCCCGATAAGATCTGCGACCAGATCTCCGACGCCATCCTCGATGAGATTTTGACCCACGACCCCGATGCCCGCGTGGCCTGCGAGACCTGCGCATCCACCGGCCTCGTCCACATCATGGGCGAGATCACCACCAACTGCTACGTCGATTTCCAGAAGATCGTCCGCGAGGTCGTGGCTGACATCGGCTACACCCGCGCAAAGTTCGGATTCGATGCCGACACCTGCGCCGTCATCTCCAACATCGACGGCCAGAGCCCCGACATCGCCCTCGGCACCAACGATGAGGTCGGCGGTGCCGGCGACCAGGGCATGATGTTCGGTTATGCCTGCGACGAGACCCCCGAGCTGATGCCCATGCCCATCAGCCTGGCCCACAAGCTGGCCAAGAAGCTGACCGAAGTCCGCAAGAGCGGCGAGCTGGACTATCTGCGTCCGGACGGCAAGAGCCAGGTCACTGTCGAGTACGTGGACGGCAAGCCCGTCCGCGTGGACGCTGTGGTCATTTCCAGCCAGCACAGCGATGCCGTCAGCATGGAGCAGCTGCGCGCCGACGTGATGGAGAAGGTCATCAAGGCCACCATCCCCGCCGAGCTGCTGGACGAGAACACCAAGTATTATATCAACCCCACCGGCCGCTTCGTCGTGGGCGGCCCTCAGGGCGACACCGGCCTGACCGGCCGTAAGATCATCGTCGATACCTACGGCGGCTACGCACGCCACGGCGGCGGTGCTTTCTCCGGCAAGGACCCCAGCAAGGTGGACCGCAGCGCCGCTTATGCGACCCGCTGGGTGGCCAAGAACATCGTGGCCGCCGGTCTGGCCAAGCAGTGCGAGGTGCAGGTGGCCTACGCCATCGGCGTGGCAAAGCCCGTCTCCATCATGGTGGACACCTTCGGCACCGGCGTCGTGGCCGACGAGAAGATCGAGCAGGCTGTGGAGAAGGTGTTCGACCTGACCCCCGCCGCCATCATCCGCGAACTCGACCTGCGCAAGCCCATTTATCGCAAGCTGGCTGCCTACGGCCACATGGGCCGCGAGGATCTGGGCGTGAAGTGGGAGAACACCGACCGCGTGGATGCCCTGAAGGCTGCGGTCGCTGCCCTGTAAGCGGAACACAAAAACGTTTCCCTTCTGGATAGAAGGTAAGTGAAGAGAAGTCCCTCTGCCTGAAAAGGCAGGGGGGCTTTTTTGTGCACAGAGACGCCGGAAAGCAAAGAAACGGTAAAAATTTATAGCCGCAGGCAGAATTATCAGACGATTTTTTGCCAAATGTCAATAAATAGGTAAGTTGTTCTTGAAATACGGGGGGGTAGTGATATGATAGAATCAGTACAGCCGGAGAAGAGACGGCACAGCAAAAAGCCGGGGAGGTGAGGCGCAGGCGGGACTGAGATCAGACCGTAGAAGCCAATGAAAATGATAATGAGGAAAGGAATGAACGACTTTGAAACATAAGGGTAAAATCGGGTATTGGCTGCCCTGCTGGCGGCGGCAATGATGTTTCAGATGCTTCCCCTGATGGTCTTTGCGGATGACGGCGCAGCATCGTCTGATGTGAAGATTGAAGGAAAAGAAGGAACCTATACATCACTCAAAGAAGCAGTGGAAAAAGCCGAAAGTGGCGACACCATCCTGCTGGGTGAAGGTAATTATACGCTGTATGGCATTTCAAGTGACGGTACAACCAAGGATAAAGACCTGACCTTTGTGGGGCTGGGGCCAGATAAGACGGCATGGAACATTGGTGCAAAAGTACTTAACTCCGGTGAGTGCGACACGACGTACAAAGACGACTTTAGCCTGAAAGGCTCAAAAAATGTGACTTTTAAAAATATGACGCTTCGCTCTGGTACGGCAAATTATCTTGGATTTAAGCATTCGAATGATACTGTCGTGGAGAATTGTGCGCTTTATGGGCGAACTACTTACTGGGGATATAATAGTGCAAAGTTTATTGGCAGCACTTTCTATGCACCAAATGGCGATTACGCAATCTGGACCTATTATTGCAAGGAAATGACCTTTGATAACTGCACCTTCAATACCAGCGGCAAGGTGGTCAATGTTTATTCAGACTTTGAGGCGGATCAGCGGGATTATACCATCAATTTCAATAACTGTACGGTGAACTCGACATCTTTTAATAAACAGGCACTGAATATCAATGACAGCAACAAAGGCACTCACAAGAACACAATCAATATCAATAACAGCACAGTTACTGCCGCCAGAGACCGGATTACCTGCTCGCAGATATTTGGCTTCGGCGAAAAATCTAAGTATAATGCAGGCAACACAGACGTTTATCTGAACGGCAAACTCGTGTGGAGCGAGGGCGAGATGAAGACCCATGACTACACCGACGGCGAAAAAGACAATGCATATACGATCGATCCTGTTTCTGAGTGGGAGAACAAGGGCGACCACTTCGAGCGCAAAGTGACCAAGACCTGCAATTACTGCAAACGCCAGTTCCCCAACGTAACAGAAAAGGGCTATCAGCTCAGTTATGACCTGAACGACGGCACCGGCGCAGCAGGCGTAGATTACGAAAGCAAGATCTACCCGGAAGGCGAAAAGGCCACCGTGGCAGCAGCCCCGGCGCTGAACGGCTACCGGTTCGTAGCCTGGCAGGATGAAGCCGACAACCGTTACCCCGTCGGCATGGAGCTGACCTTGACCGCCAACACAACGCTGACCGCGCTGTGGGAGTCTGTGGACAAACCAGAACCCGACCCGGGCCCCGGCCCCAGCCCTGACCCCGATCCGGAGCCGGGCGACGACGGCAGCGGCGCTGTGATCGGTGTGGTCATCGGCGGCGCAGCAGTCATCGGCTATGAGCTCGCCACCCGCCTGTACCTGAAGCACCTCATCGGCGTGGTGCCCTCCACCCGCGGAGAGCTGGCCCTGCTGATGTGGGAGCACGCAGACAAGCCCGAACCCAAGACGGCGTTCACCTACAGCGACATCGATGAGGATGACACCGACCTGCAGAAGGCTGCACAGTGGTGCGTCGAGAACGAATATCTCCATGTCCGCGACAACGACAACGACCGCTTCCATCCCAACGGCTGGGTGCCCAAGCTCAAGGTCATTCAGGCCTGGGACAAGGCCTTCGGCCTGCAGGCAAAGGCGAATGCGGACAAGTAAAAGCGTCTCTTCATAAAGCTTCATCAACCATTGGAAAAAGCGCCCTGCCGCGAAAACGGCAGGGCGCTTTTTTGTGCAGAGACGCCGGAGAGCCCTCGGGGGAGCTTTCCACGCAAATGCAGCGGGCCATTCCATTGCCCGCCCTCCGGATCATTTGCTCAGGAAGCTCCCCGGGGGCTTGCGAAACGACTTCAAAAGTCCTACTTTTCTTGCAAAATCAGACGAAAATTGAGAAATGGCAAAGAATCGGCTGTCTTTTTGTCGAAAACACACATTCTCTTTGAGAAAAAAGAAAAACAGCTGTGCAAGGCGCAGAAAATCCTGACATGAAACAAATTGATATGGCAGAATCGACGAAATGTGATAAAATAAAACTAGATATGCGCTCTTGTGTGCATGATACGGATCGTAAACAGCAATAAGGAGTTATGACTATGTCTATTGAAATTTCCCCGAAGTCGTTCTTTGAGCAGCCCAGCGTGGCAGATATGCGGCTGATCTCCTGCCCCGGTGCAGAGGAACTGACCGGCCTGATCGACAAGCATCTGGTCCGCTGGGCCAAGGCTGCCGGAATTGACAAAGAGACCTTCATTATTCCTTGCGACTGCCCCCGCTTCCAGAGTGGCGATGCCAAGGGTCTGGTGAAGGAGTCGGTGCGCGGCGACGATATCTTCATCGTGGTCGATCCCGGCAACTACAGTGTGACCTACAAGCTGTTCAACTACGAGAACCACATGTCTCCGGACGATCACTTCGCCAACCTGAAGCGCTTGATCCAGGCAGTGGCCGGCAAGGCACACCGTGTGTCGGTCATTATGCCCAGCCTGTACGGCGGCCGTCAGCATCGCCGTGTGGTGCGCGAAAGTCTGGACTGCGCTGTGGCCCTGCAGGAGCTGCAGACCATGGGTGTGCGCAACATCATCACCTTTGATGCTCATGACCCCCGCGTGCAGAACGCTGTGCCGCTGATGAGCTTTGATAACGCAATGCCCACCTATCAGGTGCTGAAGAGCCTGCTGAAGAAGGACCCGGACCTGTCCTTTGATAAGAGCAAGTTTACCGTGGTCAGCCCGGACGAGGGCGCCATGAACCGCAACATGTACTTCTCCAGCGTGCTGGGCTGCAATCTGGGCATGTTCTACAAGCGCCGCGATTACACCCGCGTGGTGAATGGCCGCAACCCCATCGTTGCCCACGAGTATCTGGGCGAGAGCGTGGAAGGCAAGACCGTCTTTATCGCAGACGACATCATTGCTTCCGGCGAGAGCATGCTGGAGGTCGCCAGCAACCTGAAGGAGCGCGGCGCTGCCAACATCATCGCCAACGCCACCTTCCCCCTGTTCACCAGCGGTCTGGAGAAGTTCGACAAGGCTGTGGCCGAGGGCAAGCTGACCTATGTTGTGGGCACCAACCTGACCTACCGGATGCCTGAGCTGCTCACCCGCGACTGGTATGTGGATGTGGATGTTTCCAAGTACGCTGCATACTTTGTGGTGGCTCTGAACCACGACATGTCCGTTTCCAGCATTATCGACCCGCTGAAGAAGATCGAGAACCTGCTGGCAAGCCGCAAGTAAGTTTAATACGAAAAAGGCTCTGCATCCTTGCGATGCAGAGCCTTTTTCGTATCACAAATCAAATAAAACGATCATAATTCGTCTCCATGGCTGCGCAGATACCGAACCAGCATGGGCAGCTCGTAGAGCAGCATGACGACCCAGCCCACCGCATAGCTGTAAGGCAGAGCTTCGATCTCCATTTTCCACACCAGCACGAACACCGCAGCTGCCGCCACACGGAACACCATGTTGAAAGTGCTGGACACCAGCGTGACCTTCAGATCGCCAATGCCGCGGAAGAAGCCCTGAATGCCATTGGTGGCTGCGGGCATCAGGTAGAACAGGGACACGGTGCGCAGGAAGCGCACGCCCAGATGGATGACCTCCGGGTCGGTGACGAACAGCTTCATGATAAAGGGCGCACCGGCAAAGCATACAACGGCGATCAGCACGCCGTAAGCGGCCTCGATGCGCATACCGCAGTGGAAGCCCTGCTTCACACGGTCGTGCTTGCCGGCACCCCGGTTCTGCGCCATGAGGGTGGTCATGGCGTGGCCGATGTTCTGCTGCGGGGTATAGGCAAAGTCGTCAATGCGGGAAGCAGCGGTAAAGGCGGCCATGGCGTTGACACCCATGGTGTTCACGATGGCCTGCACCGCGATCTTGCCAAGCTGCACGGTGGCTTGCTGCATGGCGCTGGCCCAGCCGTAGCTGACCGTTTTGCGCAGCAGCTTGCCGTCAAACACCAGCCAGCGCCTGCCCAGCTGCAGGATGGGCACCTTCCAGCGGATGTACAGTACGCACAGCACGCAGCACAGTGCTTCGCTGACCACGGTGGAAAGGGCGCAGCCGTTGCTGCCCCAGTTCAGCACCTGCACAAAGAACAGGTCGCCGCCGATGTTCAGCACAGAGCTGATCATCAGGAAATACAAGGCACTCTTGCTGTCGCCCAGTGCACGCATGGTGGCGGCAAGGAAGTTATAGAAGAAGGTGAAAATCAGGCCTGCAAACACGATGCGCAGGTAGCTGACCGCAATGGGCAGGATATCGGCGGGCACCTGCATCAGCTGCAGCAGGGGCGTGGCCAGAATGACGCACAGCGCCGAGAATGCCAGAGAAAACACGGTGCCTGCAATGGCGGTGGTGGACACCTGACGCTCCATCAGCTGGGTATTACCGGCACCGAATGCGGTACTGACCAGAATGCCGGCACCCAGACACATGCCGTTGATAAACAGGATGGCCAGAGTCATGAGCGGGTTGGAGGTGCCGACGGCGGCAAGGGCTTCCTCGCCCACGAACTTGCCCACGATGATGCTGTCGGCGGCGTTGTAGGTGAGCTGGAACAGGTTGCCAAGTACCAGCGGAATGGTAAAACGGATCAGGAGCGGAGTAATGGCTCCCTTTGTCATGTCGTTTGTCATGGGAACTCTATGATTTCTCCTTATAACGTATTTACGATCTGCCGTCCGGGCAGGATGGCAAGGGCAGAGCGGCTGGCACCTACATGGATGAGCTGTGCGGCCGCCTGCAAAACGGCACCGGATGCCACCGAAGCCGGGATGGCATCGGTGCGCAGCACCTTTTGCGCGGCCCGCTGCGCATCGGTGGTGTTCACCGCCACCACGTTGTCCACCACATAGGCGTTGAAGTTTTCCGGCACAAAGCCGTAGCCCAGATCACTGATGCCGTGGGGGCCGGTCAGGCCGCCGCCCAGCGCCTGCGATTCGTAAGGCTCCACGGCGGCGATGCGCACATCGTTCGTCCATGCCTTGATGGTCTCGCCCACGCCGGTCACGGTGCCGCCGCTGCCCACGCCGATCACGATAGCGTCCACGGCGCTTTTGCCCTCCCGCGCGATGCTTTGCACAATGGCAGGGCCGGTAACGCGGCGGTGGTACTCCGGGTTATCATCGTTGGCAAGCCAGTCCATGTAGTACCAGCCGTTGGCGGCGGCGGTCTGTGCCGCCAGACGGCGGGCACCGTTCACACCGCTGCGGGCCGGGCTATGGCGGATCTGCGCACCCAGCCGCAGCAGGGTCTCTTGCCGCAGGGCGGGGGCATCCTCCGGCATCACCAGAACCACCGGGTGACCGGCGGTCAGGCCCGCCAGCGTGAGCGCAGCGGCAAACGGGCCGGAGGCCGCTTCAATGATGGGCTGACCGGAGATCAGCTTCTTTTTTTCAATGGCAAGGGCCAGCATCCCTTCGGCAAGGCCGTCCCGGGCCGTGCCGGTGGGGCCTGCAAAGTCCAGATAGGCATACAGCCGTCCCTTCAGCCCGCAGGCGGCAGCATAGCCGCGCAGCTCCACGATGGGGCAGGCGCTGAGCGTCTGGTAAAAATTGGGGTAGATCGGCACGAAGACCCTCCTTTCATGGGATACAACAATATTATCCTAACGCAAAAGGACTGCGCGCGTCAAGATGCGTTTTAGCAAAAACGGCGAATTTTTGGCGGATTTTCTGGAAAAATCTCCGAAAGGCTCTTGACAGGATGCGGTGCATCTGCTATACTTCATCCGTAAAGCAAATGAACTTTACATCGCTTCTCGAAAGTACAGGCACAAAACCGGGGGATCAGAGGATGGCAAAAGACCGGGAAATGGGCTATCTGCTGGACTTCTACGGTGAGGTGCTCACCGAGAAACAGCGCGAAATGCTGCGCCAGTATTACAACGATGACCTTTCGCTGAGCGAGATCGGCGAGAACTTCGGCATCACCCGTCAGGGTGCGCGGGATGCCATCAAGCATGGCGAGAACGCGCTGAAGGAGCTGGAGGAAAAGGTCGGCTTTGCGGCGCGTTACCGCCGCGTGCAGCAGAAGCTGGAAGAGCTGGAGCAAATGGTGATCGATGCACGGTTCGAGTGCACCGGCCCGCAGGGCCTGACTACCACCGAGTACGAACACCAGCTGACCAAAATGTTAAAGCTCATCCGCTCCATCGACGAAGCAAACGAGAGCTGAAACCTGTGAAAGGAGCACCGTACAATGGCATTTGAATCCCTTACCGACCGCCTTGCCGGTGTGTTCAAAAAGCTGCGCGGTCACGGCAAGCTGACCGAGGCAGATATCAAGGCCGCGATGCGTGAGGTGCGCATGGCCCTGCTGGAAGCCGATGTCAACTACAAGGTTGCCAAGGACTTCTGTGCAAAGGTGTCCGAGCGCGCCATGGGTCAGGAGGTCATGGAGAGCCTGACCCCCGCCCAG
>OLFX01003564.1_pt1 | contig 10058 bp, 10 predicted proteins | sample 1605091 | NCBI WGS metagenome assembly OLFX01 (sample SAMEA3888906, study PRJEB22519) | human gut metagenome | biome: human gut; feature: human-associated habitat; material: faeces | place: Denmark | collected 2012
CCGGGCTTTCTCTAGAGAAAGCCTGGATCCCCCGCCCGGGACCGGGCGGGGAACCCACGTCGCAGGTTCCAACCTGCGATGGTCTCAACAGGACCACCTGCCGACGGCAAACCAGGCCCCCGGCCCCACCTGCAGGGCCCAGAGACGTCGGTCCAAACCAGACCACCTGCCGACCCCCTCCCAAAAAATCTCCCCTCCCCCCTTGACAAGGCAACCGTGTTATGGTTATAATACAGTCAGAAACCGTATTACTCTTGTGATACAGAAGAAAGGCAGGTGGTTTCTATGGTCTCCTTTGACGACCTGGTCCTCCTCGACGGGATGCCCATTTACCAGCAAATCCTCCGCCACGTAAAGCTGGGCATCGCGGGGGGGACCATAGCCCCTGGCGATGCCTTGCCCTCCCGGCGGGTGCTTTCCGCCCTGCTGGGGGTGAACCCCAACACGGTGCAGAAGGCCTACCGCCTCCTGGAGGAGGAGGGCCTCATCCAGTCCCGCTCCGGGGCCAAGAGCTGCGTGGCCGCCGACGAGGCCGCCCGGGCCCGGGTGCGGGGGGACCTGCTCCGGGAGGAGGCCCAGTCCGTGGTGGCCGCCATGAAACGCATGGGCCTGTCCAGGCAGGAAGCCCTGGACCTCATCGCCCGACACTGGGAGGAGGGATCCCCATGAAACCTGCGTTTTCCCTGTTTTGCCTGTACCTGCGCCACACCTTCTGGAAGGTTCTCCTGCTGCTCCTGGCCGCCGGGGCGGCGGAGTGGGGGATCTTCACCGCCCGCTGGCGGGCCCTGCCCTACACCCCCACCCTGGCCGAGGCCTACACCCGCAGCCTCCTCCCCCTGGGGTGGGTCCTGGCAGGGGGCTTTGGGGTCCTCTGCCTCCTGCTGGCCACGGCCACCCTGGCCCAGGGGAAGGGCCAGCCGGGGTACACCCTCCGCCGCCTCCCCCTCTCCCGGGGACAGGTGCTGCTGGGGCAGGGGCTGTGGAACACCCTGGCCTTCCTCCTGTTCTGGGGGAGCCAGGCCCTGGTCTTTTTGGGGATGGGGTGGTCCTTCGGCCAGGGCGGGGGTTTTCTGAACCCCCAGACCCTCCCCATAGCGGTGTGGCAGGTCTCCCTCTTCCACGCCTTCCTCCCCCTGGGGGATCCCCTCCAGTGGGCGGGGAACCTGGTCCTGGCCGGGGGGCTGGGGTTCACCGCCGCCGCCTTCACCCAGGCCCTCCACCGGGGGAAGGGGACCTTCGCCTTCCCCACCCTGGCCCTGTGCGCCCTGGTGTGCCTGGGCTCGGCCCCCCTGTCCTTCCTGGCCGCCGGGGGGTGCCTGGTCTGGGGGCTGCGGCAGGCCCTCCGCCAAGAGGCCCCCGACCGGGACGATGACAACCACAGAAAGGAGGCCGCCCCCCATGCGCCTGCGGAAACTCCATGAGCTGGTCCCTCCCTGGACCGACGGGAAACCCTTCCTGTTCTCCTACCTGGCCCTGCTGGCCCTGTGCCTGGCCATCAGCGCCTACAACTACGGCGGCATGCTCTCCCTGGCCTTAAGCCAGGTCCACGTCTACGGCCAGCCCGACGTGGTGGACCCCGGCAGCCGGATGACCGACTTCGCCGACCTGGTGGGGATTCAAGGGGCCGTGTCCAACTTCTTCTCCCACCCGGCCCTGTTCCCCTTCCTGCTGCTCCTGGGGGCGGCGGCGGCGCTGGCGGCGGTCAACCGCCTCTCCTTCCTCCGGGGCAGCCGCAGCGACTATCTCCTGCGCCGCCTCCCCGACCGGCGGGAGCTGGCCCGGCGGGCCTACGCCCTGCCCCTGCTCCTGATCCTGGCCACCCTGGGGACCATGGTCCTGGCGCTGGCCGTCTACTACGCCGTCTACCTGGCCCTCACCCCGCCGGAGTGCCTCCAGCCCAACCAGCTGGGCAAGCTGTGGGACAACTTCGGCTACCTCTTCACCCCCTACTATGAAAGGTGGTTACCCTGATGCTGGAATGCAAACACCTCACCAAAGCCTACCCCGGCAAGGGCCGGGCCCTGGAGGACGTGTCCTTCTCCCTTCCCCGGGGGGAGATCGTGGGCCTGCTGGGGGAGAACGGAGCGGGAAAGACCACCCTCCTGAAGTGCCTGCTGGGGCTGCTCCGGTTCCGGGGGGAGGTCACCCTGGACGGCCATCCCCTGGCCCGGGAGGATTTGGCAAAGCTCTCCTTTGCCTCCTGTGAGCACACCTTCTTCCCCTCCCTCACCCCCCAGGCCCACCGGGACTTCTACGCCGCCCACTTTCCCGCCTTCCGCCACAACCGGTACGCGGCTCTGATGGACTTCTTCGCCCTGCCGGCTCACCGGCCGGTGGGGAAGCTCTCCACCGGCCAGCAAAACCAGTTTGAGGTCATCCTGGCCCTGTGCCAGGGGGCGGACTATATTCTGATGGACGAGCCCTTCGCCGGCAGCGACTACTTCAACCGCATGGACTTCTACAAGGTCCTCCTGGGGATTCTGGAGCCCACGGAGACCCTCTTCCTCTCCACCCACCTGGTGGAAGAGATGGCCCCCTTCCTGGGCCGGGCCATCCTCCTCCACCAGGGGAAGCTGGTGGCCAACGCCACCACCGCAGACCTGGAGGAGGCGGGCACCGACCTGGTGACCTTCTGCAAGCAGACCTATCAGTACCAGGCCAACCGGGTGGCCAAGGCCCTGGCCCGCCTGACCCACGGAGAGGAGGCTGCCCCATGAAACGCACCTTCCTGGCCCTGTGCCTGGTCCTGGCCCTGGTGCTGGGGGGCGTGGGGGCGGCGGCCCACACCCTGTGGGACCAGGCGGGGGCGGTGGCCTTCTCCGCCCAGACCCGGCAGGGGGACCCCGCCGCCGCCCAGGGCCTGGCGGCCACCCAGCAGGCCCTCTGCCGGCCCGGGTACCACACCCTGGGCCGGGCCACCGCCAACCTCCAGTGGGACCTGACCTTTGACCTGGGGGACCCCGCCGCCAGCCGGGCCGCCTTCTCCACCCCGGGGGAGGCCGCCCCGGAGGCCAACCTGGACGCCGGGGTGCGGGTGTCCTTCCCCCACCAGGGGGAGATGCTCTTCGCCGGCTACGGCATCTCGGCGGAGGCCCTGGCCCAGGGGGCCGGGGACGAGAGCATCGACCCCCGGCTGGTCCCCCTCTGCCTGGACGTGGCCAGCCGCACCCCGGCAGGGGGCTCCCACACCGAGACCGTGGACCCCAGCCAGTATCTGGAGGCCTATCCCCTCCAGGTGGACCTGGACCTGGCCGACGTGACCCCCCTGCCCCAGTCCTATGCCGACCTCGGGGCGGCGGACCCCGCCGCCCAGGCCCGGAACCAGGCGGCCCAGACGGCCTTCCAGGCCTTCTTCTCCTTCCCCTTTGCCCCGGACACCCGGTGGGAGGTCACCGTCACCAAGGGCGACTCCGGCTGGCCCAACCCAGACTGGATCTCCCAGATCACCATCCGCCCCACAGGGCCGGACCCGGTGATGGAGGTCCTCAGCGCCCCGGGGAAAGACGCGGTGTACTTCGCCTTCACCCCCACCCTGAGGGAGGGGGGCCGGCTGGCGGACTTCTCCCAGGTCCCCGGGGGATACGGCATCTACCGCCTGGCCCTCTCCGGGAACCAGGGGGGTGATTTCCAGGCCCAGCTGGACAGCCTGGAGCTGGTCTATCCTCTGGACCCCCAGGGGGGCGGCGTCACCGGCCTCACCCTCTCCCCCGACGGGTCCACCCTCTTCCTGGTGACCTGCCAGGGCGGGGAGAGCACCTGCGCCGTCCTGGACACCGCCGAGGGGACCTGCCGCCAGACCTTCCCCCTGCCGGCGGCGGCCTGCTATCCCCTGGACCGGGCCTCCGGCCTGGAGGACGGCGCCCTGCCCCCGGAACGGCAGCAGACAACATCCTATCTGCTCCCCGGGGAGGGCTGCCTCCTGGCCCTGGGGGCGGAGGGTTTGGCCTGTTACCTCCCGGACGAGGCGGGGCGCTACCAGCTCCGCTGGCAGGCCCCAACGGACCAGGGCTTCACCGGCCCCAACGGCGCCGCCCTCCGGGCCGCCTGGAACGGGGAGAAGCTGGCCCTGGCCCGCTATGACCCGGACGCCCCCACCACCGGCCTGGTGCTCCGGGTGTATGACGGGGCGGGGGCCCTCCTCTACGAGGGGGTCTATGACACCAGCCTCAACCATGCCCAGAGCTGGTATGACGCCTCCGGGGCCTTTCAGAACGTCGCCGCCGCCGCCCGGTACCCCGGCGGGGCCCAGGCCCTGGCCCTGTCCTGGGCGGCGTGACCCACACACACAAACACCCCCCAGCGCCAAAGGCGCTGGGGGGTGTGCTCTGTTCCAGGGTTCAGTTGTCCTCGCTGCCGGCCAGCAGGGCCTGGCCGATGAGGCAGGTCTCCTCCTCCACGTCCTGGAGGAACAGGGGGAGCAGCAGGTCCTCTACGGAGGTCTCCACGGTCACCTGGGGCAGGGCCAGGTCTTCCTCCTCCTGGACGTCGGCCACCTGGGAGGTCACGTACCAGTAGGCGTTGGAGTTCTCCACCCGGGTGCCCCAGGCCTCTTCGATGGGGATGATGCCGGTGCCGGCATACTCCGAGGGGTCGGCGCAGTAGAACTGGCCGTCCTTGTACTCGGTGAGGAGGATCCCGTGGGGCACGCAGGCGGCGTGGAGCATGATCCCCTCGGGGTGCTCCGCCAGCAGGTCAATGAGGATGTCCTTGTTGACCTCGCCCCCAGGCAGGGTGTCGTGGGAGACGGTCATCTCCCCGTAGGAGAAGTTGTAGGGCAGGCCGCAGCCGGCGATCCAGAACGCCTGGCGGCAGGAGGCCTCGGTGATCTGGGCCCAATTCTCATCCCCGTTGAGGAGGGCGGCTCTCCGGAGCATCATGGCGGTGGAAGCCAGGGTGCAGGTCCCTCTCTGTTCCTGTTTGAGGAAGACCTGGTCTTGGTTGATTTCTTCATAGGTGGCAGCCAGGGCCGAGGGGACCATCACTGCCAACATCAGCACGGCCATTGCGATCCGAAGAATCCGCTTTCGCATCCAATCTCTCCTTTGTTTCACACAATTCTGGAAATCTACAGGGAAGCGCCCGGCCATTGGTAACGAAATGGCCGGGCGGCTGTTACCGTCTGTTACTTTTTTGTAATCATAGCATACCCCTCCCCTGAATGGGAAGGCTTTTCCGCCAAGTTTTCCCCTTTCTTTTGTTTCTAAAATGGGTTTTATTTGTGGTTATTTTGTTCTTTTGGGGAAAGTGCATAGGGTTTCCCCATTTCTTCCCAATTCCCTTTGGAATTGATAGGGTGATGATACCGAGAGAAGAACCCTGGGGTTTTCGCAGGATAGGGGCCAGCTTTTCCTCCCCTTTTTGGGGGGAACGCCCCCGGAAGGCCCTGGGTTTGGCCCCCTGTCCCCCCTTGCAATCTGCCGCATTTTGCAGTATGCTTAAGGGTAATACACCCAACCACCAAAGGAGGAATGGAACCATGGCCTATGGATCCGTCAAAATGTGCCTGCAGTGCGCCACCTGCAGCATGGTCTCCACCTGCCTGTTCCGGGCACTGAGGTTTCTCTCCTACCGGGACAGCCGGGTGCAGAAAGAGGCCTGCCAGTGGCCCAAGGGAAAAACCCTGCGCCTGGAGATCCCCGGGGCCAAGGGCTTCACCGTCACCGGCACCGAGCACGGCTTTCGCAAACTCCCCCAGGACACCCCGGGGGATGTGACCATTCGCTTCAAAAGCCCCGCCGACGCCTTCCGGGTCTTCACCGGGCAGATCGGCATCGCCCAGGCCTATGCCCAACACCGATTTACCCTCCGGGGGAACATGGGCCTGGCCATGCCCTTCGTGCGATGCGTGGACATCGCGGAGGGGTACCTCTTCCCCTGGTGCCTGGCCAAGCGCATCTTGAAACGACGACCAAAAAAGGAAGTATCCACCGCCCGGGTCTACCTGGCGGTGCTGTTTGGGAGGTAATGCCACATGTCTGCCTATTATGAGTTCAAACTGCCCACCAAAATCCTCTCCGGGGACGGGGCCCTGGAGCACATCCCCCACGAGCTGGAGGGCCTGGGGGCCAGCCGCCCCCTCCTCCTCAGCGACCAGGGGCTGGAGCAGGTGGGCACCGTGAAAATCGTCCAGGAGGCCCTCCATCAAGGGGGCATGGACCCGGCGGAGACCTTCTGCCGCATCCCCCCGGACTCCTCCATTGAAGTGGTCAACCAGGTGGCCGCCCTCTTCCGGGGCAAGGGGTGCGACAGCCTCATCGCCCTGGGGGGCGGTTCCGTCATCGACACCGCCAAAGGGGTGGGCATGGTCCTGGCCCAGGCGGGCAGCGACCTGCTGGACGCCGCCGGGTGCGAGGTGCTGCCCCGGGGGGCCCACGTCCCCTTTGTGGCCATCCCCACCACCGCCGGCACCGGCAGCGAGGCCACCCTGGTGGCCGTAGTGGCCGACCCGGCCAACCGCGTGAAGATGGAGTTTCTCAGCTACCACCTGCTCCCGGACGCGGCGGTGCTGGACCCCCGGATGACCGAAACCCTGCCCCCCCGGATCACCGCCGCCACCGGGTTTGACGCCCTGGTCCACGCCATCGAGGCGGCCACCTGCCTGCAGCGCAACCCGGTCAGCGACGCCTTTGCGGAAAAGGCCATGGCCCAGATCGTCCGGGCCCTGCCCCGGGCGGTGCAGAACGGGAAGGACCGCAAGGCCCGCATGGTCATGGCCAACGGCAGCCTGCTGGCTGGGGCGGCCTTCTCCAACTCCATGGTGGGGCTGGTCCACGCCATCGGCCACGCCCTGGGGGGCGTGTGCCACGTGGCCCACGGGGAGGCTATGACCATCCTGCTCCCCGCCGTCATGCAGTACAACTTAGAGAAATGCAAGGAGCGGTACGGGGAGCTCCTCCTCCCCCTGGCCGGGCCGGAGGTCTACGCCGCCACCCCGGCGGAGCTCCGCGCCCAGAAGACCATCGACACCCTGGTGGCCCTGCGGCAGCAGCTGGCCGACCTCACCGGCCTGCCCACCACCCTGTCCCAGACCGGCCGGGTGAAGCCCGAGCAGTTTGACGAGGTGGCCAGCACCGCCCTGAACGACGGGGCCATCATCGTCAACCCCGCCGAGGCCAACCACGAGGAGATCGTGGGCATCCTGAGGGAGGTGTGGGCATGAGCACCCCGGAACATGTGGCCATGATCGAGGCCACCGTGGCCCGGCAGCGGGCCTTCTTCCAAACCGGCGCCACCCGGCCGGTGGCCGTGCGGGTGGCCGCCCTGCACAAACTCAAGCGGGAGATGCAGGCCCGGGAGACCATCCTCCTGGACGCCCTCTACGCCGACCTGCACAAGTCCCACGCCGAGGGGTACATGTGCGAGCTGGGCCTGAACCTGGACGAGCTGGGCTACCTGGCCCGGAAGCTCCCCCAGTGGGCCAAGCCCCAGCGCCACCCCACCCCCCTGGCCCAGTTCTGCTCCTCCAGCTACCAGCTGGCCGAGCCCTACGGGGTGGTGCTGGTGATGTCCCCTTGGAACTACCCCTACCTGCTCAGCCTAGACCCCCTCTTCGGGGCCATCGCCGCAGGCAACTGCGTGGTGCTCAAGCCCAGCGCCTACGCCCCCAACACCAGCCGGGCCATGGCGGAGCTCATCGCCGCCGTCTTTCCCCCGGACTGGGTCACTGTGATCCAGGGGGGGCGGGAGCAGAACGCCGCCCTGCTGGAGCAGAAGTTTGACTACATCTTCTTCACCGGCAGCGTAGACGTGGGCAAGATGGTCATGGAAAAGGCCAGCCGCCACCTCACCCCCGTCACCCTGGAGCTGGGGGGGAAGAGCCCGGTCATCGTGGACCGCACCGCCAACCTCCCCCTCACCGCCCGCCGCCTGGCCTTTGGCAAGATCCTCAACGCCGGCCAGACCTGCGTGGCCCCGGACTACTGCCTGGTGGACCGCACCGTGCGGGACCGGCTGGTGGAGGAGCTGAAGAAGCAGTTCCAGAAGATGCTGGGGGAGGATCCCCTGGCCAACCGGGACTTCGTCCGCATCATCAACCGCAAGCACTACAACCGCCTCCAGGGCCTGCTGGAGGGGGAGAACCTCCTCTACGGCGGCGGCCACCGGGACGACCCGGACTCCGACAGCGGCTGGATCGCCCCCACCCTGGTGGCCGACACCCTGGAAGGGACCTCCAAGCCCATGGGGGAGGAGATTTTCGGCCCCATCCTGCCCATCATCCCCTACGACACCCTGGACCAGGCCATCGACTTTATCCGCCAGCGGGAGAAGCCCTTGGCCCTCTACCTCTTCACCCAGAGCCGGAAGACCAAGGAGCGCATCCTGAACACCTGCTCCTTCGGCGGCGGCTGCGTCAACGACACCATCATCCACCTGGCCACCCACCACATGCCCTTCGGCGGGGTGGGCCAGAGCGGCATGGGCAGCTACCACGGCAAGAAGAGTTTTGAGACCTTCTCCCACTACCGCTCCATCGTGGACAAGGCCACCTGGCTGGACCTGCCCATGCGGTACCAGCCCTACACCAAGCTCAACAACCTCCTGGTGCGGATGTTCATCCACTGAACCGCCCCCAGGCAGCAGAACGCCCCCGGGCGGCCCTGTTTGGGCCGCCCGGGGGCGTTTTCGGGTTTCGTCAGGGCTCCTCCGGCAGCAGGACGGGGTCAAAGGCTTCCAGGGCGGCCTGGTCTGCCTCCGCCGCCCACACCCGGCCGAAGGTGGCCAAAAGGCCGGTGGTCTGGCCGCTGGGGGCGTCGGGACTCCCGCTGTCGCCCTGGCCCTGGATGGAGAGGGTGACGTCCTCATCCGCCAGGGCCCCCTGGAGGCGGCGGCAGAAGGTGGCCAGGGCCGCCTCCCGCTCCGCCGTGTCCCGGAGGGTGTCCGTCTCCCCCTGGGTGGGGTAGGCGCAGTGGGTGAGGAGGATCTCGTCAAACCCCAGGTCCGCCAGCTCCCGGCACAGGCCGATGAGGTAGGTCTGGACGGTCTCCTGGGTGGGGTCCAGCCAGGTCTGGCCGGCCTCATCCCGCCAGGGGGCGCCGCTGACCCGGTGCAGCCCCAGGTCGGGCTCTGCCGCCACCAGGGCCCCGTCCCGGAGGCAGGAGACCTGGGCCACGGTGTACAGCCCCGGGGTGTCGTTGAGGGCCCGGAGGGCCCCATTCCGGTTCGGGTCCCCGGAGGAGGCGTGGATGTCCGCGGCCAGGGCCAGGGCGGAGACATACCCCAAGGTGCCGTCGGGGTCCTTCATGGACAGCACCACCCCGTCATACCCGACGGCCACTTCCTGGGCCTGGTCCAGCTGATCCAAGGGGAGAAAGACCCCCTGGAAGGGCTCCTCCCCCTGGGCGGGGACCTCCTGGGTGGGGGCGGCAGCGGCAGGGGCGGCGGCCTCCTCCGGCCCCAGCCAGGCGGCCACCTGCTGGGAGAGGGCCTCCGGGGAGAGGATCCCCACCCCGCACAGCAGCAGAAAAGCGCCGGCGGCCACCCCGGCGGCACACACCAAGGCCAAAAGGACCCGCCCGATCCGGGCGGAGAGAGGGGATTTCATGGTGGCAAGGACCTCCTTCTTGGGGGCCGCGGTCGGGGCGGCCGGGGTGGTTGTCGGTGGGTGGTTCCGTTGGGACCGGCGCAGAGTGGACCCTGCAACGTGGGTTCCCGCCCGGTCCCGGGCGGGAGCCCGGCTTTCTCCGGAGAAAGCCGGAGGAAAGAGCGCCGGGGGCCTTGCCCCCTGGACCCCCTTTTTTTATGGCCCGCTCGTTCCCACTCGCTCGTTTTGGCGGTTGTGCCGCATTGTTCCGGTCGTGGGGCTATTTCGTAACCCATCTACGTGCCCTGATTTGGAAACTTTCTTTCGAAAAATGCTTTTTGAGCATATTTCCCGGAAAAATGCGTCCCAAATCGGTCTTAGGATCCCGGAGGAAATAGAACCTCTATCATATCAGGGACAACGATCCCAAAAACCAGCGAGTGGCAACGAGCGGCCTTAAACCCCGGGGTCCAGGGGCAGAGGCCCGGCCCTCTTTCTCCCCATTTCTCGGGAGAAATGGGGACCCCCGCCGGGCAGG
>OLFX01003574.1_pt1 | contig 10029 bp, 8 predicted proteins | sample 1605091 | NCBI WGS metagenome assembly OLFX01 (sample SAMEA3888906, study PRJEB22519) | human gut metagenome | biome: human gut; feature: human-associated habitat; material: faeces | place: Denmark | collected 2012
AACTGTAAAACAGGCAACCAAGAAAGTTGTATTAAAAGTAGGCAAGAAGGTTGTAACAGGTAAGACCTATACCTTAAAGGAAGGTAAGAAAGCAACTGTAAAAGCAACTGTAACAGATGCAAAGGGCAAGAAAGTTACTTCCGGAAACCAGAAGATCAAATGGACTACTTCAAATAAGAAAGTAGCAACCATCAGCAAGAGCGGTAAGATCACAGCTAAGAAAGCAGGCACTGTAAAGATCACAGCTAAGACAGCAGATGGTAAGAAAGTAACATTCAAAGTAAAAGTTAAATAATTGAAAACCTGAAACATACGGACACATGACCTGAGATGCGATAATCCTCTGGTATCGGCATTGAGGGAAAAATCAGGGATCACGAACGGGCGGCATAAAGTTTTGTGCCGCCCGTTTTGTGTGAAATATGTCTAATATGGTACAGCCGGATGTGTTGCAGTTTTCACAAAAATAATTTGAAAACGCTTATTTTGCTGACTTTTTGGGGAAAATAATGATATAGTAAAAATACTGGGTGGAGAATTACCTGTATGTTATCGTTTAAAATGGAAACTGGAGAAAGGAGAATCAGAAGAATGTTTGAAATCGGAGAATATGTTGTGTGTGGCGCGAAAGGTGTCTGTCAGATCAGGGATATTACCCATATTGATATGTCGGGAGCAGACAAAGAGAAGCTGTATTACGTTTTAGCCCCGGTCGGAGATAAGAATGGGACTATTTATGTTCCGACGGACAGTGAAAAGATTATAATGCGCAGAACGATTTCAAAAGAAGAGGCAGAGAGGCTGATTGACGAATTACCGCAGATTGAACTTCTGTGGGTGCCGGATGACAAACAGCGTGAGGAAACATACAAAGAGGCACTCCGTACCTGTGATTATCATGCATGGGTGAGCATTGTAAAGACTTTGTATCAGCGGAAAAAAGAGCGGTTGGCACAGGGAAAGAAAGCAACTGCAGTGGATGAACGCTATATGAAAGCGGCCGAAAATGGACTGTATGGTGAGTTGTCGCTGACGCTTGGAGTACCGAGGGAAAAGATGGAAGATTATATCAGAGAGAGACTTTCGTAAGGAAGGGATTTGACCGGATAGTGAGTGTACAGACAGACGGATCGTCAGAAAAAAAGGTGGGCAGCTGGCAGAAATTTGATCCTGGGATCAATTCTGGAAGCTGTCCACCTTTTTTAGAAGGGATTGTTATGTAACTGTCAGATCGTCGTGTTCACGCCGTTGACGGCAGCGTGTTCATCCTCGTCCATCGGGATGACAAGGCATTTCCTGCCGTCGATGACCTGGGAGTGGATCTGGTCGACTTTTTCCGGTTTGACACGCAGAATGACGTCGTAGGTCTTGACTGCCGGGACGTCATCCCCGTCAGATTCTTCTACCGGAAGAGTGCGTGTTTCTTCTAACTGCTGTTTCAAATTTTCAACCTGCTGTACCAACTCTAATTTTTCTTTGCGTCTGGCATTTGCCTCCACCAGTTTCGGATCTACTAAATGTTCTGCGACCGGGACTTCTTCTCCAAATACATTTTCATAGGTCTGTTCGATCACAGCTGCCTGTTCTTCGGTCACACCGCTCTCTGCGAGTACGGAAGAGATTGTGCTCTTTGTGACAGGAACCGGTTCCGGTTCTGGTTCATCTTCTAAAGCGACCGGGATCAGGTCATTTAAGTTGTCCTGGATATCCATGAAAATGGCATCGCTTTCGTCATCATCTTCCCCGATGACTTCTTTTACAATGCTCTGGAACGTAAGTTTCTGTTCGGTAGCTGTAAATTTAGAGCCACAGCCAAGACCGGATTCCATAAATTCGGAGTGCGGTGTCTTGGTGTCTCTGGTGTAAAACATGACAGAGTGGATATCAGTGCTCCGGTCGGTAAAAGCAGGGAAAACAAATCCGGTGTCCGGAGCTCCAACGACCCAGTCGCGGATACGCGGTCCGATACGGTTTTCATCCTCACGGTAGCCAAGTCCCGGTTTGGTCAGGTTGACCGGGCAGATCGCGCAGAGCAGATACTCGTAAACTTCCTCGGACTCGTCTAATTTATTATTATCAGAAGTTTTTGTCATAACGTCGTAGGCATCGTGGAATACAAGGATCAGATAGTTTCCGACATAGTCGTAGCTGTCAATGACAAGATCATAAAATGCATCCATCAGATCATCATTTTTTAAGGCACTCTCGCGCAGTCCCATCAAAAACTGCTGTCTGCCGCCGGCAGCTTCCTCCGCAGTCGGAAATTCCAGCTCTAAAAGGTTATTTCCAATCGTACCGGACATTACTTTTTTTGCAATCTCCAAGTATTTGTAAAATTCCTCATCTTCCAGATTTAAAAATGTCTCCCCGAAAGAAGTTACCTTATTGTGGTCGGCATCCACATAGCAGCCGCACAGTCTTGTAAAAGTGCAGGCATCTTTCTTAAAACGCCGTTTTAATTCTAAAATATCTTTTTTGTTCATAAATCTATATCTCCGTTTCTGAGGGGATGCCATACAAAAGATAGCGCAGGCTGTTTCATGTCCCCGTAATCTGCAGGAAATATTATAACGAAATTTTAAAACCGGTGCAAGGGGTTATGATTTCCCGTCACGGACAACGGCGTGCTCCATTAACCAGTCACACCATACTGCGTAGTATTTTCCGAGGGGATGCGCATTATCATTGCTGTACTGTGTGCCGAGATTGCCGTTTGCATCGTCAAAAAGTTCATTGATGTCCAGATAATAAATGGTCCGTTGATCGGCTAATGTCGAAATTTTTTGATTAAAGGCGTTGATATTGGCATTATTGAATGTCTTATCCGAGTCTGAGCGCTGTGCAGTCACATGAAGATTTGCTTCCACATAAATGATCGCATCCGGCTGCATGGTTTGCAGAAAATTTACAAACGACGCATATTTTTCAAATGTCTGTGTGACATCGTAGCCAAGTTCATTAATGCCGAGCATCAGATATATTTTATGATAGGTATGGCTGGCTAAAAGATCAGAGATACTGACCTTTCCGATACCGTCCACCATAATTTTTTTATTTTCCAGCTCATAGATACTGAGACCCGAATCACAATAAAAGGTGGCATTGCCCAACGTACCATATTCTTTTAATCCGACGGTGCGGGAATCACCGATCATTAAAGCGTCATCGAAATAATCTGCATCAACAGTGGTCATTTCTGTCATCGGAACTTCTGTGTCCGGGATATCCTGCCGGTCTGTATTGTCAGATGGCGCACCGGAAGTGCCCGATGGTGTCGTGGTGTCCTGTTTTTGTGCGGCGGAGACAGAAGACACGGACAAGGACGTATTTTTGGCTGCATTTATGTTTAACGTTACATATAAGTAAATGAGTGGAATCAGAAGGCAGCTTATCAAAAAGAAAAAATAAAACAATATGGCAGATATTTTTTTTCGCATAGTGTTCCTTCGTTAAAATCTGAAATATAAAAATGGGTCATTAGAGCCAACGTAAATACAGTAAACAGAAGCCCAGAAAATTGCCAGGTAGACAAAAATTTCTGGCACAGAGCCCCTGATTTTTTTTTAAAAAGCGGACCGGAAGCCTTGTAGAAAAAAGGAAGCCGGCAGGGATGATAAAGCGGAAATCATTTAAATTTTTCCAGAAATCATTCACATAAATAATGGCATCATCGGCGGAAAAAAATGGAAATAATTTCCGGGTGTAGACTTCGATACTGCCGGGATCACTGATTCCAAAGAGCATCCACGACAATGGGATCAGAACTGCCATATAAAGATGTCCGGCCAGCGCGTATCGGTCCGTCAATTTTTTCAACAGCAGTTTTTCTGTCAATACAATGACGAACAGGGAAAATCCCCACAGAATAAAATGAAATTCTGTGCCATGCCAGATTCCGGTAAGTATCCACACGACAAGCAGGTTGCGGATCCATTTGCAGGTACCTGTGCGGTTGCCGCCAAGTGGAATATAGATGTAGGTCTGAAACCATTGTCCAAGTGTAATATGCCAGCGCCGCCAGAATTCTGTCATGCTTGTGGAGAGATAGGGGTGCATAAAGTTTATAGGAAGCTTAAAACCAAGCATTCTGCCCAGACCTGCTGCCATCAGGGAATAACCATAAAAATCAAAGTAAATCTGGAAAGAATATGCGTAGATTCCAAGCCATGCAAGCGGCGTGGAGATACTTTCATATCCGATCGTGCCAACATTTGCCCACAGACTGCCAAACTGATTCGCCAGAATCGCTTTTAAGCCAAGTCCCCGGATAAAAAGTTTCATACCCTCCGCCAGATTTTCGGGCAGAAAGCGTCTTGCGCTGTGAAGCTGCCTGCGCAGCATCTCATACGGGGTAATTGGTCCGGAAATTAATTTTGGGAACATGCTGATGTAAGTGCCGAATGTCACAAAATCCCGTTCCGGTAAAATACGTCCGTAATAGATATCAAAAAGATATGCAGTCAGCTGGAACGTATAAAAACTGATTCCGAGCGGCAGAAATAAATGTCTGGAATATTTAAACAAAAACAACCATAAAAAATCGAAAAAAATAACTTTTGTCAAAAAGAGTCTCTTTTTTCCTGGATTGTGTATCTGATAAAGGCGGATTCCGAACACATAATTGAGATAGGTCAGAACCATTAACAGAAACAGTGCATATGGCTGTTTGATCACTCCGACTGCATAAAACAGGATGCTCCCTGCAAAGAGCGTACTGTTTCTGAAAGCAGCAGGTGTGACATAATAGGCAAACAGAAATAATGGCAAAAAAATAAAAATAAAGTTGAGACTGCTAAATACCATGCCAGGATCCTTTACTGCATAGACATTTCTTATTTTAAAATATCGGCGATCACATCGTGCGGGATCGTAAATTCCACAACACCCATAGACATCGGACCGACATCGCCCTCGTTGAAGCTGATGACGAGATTTCCGTCAGCATTAATATAGAAGGAAGTGTCATCGTTAATGGAGGTAAAGTTCCATTCAGGAACTTCCGTATCATCCAGCCAGTAGGAGACATTTTCATCGGCATCCATCTGCCCGCGCATCTGGGATTTGATGTTTTCACTGATCGGAGTGATATAGTCAGATCCCTCTTTAAAAAGATCTTTTAACGCAAGGCGTTCCCCGGTCTTTAAATCAATCGTGTAATAATAATCCATCTCATAACCGCTTCCGGCAGCCTGATAACACATCAGTTTTAAGGTAAAATAGTCGTCAGTTGTGTTGATGACCTCATGTTTGATCATGATATCCTGATAACCTTCGTTGTTCATGTTCTGTTTGAACTCTGCGATCAGGCTGTCGCTGATCTTTTCAATCTCCGCATTGATCTCATCGGTTGATTTCTTTAAATTTTCCCCAACCGGGTCTTCCGTTGTTTTTTCAGTGGAAGCGACAGTTTCCGGTACCAGTTTTGGAACATTGACATCGGCGTTGTTTCTGTCGCTGCTGTACTGGTAATCGCGGAATGTGACGACCTCGATCAAATTTCCAAGCAGTGGGATCTGTTCCATCGCATAGGCGATACTCGGTGAAGTATTTGGCAGGATGACAAACGCTGCGATCGCTGCGGCAGCGCCAACCCAGATTCTTGTGATAATGGTTTTATTGTGTTTGTTCTTCTTCTCGGCTTTCGCCTGATTCATTTTTTCTTTCATTTTTATGACCTCCTTTTCAGGCATTTGCGAGGTGTCATAGGATTTTTTTAATTGATAAAAATCATTGGTGTTCATTCGGTTACCTCCATTTTCAGTTTTAACTTCTGCATACTGCGGTACAGACGGCTTTTTATGGTATTGACATTTTCATTTAAGACGCGGGCGATATCTTCGATTTTTAAGTCCTCGAAATACCGAAGTTCCACGATCGCCTTATCCTCCGGGGACAAAGAATCGAGCGCAGTTCTAAGATCTAAGTCCTGATACTGGTCCGGTTTTCCCTCTGCGATCAGTGAATCCTCGTAAGAAATGGTATCCGGCCGCTTTAAATGATGAAAAATCTCATTTAACATGATGCGGTAAATCCAGGTCGCCGCATATTCCGGCTGCCTTAGGGAAGCACTGTTTTTGATCGCCAGATAGGCTCCGTTTTGTACAATGTCACTGGCATCGTCGGGATTATGTACATAGCTGTATGCAAGATGATAGTAGCGGTTGTAATTCTCAAGCAGCAATCGTTCGATGAGATCATCATTAGATTCTGCTGTATGTTTTTTTTCTTTTCCGGAAAAGAATTTCAAGATCAGATCCTCCTTTGCAAATATTTGATTCTTTCGAATCATCTGACTATTAGATATAGCATAGCCACAAAAAGTTTCAAAATCAATGCAAAACATCAAAAAGGTATGGTATAATGTGCGTAAGCATTGAGCAGTGCCAACGAAGTGAACAATAAAAAATGACTGCTTGCAGGCACTTTTTTATTGTTTGCTTCGTTGATAGGGCGAAAGCCCGTCAGTCCGGAAAATCTCTGATTTTTCGGACGTGCACTGCGGAATGAAGTGCAGCAAGAATTAAAAATGGAGACAAAAACAATGGACATAAGATTTGCAACAATAAATGATATAGATGCGGTCACAGAGTTGGAAAGACAGTGTTTTCCACCGGAAGAAGCAGCAGAAAAGGATTCTTTTGAAAAACGCCTGACCGTATTCCCGAATCATTTCTGGTTACTGGAGGATTCCGGGAAACTGGCAAGCATGATCAATGGAATGACGACAGATATTCCAATCCTGCGGGATGAGATGTTTGAGGATGCCACAATGCACCGTGAAGAGGGACAGTGGCAGATGATCTTTGGAGTGGCAACGCTGCCGGAGTATCAGAAAATGGGATGTGCGTCGAAACTCATGGAGCGCGTGATCGCGGATGTCAAAGAGCAGGAACGAAAAGGGATCGTTTTAACGTGTAAAGAGAGTCTTATTCCATTTTATGAGAGATTTGGTTTTGTAAATGAAGGAAAGTCCATGTCAAAGCACGGGGGAGCCGTGTGGTATGATATGCGGCTGGTATTTGAAGAATTGTAGGGAAAAGGAATTATTATAATATGAAGAAACACAGATTGCCATACATGGTTGCAGGGGCAGTATTGTTTGCTGCACTTTTTACCGGATGTACCAATGAGCGCTTAGAAGATGAACTGGATTTCCGCAAGATTGGGATTAACAGTATGCAGTCCGGTGATTATGAAGGTGCAGTGGCTGCTTTTAACAGCGCACTATCCCAGTGTGTGGGGAAGATTACAGATACAGAACTCGACATCTGCTATTATAAGGCGGCAGCACAGTATGCCGGTGGAGATATAGAGGGAGCTCTTGCTACTTATCAGGCGATGATCGATTATGATGAGGAAAACGGCAACGCATATTATCTGCATGGATGTCTGAGTCTAAAGCAGCAGGATACGGATACGGCAAAAAAAGATTTTGCCAATGCTGTCAAATATAACCCGGATGATTATGAACTGTATGTTGGGATTTATGAGAACCTTGCCGGTAATAATATGACTGAGGAAGGGGAAGAATATTTAAACAAAGCGTTTGATATCAAGGGAAATTCCGCAGAAAATCTTACCTGGCGCGGCAGGATTTATTATCTGCTCGGACAATATGATAATGCAGTCAAAGAGTTAGAAGGAGCAGTCAAAAAGGACAGTGCCAAAGCAAACCTTTACCTTGCACAGGTCTATGAAGCGGAAGAAGATTCTGCAAATGCGGAAAAATATTATCAGGCATATGTCGACAGTGGTACAGCGGACTCTGTGGCAATGAATGCGCTTGCCGAGATCCAGATGGAAAAAGGCAACTATGAAGCGGCGTTAGAGGATATCAGACAGGGACTTGCGATGGATAATGTCACAAATCAGCAGGAGCTTTTGTCAAATCAGATCATTGCTTATGAGTACAGCGGTGATTTTTCATCTGCGTGGGATGTCGTTCAGCAGTACGTTTCCCTTTATCCGGATGATGAGGCGGCGCAGAGAGAATATATCTTTTTAAAGAACCGCCAGAATACGGATGCGGGCAGCGATACAGAAAGTACGGATTCTTCAGATGAAGGGCAAAACTCTACGGGAAATAGTTCCACAGACGATAGCTCTGCACAAAGTGATACCACGAATGATAGTTCTACAGGAGACAGTTCTGCGGAGAATCGTTCAGCACAGAGTGATTCGACAGGGGATAATACTGCGGGAGACAGTTCTTCACAGGATACAGGAAATTAGAATTAGAGACAGCAAGGGAGGAACACATGCCAGAACCCATTAAAATAGAAGAAGTAAAAGAGCGTGTCATTTTAGTCGGTGTCAGCGAACAGGATGGTGACGATGCGGAAGATTCCGTCGCAGAATTAGCAGAACTTGTAAAGACAGCAGGAGCAGTTACCGTCGGCACGCTGATCCAGAAACGTGAACTGATCCATCCGGGCACCTATGTTGGAACCGGAAAAGTGCAGGAAATCGCCGACATGATCGCGGAACTAGGTGCGACCGGTATCGTCTGTGATGATGAGTTATCGCCGGCACAGCTCAAAAACTTAGAGCAGATGTTAGATACAAAAGTCATGGACCGGACGCTGATCATTCTTGATATTTTTGCAGCGCGGGCAACGACAAGCGAGGGAAAGATCCAGGTCGAGCTGGCGCAGTTAAAATACAGACTAAGCCGTCTGACCGGTCTCGGGCGTTCCATGTCAAGACTTGGCGGTGGTATCGGAACCAGAGGCCCCGGTGAGAAAAAGTTGGAGATGGACAGGCGTCTGATCAAAGACCGTATTGCGCAGTTGAACCGTGAATTAAAAGAAGTGAGGAAACACCGTGAGATCACGCGCGCCCAGAGGGAAAAGAAACAGATTCCTGTGGCTGCGATCGTCGGATACACCAATGCGGGAAAATCAACACTTTTAAACCACTTAACGGGAGCGGGAGTGTTAGAGGAAGATAAGCTGTTTGCAACTTTAGATCCGACAACGCGTGTCTTAGAACTGCCGGGCAGACAGGAAATTCTTCTGACGGACACGGTCGGTTTTATCCGGAAACTGCCGCATCATCTGATCGAAGCATTTAAGAGTACCTTAGAGGAAGCCAAATATGCGGACTATATTCTGCATGTGGTAGATGCTTCCAATCCACAGCGGGACAAGCAGATGCACATAGTGTATGATACACTCTACCAGCTTGATATCAGGGAAAAAACGGTTATTACCTTATTTAATAAGCAGGATCAGGTCACAGATGAGGAGCCGATCCGTGATTTTAAGGCAGATCACACACTGGCAATCTCTGCAAAAAAGGAAACAGGATTAGAGGAGTTGAAAGAACTTTTCTGTACGCTGCTGCGGGATAATAAAATATTTGTGGAGCGTACGATCGCTTATCAGGATGCGGGAATTTTACAGCAGATCAGAAAGAGTGGAGAACTTTTAGAGGAAGAGTACCGGCCGGAGGGCATTTTTATCCGCGCCTATGTCACGCCGGAAATCTATGGCAGTTTATAGAGGCTTTGTGTTTACGAAGATTTTTGCATATGGTACACTGATATAAAATTTGACAGAATACAGACAAAATTTTGCACAGAAGCGATGAAAGCGTGCTTCGGAATGGAGAAATTATGACAATATTAATTCAAAATGGACAGGTGATCAATCCTGCCACAGGGATGAATGAAGTTGCAGATGTATTGGTGGAAAATGGTGTTGTTTCTAAGATCGAAAAAGGGATCAAAGAGAAAGCAGACCGGAAGATCAATGCGAAGGGATGTTTTGTCATGCCGGGATTTATTGACATGCATGTGCATCTGCGTGATCCGGGATTTGAGGAAAAAGAAACGATCGAAACAGGCTGTCGGGCAGCAGCACACGGTGGATATACAACGATTCTTGCAATGCCGAACACCAAACCGGTTGTTGACAATCCGGATGTTGTAAATTATGTGCATAATAAGGCAAAAACGGTCGGACTTGTAAATGTATTACAGGTGGGTGCCGTGACAAAAAATCAGGAAGGAAAAGAACTTGCGGATAT
>OLFX01003591.1_pt1 | contig 9963 bp, 5 predicted proteins | sample 1605091 | NCBI WGS metagenome assembly OLFX01 (sample SAMEA3888906, study PRJEB22519) | human gut metagenome | biome: human gut; feature: human-associated habitat; material: faeces | place: Denmark | collected 2012
AGATCTATACCGGGCAAAACGTACAGGCTGAATAAACAAAACGAGCAGCGGCGCAAAACAACGCCGCTGCTCCGGCGCGTATCAGGGCTGCCTCCGGCTTTTGAAATGGGACATATCAAATTACGAATAGACGGTCCGCAAAAGAAGAATGAACGGTTTGATAAGATTTTATCGATAAGTATTGACCGGTATCCGGAAGATATGCTATGATTTTTTTGGATTAAAAAATGCTGTTTATATCAAAAAATAGAACAAAAAGATCAGAAAAGCAGAAGGAGGGAGCCAGCCTTGAGCAGATTGGATATCAAAACCGCAAGCAAGGCCCAGACGGTCGTTGACCGCCTCTACAAGGACATGGAACGCAGGATCGCGTCCAGTCCTCCGGGCCTGTGTCCGATCGATATGTCGCTGACATTTTTGCAGCTGTGCCACGCGCAGTCGTGCGGCAAATGCGTGCCCTGCCGCATTGGACTTGGCCAGCTGAGCATATTGATGGGGCAGGTGCTCGACGGTACTGGTACGATGCTGACCATCGACACCATCGAAAAAACGGCGCGTGCCATCGTCGCCTCTGCCGACTGCGCCATCGGCCGCGACGCGGCGCAGCTGGTCCTGAGCGGCTTTGAGGGCTTCCGGGACGATTACGTGAACCACGTTCAGCACCACCGGTGCCTCGCGTCGCTGCAGAACCCCGTGCCCTGCGTTTCGCTCTGTCCTGCGGGCGTGGACGTGCCGGGCTATGTTGCGCTGGTGCGCGAGGGGCGGTACGCAGACGCCGTGCGCCTGATTCGCAAGGATAACCCCATGCCGACTGCCTGCGCGTATATCTGCGAGCATCCGTGTGAAGCGCGCTGCCGCCGCAATATGGTCGACGCGCCCGTCAATATCCGGGGCCTCAAGCGCTATGCAGTCGACCACGCAGGGGATGTTCCGAATCCTGCCTGTGGGAAGTCGACCGGCAAGCGCGTCGCCATCATCGGCGGCGGCCCGAGCGGCCTTTCCTGCGCGTATTATCTGCGCCTCATGGGGCACAGCGTGACCATTTTTGAGGAAAAGAAGCAGCTCGGCGGTATGCTCCGCTACGGCATCCCGGCTTACCGCTTCCCGCGCGAAAAGCTGGATGCGGAAATCACCTCCATTCTGTCCACCGGAGTGGAAGTACATACCGAAGTGACCGTCGGCAAAGACATTTCCTTCGAGCAGCTGCATAAAGACTACGACTGCCTGTATGTCGCCATCGGCGCGCATACGGACAAAAAGACAGGTATTCCTGGTGAGGACAGCAAGAACGTCATGTCTGCCGTTGAGATGCTGCGTGCCATCGGTGATGATGTGATGCCGGACTTCACCGGCAAGCGTGTCGTGGTCATCGGCGGCGGCAACGTCGCAATGGACGTGACAAGAAGCTCTGTCCGTCTGGGTGCTTCGAGCGTCACCTGCGTCTATCGCCGCAGAATTGCGGATATGTCCGCGCTTCCCGACGAGGTGCAGGGCGCAATTGCCGAGGGTGCGGAGATCCGCGAGCTTTCTGCGCCGGTGCGCATCGAGGCAAACGAAGCGTGCGAGGCCGCCGCCCTCTGGGTGCAGCCGCAGATCATCGGCCTTGCCGACAAGTCCGGACGGCCTCGCCCGGACGCGGCAGACCAGCCAGAAGAACGAATTCCGGCGGACATCATCGTCGTCGCCATCGGGCAGGGCGTGGAGATCGCGGGTTTTGAGCAGGCCGGCATCCCCATCAAAAGGGGAACGCTTATGGCCGAAAGCTCCAGCCAGATCGACAACATGGAAAACGTCTTTGCCGGCGGCGACTGCGTGACCGGCCCGGCCACCGCCATCCGCGCCATCGCGGCAGGCAAGGTCGCGGCGGCCAATATCGACGAGCAGCTCGGCTTCCACCATGAGATCCGTACCGATGTGGAGATCCCTGCGCCGCATCTGGACGTCTGCCCCGCGCGCGGCCGCGTCAACACCAAAGAGCGTGAGGCAGCCCAGCGCAAATGTGATTTTGAAGACATTGAATGCGGTATGACGCACGAAGAGGCCTGCGCGGAGAGCGGACGCTGCCTGCGCTGCGACCACTTCGGCTACGGCATCTTCAAGGGAGGGAGAATCGAAAGATGGTAACACTCACGATCAACGGCAAAACCGTCTGCGTGCCAGAGGGAACCAGCATTCTGGACGCCGCGCGCGCGGCCAATATCGACATCCCGACGCTCTGCTATCTCAAGGATCTCAACGAGATCGGTGCCTGCCGCATCTGCATGGTCGAGGTCGAGGGACAGGAAACGCTTGTCGCCGCGTGCGACAACGAGGTGCATGCGGGCATGGTCATCCACACGAACTCTCAGAAGGTGCGCATGACGCGCCGCGTCAATCTGCAGCTTCTTCTCAGCCAGCACGAGGTAAACTGCGTCAAGTGTACGCGCAGTGGCAACTGCAAGCTGCAGAAGCTCGCCAACGACTATAATCTGCTCGGCGCGCCCTATCAGAAAAAGCTGCGTCCGGCGCCGGTCGACTACTCCGCGCCCATTTTGCGCTTTGAAAACCGCTGCGTCAAGTGTATGCGCTGCGTGCAGGTGTGCGATAAGGTGCAGGGCGTGCATATCTGGGATCTGGTTGGCACCGGCTCCCGGACGACCGTCGGTACGGCAAAGGCGGACAGCCTTTCCCAGTCCCTCTGCACCTATTGCGGCCAGTGTGTGACCCACTGTCCGGTCGGTGCATTGGAGGAGCGCGACGATACCGACCACGTCTACCGCATGCTCGCCGATCCCACCCTCACGACCGTCGTACAGGTTGCACCAGCTGTCCGCGCGGCGTGGACAGAATATTTTGGTCTCTCACCCGAACAGGCCACGCCGGGCGTTCTGGCCTCTGCGCTGCGGGAGCTGGGCTTTGATTATGTATTCGACACCAATTTCAGCGCCGACCTCACCATCATGGAAGAGGGCAGCGAGTTCATCGAGCGCTTTACGCACAGGGATGTGTATTCCTGGCCGATGTTTACCTCCTGCTGTCCCGGTTGGGTGCGGTTCGTAAAGGGGCAGTTCCCGCAGTTTGCAAAGAACCTCTCTACCGCGAAATCGCCGCAGCAGATGTTCGGCGCGGTGGCCAAAAGCTATTTCGCAGAGAAGATCGGCGTCGACCCCAAGAACCTTCGCGTGATCTCCGTCATGCCGTGCACGTCCAAAAAGGCGGAGGCGGCGCTTCCCACGATGAAAGATGCCTGCGGCGGCCCCGATGTCGACGTGGTCATCACCACGCGCGAGCTCGTGCGGATGCTCCGCTGCTCGATGATCGACCCGGCGTCCTTGGAGGAGAGCAGCTTCGATTCGCCGCTTGGCTCCGGTACGGGCGCGGCGGTGATCTTCGGTGTGACCGGCGGCGTCATGGACGCAGCGCTTCGCAGCGCGTACTATCTTGTGACCGGTGAAAATCCGGACCCCGATGCCTTTACTGCTGTGCGCGGCATGCAGGGCTGGAAGGAAGCGAGTTTCGACATTCCCGGTGCAGGCACGGTCCGCACGGCGGTGGTCAGTGGACTCGGCAACACCAGGAAGCTCATGGAGGCGATTGCCTCCGGCCACGTGCAGTATGACTTCGTTGAGGTCATGGCCTGCCCCGGCGGCTGCGTAGGTGGCGGCGGCCAGCCGATTCACGACGGCGAGGAGTGCGCCGAGGCGCGCGGAAATGTCCTGTGGAGACTTGACTACAAGATGCCCCTTCGTTTCTCGCATGAAAACCCCGATGTGCAGGCGCTTTACAAAGAGTATCTCGGAAAGCCGCTGTCCGAACGTTCTCACCATCTGCTGCATACCGATATCGAAGCCTGGCAGATGCCGCAGGAGCTTTGATTGGCGCTGCTTTCAAGGGCACAGCACAAATACGAATATGCGGGACAAGCTTGCCTTGTCTCGTATGTTTTATGTTGGTATTACCGCTTCAGCCACTGCACAAATTTCCTCTGTGAGATCTTGGCCGCTCTCGCATTTCTCTTTTTCCTTCTGCGCTTCCTTACTCCACGCGGAACATACTTTCTGCTAAATTTTTCCTACGCGAATCCACGCGAAGCGGCGCATGTACTCACGACGATAGATTTTGAGCAACTCGTCCTGTGCGTGACTTTGCACATACTGCCGCATAGCGCCGACCTCCTTGCAGGTGCGGCCACGGCTATCGAACACGCGGCTACAATATTCCGTGCTGCCGTGAACCGTGAGCGCAAAATATCTGCCGCAGCTTTGCAGATGCGCATGGAAATTCTTTGTCAGACGCACCCGCGCAGGGAAAAGTCGACATCAGTCATGCTTGCGTCCAGCGCCGTCTGGAGCAGGCGTTTGGATTTGCTGATGCATAGTCGTCAAATTGCCTGGAACGTGCGCCAATTCCCTGTGTGGCAGAAGCTTCATTGGATTTTTTGCAATCCGGTGCCGCCAGTTTTAATCTATCGCTCCATTCCAGCCACAGATAGAAGAAATACGGATGCATGTCCTTCGAAATCATCCAGAAGTTTCTGCACCAGGGTGTATCTGAAAACAAAAAGCCGATAAAGAAGAACGGCACAGCAGAAAGAATCAGGAAGCACAGCGCTCGAAAGAGGAACTGTCCTCGTTGGAAAAGGCAAAACAGGAATACGATCTCTGGGTGCTGGCAGAAGAATATGAGGAATATGAGCGGTAAACCTTTATTTGTCCATGAAAAGGCCCCATCCAACTGAACTATGTCTCAAAGGAGAAAATTTGACCAGTTTATATAAAAACGCCGTGAAATCATACGATTTCACGGCGTTTTGGTACGCCCGACACGATTCGAACGTGCGACCTACAGAGTCGAAGTTTTCAGGCACATCCTGATAAAATACTGTGTTTTCAGGGAATGTCCAGTTTTCGATGAAATCGTCCGTCTTTTCTGAATTGTTGCAAAATCATTGAAAGCACTAGACAAACCGGCTTTTGAAGCTTAGGGGAGGATAGTAGTCAAACAGTAGTCACGCCCCGCCGTTGACGGCAGGGGCGATTCAGGAAATGCAGTTTTTGTTCTGTAAGTACTTTAGACAAACATTCAATGCGGTAGTATTGATCAGGATACGGGTGTCCTCCCGCAGAAGATCTTGCAGACCCGAAACAATGACCTCCTTGCGGATATCTCGATGCAGCTGCTCCTGCGTGACCTCCGGATCATGCTGCGTTGACAGCAAAACCGTATCCACCGAGACGGGGCGTCCGTCTTCATATCGGACGGATACCGGTTTCGAAGGCATCCTTGTTTTCTACAACGATGATTTCATCGTAAATTTTGTGTCCAGCGCATCAGGAACAAACCCGGCACCGATGCCCTGAATTTTATGGCCGCCAACTATGCCTTTGCTCAGCACAGGGGAGATTGCAGGCTCCACGGCCACGACCTTTACATTCGGATTCTGGTTCTTCAGATATTCGCCAACACCAGTGACTGTGCCGCCGGTACCTGCACCAGCGACAAAAATATCAACTTTATCATCGGTATCTTCCCAGATTTCAGGGCCGGTCGTTGCCTTGCGAATCGCCGGGTTAACGTTAAATTGATTGTGCAACTTGTAATAATTGCCCAATCAGTTTCTTTGGCTGATCCCCCCAATCATTGCAGTCGCAAACCAGAAGCAGGCGCTTTTTCGCCCGACTTACAGCAGGATTGATGATCTGTGTGCCGCAGTTTTGCGGGTTCAAGGTGGTTGTAAAAAACTTACCAGTGGTATCAACAACGCTGAACAGCACCGCATCCCATTCGCGTCCCTGCACACGGTGGACGGTCAAACTGACTTCCTGCGGATAACCGCATTTCTTAGCTGTGTCTGCTAGGGTGTATCTGAAAACTGGCGATGTGACCGGCGACGAGGATTTTTTCGCTGAGCACGACATTTTTTTCGTAGGAATACTGACGTATTTCAAAGAAGCATACCTCAACACAGCAGAAAATGACCTGCTGCCCGGTGCGTTGGTAGTTTTCAGATGCCCCCTAAATGAATAAGGCCTAAATGCAAGATTTAGGCCTTATTCAGGAGATAATCTTATGTGTCCCGTGCTCAAAATACACGCCGCGAACTCTGCAAGCACAGTGGCTACCTTTTGACGGTTACTGACGGTCACATAAAACCAGCGGGACGGAAGATCCGTCCCGCTGGCTGCGCATGGAGTTACTTCATGTAGCGATACAGGAAGGTTGCGATCTGGCCGCGGGTGCAGGCGGCATCGGGATCGAACTTGCCGTTGCCAACGCCGGCGGTGATGCCGTTCTCGATGGCCCAAGCCACGGCCTGCGCGTAGTAGCTGTCGGCGGGAACGTCAGCAAAGCTGGCGCCGGAGGCAGCGGCAGGCTGGCCCATGGCGCGCCACAGCATGGTGACCATCTGGGCGCGGTTGATGGCGGCGTTGGGGTTCGCGCCGTCGGAAACGCCCTTGTCCTTGGCCCAATTCTGTGCCTTTTCGTACCAGATGCTGCCGCCGGTCAAGTCCGCGTCATTCTGCCGCGCGAGGATCGTCCAAAGCTGCGCCCGGGTGGTGGAGTTGTTGGGCGCGTAGATCGTGTCGCTTATGCCGTTGACCAGCCCACGGGCGCTGACGAAGTCGATGGCGTCCTTGGCCCAGTGGGCGCGGGTGTCGATGAAGTCCTTGGAGTTGTCCATGATCTTCACAGTCGCGCTGCCGTCCATGGTGAGCCGGATGCTGTCCTCGGTGGGCAGGGAGTTCTTGACGATCTCCTCCGTGCCGTCTGGTTGGACGAGAACCGCCACCGTGCCGGGTTTCACGTTGGAAACGGGAATTTCCACCGCAGTCTCGCCCGCGTTCTTCGGCAGCTCGACCTTGACGGTGGGGGCGGTGTTGGAATCGCGGGAAGCCTCGACCTCAACGGGAGCCTTGACGGCCCCGCCGTTCTTCTTGGCGTCATCAACGGCCTTGCTGCTGAGGGTGGTCTCCGCCGTGGTATGGCCGTTCTTGTCGGTTTTCACCGTGCCGGTGGAGCCGGAAGCGTCCTTGACCTCGGTCTTGCTGCTGCCGTCCGGCTTGGTTTCGGTCTTGGTGGTGCTGCCGTCCTTGTTGGTGGTGGTTTCGGTCACCGTGCCGTCAGACTTTGTTTCCGTCTTGGTAACGGAGCCGTCGGGATTTGTGGTGGTCTCCGTCTTGCAGGTGCTGGCAGAGGGCTTGTCGGAACTGCTGGAGCCGCCGCCACCGCCGGAGCTGCTGGAACCGCCACCGCCGGAGGACGGACGGGAGGTAACAGTCAGCTTGCCGTCCACATAAGTGATTTCGTAATTTTCACCCGCGCTTGCGCCGCTGGCCGTGATCTTAGCCGCCTCGCCGGTCTTGGTCAGGTCGGGCGCGGCCGGGTCGTAGGCCAGTGTGGGCGCGGTGGTCAGCTTGTCCTCACCGATCAGACCGGAAACCGTGTAATCCTTGTCCGGCTCCGGCTTGGAGAGGTCGGGCGCCGCGTCATAGGTGTAGGCGCTCTTGTCCTTGACGGTGACGGTGACCGGCGCCTTGGCGATCACAAAATCAAAGGTCTTCGCCGTAGCCGTGTTGTTGCTCCAGACATAGTTTTCGGTGTCCTTCAGCGTCACGGTCACGGTGTGCGTGCCCGCGCTTTTCCGGACGTTGCCCGCAACGGTGTAAAGGCCGCTCGCCGTGAGGGGGTAGGTCTGCTCTTCGCCGCTGTAGGTGAACTGCGTCGGGTCTGCTGCGGGGATCTCAACTTTCGCCTTAGCGATGGTAACGCTGACGCTGGCGGGCGTGGTGTCACTGTGGTTGCCGTCGCCCGCGACCTTGTACCAGACGGTGTACGCACCGGCGTTCTCGCCGATGGGGATGGTTTCGGAATAATCGCCGTCCTTGCGCAGGCTGTACATCATCGTGCCGTCGCTGGCGAAACCCGCGGAGATGAGTGTCTGCGCCTCGCCGGTGTAGGTCAGAGCGGTGATCGGTGTCGGCGCGGTGCAGGCGGAGTCCGCCTTGGCGATGCTGAACTTCGCACTGCCGGAGACGGTGTAGTTGCCATTGGCATTGTCCGTGATGGTCACGGTAGCGGTGTTTTCGCCCGCGTTGACGTTGTTATCGTAGGACACTGCGTACTCGCTCGGGTCAATGGTATTCTCGCCGTCCTTGACGGTGACGTTGGGTGTCTTTGCGTTGCCGTCGTAGACACTGCCGGAAGCAATTTCAACGGTCGGGTCAGCGAGTTCCTTTGGTGCGATGGTATACTCCACGCTGGCGGTCACAGCCCCGCCGCCCTCACCCACCGTGATGCCGGCGGTGTAGGTACCCGCGTCGGTGGGGGCGTCGGAAAGCGCCGTTTCTCCCTGCTTGTAGGTAATATGGATGTTGTCTGCACTTGCACCCGGCCAATCATTGCTGACCGCCACCGCTGCCGCCTTGGGGCTGCTGTCGTAAGTCAGCGCATCCGCTTCGGGCGCAGCGATCGTCACGCTGCCGCCATGAAAATCCGTATTGTTGTTCTCAGCGCAGTTTTTGCACGTTGCGGTGATGGTTGCGCTCCCTGTAGTTGTTGTGCTCAGTGCATACGTCCAGCTATGCGTGTGGGGATTGCTCAGCTTCAACTCGCCGTCTTCTAACGCCACCGTAGAACTGCTATCGTCTGCGGCGAAATAGGAAGAAAACGTCTTGTCGCTCATGTTCTTGCTCCAGCCGGAAGTAAAAATGCGGTTGCTATACAGCGACACGCCGATTCGCGAGCTTTCTGTCAAAGGGCCGTCAATGGTAATGGTTGTTCTGCCAACCAGACGGACATTGCTGGCCGTGCCGTCGGTGTAAATTCCGTTATCGCCTTTCGAGCCGCGGTTGACGTTGTCTGTGATCCGTACGCTGCCGCTGACGGTCATGGTGCCGTACACGCACACGCCGCCGGAGCCAAAGCTGGAGGCGGCGTTATTGCCGGTGATGCTGCCGCCATACATGGCGAAGCTTCCTTGCGTACCATCATAGGCAGCCACAAATACGCCGCCGCCGGAGCCGGAGACACTGTTGCCGGTAATGCTGCCGCCGTACATGGTGAAGCTGCCGGTGTTTTCTACCCATACGCCGCCGCCGTCAGAGTTGTGGTTTCCGGTGATGCTGCCGCCGTACATGGTAAAGGTGCTGTTATCCCGCACCCATACGCCGCCGCTTCTCCAAGTGATGTTTTCACCGCCGGTAGTGGTGTTGCCGGTGATGCTGCCGCCGTACATGATGAAATTGCAGCTTTGATGAAGACTCACGCCGTTTCCGAGATATTTGGTTCCACCTGTTGTTGTACCGTGGGTGATCTGGCCGCTGTTCTTACAGTCGGTTAGGGTAAGGGTAGGAGGATTGCTTTCCATAGATTTCCTGATATCAAACGCATCTCGATCATCTATAATCGTAATGGTGTGGCCATTCAGACAGAGAGTGACATCACTATCAATATAGATGCACCCGACTTTATTTAGGGCTGACGGGCCCTTCAGAACAAGGTTGCTGTCAAGGTAGTAGGTGCCGCCATTGGACAGCACACACTGATAGGGCTGTTCCTCTGGGTCGCCGCCAACATACACTTTACCGGTATTATTGTCCTGCGTGATCGCCGTCGCAAAGGTAGTCTTACTGTCCTCGTTATGGCCGCCCACATGGCTGCACACTTCTGCATTGCCGCAGAGGTAGTGGGTGTGCAGTGTAGACGTTTCAGACTCGCCATTTGCGAATGCCGCCGCAGGCAGCAGCGTCAGGCACAGGGGCAGCGCCAGAAACAGGCTCAATCCTCTCTTTTTCATATTCCCCTGCCTTTTCTGTAAAAATTTTCTTGCTGGCAAAGCAAGGCAAACTCTGGCTTTTGATTTGCGTTGAAAGCATCTTGTTGTCTTCTCTCGAGCGTGGCGGTCTTCCCACGGCCCGCCCCGCGAAACCGTTACGGCTCGATGATGTTGAAGGGGTTGGTCCCGGTGATCGGGAACTGGTTCAT
>OLFX01003593.1_pt1 | contig 9948 bp, 6 predicted proteins | sample 1605091 | NCBI WGS metagenome assembly OLFX01 (sample SAMEA3888906, study PRJEB22519) | human gut metagenome | biome: human gut; feature: human-associated habitat; material: faeces | place: Denmark | collected 2012
GTCCCTTTTAATACCTGGCTCAAGCCGCTGAAAGTTTATGAGGTTGACGGAAAGCTGATAACAGTGGTTGTTCCCTCTGAACAGGCAGCGATCGGAGTCAATTACATCAGTAAACGCTACAAAATACCCCTCCAGGTTACTATCTGTGTACTGACGGGCATGGAAGAATGCGAGGTTCGCTTCGTTCTGGAAAAAGATCTCCCCAAAAAAACAGAAAAAAACACTTCTTATGATAAACAGGTTCAGGATACACGTTACGAAGAGGCGCATTTAAATCCAAAATACACCTTCGACACCTTCGTTGTAGGAAGTAATAACAAATTCGCCCAGGCCGCAGCTCTTGCAGTTGCCGAATCACCGGGAGATACCTACAATCCACTGTTTATCTATGGCGGAGCCGGTCTTGGTAAGACGCATCTTATGCATTCCATCGCTCATTTCATTCTGGAACACGACGAAAACAGCCGTGTTTTGTATGTAACCAGTGAGGAATTTACCAACGAGCTGATCGAAACCATCCGAAACGGAAATAACACGGCAATGAGCAAATTCCGTGAAAAATACAGAAATATCGACGTTCTTCTTGTCGATGATATTCAGTTTATTATAGGAAAAGAATCCACACAGGAGGAATTTTTCCATACATTTAACAGTCTTCACAGTGCCAAAAAGCAGATCATCATATCCTCTGATAAACCACCGAAGGATATGGAAATCCTGGAAGAGCGCTTCCGTTCCCGGTTCGAGTGGGGTCTGATCGCAGATATCACGCTGCCTGATTACGAAACCCGAATGGCGATCCTTCATAAAAATGAAGAAATGAACGGCTACAACATCAGTGAAGATGTTATCAAATATATCGCTACCAATATCAAATCCAATATCCGTGAGCTGGAAGGTGCCTTCAACAAGGTCATGGCCGGAGCCAAGCTTGAGAAAAAGGAAGTAACTCTGGAGCTGGCAGAGCAGGCACTGAAGGATATTATTTCTCCGGATGAGAAAAAAGTGATCACACCGGAATACATCATCTCCGTTGTTGCAGAGCATTACGGAGTCACACCTGCGGACTTAAGCGGAAACAAACGAAACTCCAAGATCGTCATGCCCCGCCAGGTTTCCATGTATCTCTGCCGTGAGATCATATCCACACCTTTGAAAAATATCGGAAAAGCGCTCGGAAACCGTGACCATACCACCGTTATGCACGGTATTGAAAAGATCGAAAACGAATTGCAGAACGACGATAACTTAAAAAATACCATTGATATATTGAAAAAGAAGATTAATCCACAAGGTTAGGGAAGTTTTCCACATTACTGGTGTATAACGTGTTGATTGTATGTGGAGAGATGTGTACAACTTTTTTGCCAAAACGCGGCGGTAATTTTATCCCCGGGTTATTCACATGCGAAAATACCACTTTTACACAAAGTTATCCCAACGGAAAACCCCTGAAAACATCAGGCCTGTGGGAGTTTTTCACAAAATCTGGCCCCCTACGGCGGTTACTGCGGATTTTTTCTATAAATATATTTATAAAAACCACAAATTGTTCAGAAAGGGAGTTATACACACTATGAAAATCATCTGCTCCAAATCAAGTCTGTTAAAAAGTGTAAGTATCGCACTCAAAGCAGTTCCATCAAAAACCACAATGCCAATCCTGGAATGTATTCTCATGGATGCAACCACAAACCAGATCAAATTTACCACCAACGATATGGAGCTGGGAATTGAAACCATCGTTGAGGGTACTATTGAAGAAAAAGGTAAAGTTGCTCTTGATGCAAAAATCTTCTATGAAATCATCAGACGACTTCCGGATAATGATGTTACCATTAAGACCGATGATAAATATGCAGCAACCATTACCTGTGAAAAAGCAAAATTCAATATCCCTGGAAAATCAGGAGAAGATTTTGCTTATTTACCGATGATCGAGAAGGATGAACCGCTGACAATCTCTCAGTACACACTGAAAGAAATGATCCGCCAGACTATTTTTTCGATTGCTGTAAATGAAAACAATAAGCTTATGACCGGTGAACTTTTTGAGATCAAAAATAACTGTCTGAAGGTAGTTTCTCTGGACGGACATCGTATCTCTATCCGCAAAATGTCTCTTAAGAAAGATTATTCTGACCGTAAGGTGGTAGTTCCGGGCAAAACTTTAAGCGAGGTCAGCAAGATCCTTTCCGGAGAAGTGGATGATCAGGTCAGCATTTACTTTACAAAAAACCATATTTTATTTGAATTTGATCAGACTATGGTAGTTTCCAGACTGATCGAGGGAGAATATTTCAGAATTGATCAGATGCTTTCCAGTGATTATGAGACAAAACTGAAGATCAACAAAAAAGAGTTCCTGGATTGTATCGACCGTGCCACACTTCTGGTACGTGAGGTTGATAAAAAACCGATCATCATCAACATCACAGACGATGATATGGAGCTGCGCATTGATTCTGCAATGGGTTCCATGAATGAAGAGATCGATATTGAAAAAGAGGGTAAGGATATCATGATCGGCTTCAACCCGAAATTCCTGATCGATGCGCTTCGTGTTATTGATGATGAAACTGTGACGATCTATCTTGTAAATCCGAAGGCACCATGCTTTATCCGTGACGATGAGGAGAACTATACTTACCTGATCCTTCCTGTAAACATCAATCAGAATCAGGCCAGATAAGACCTGGGAAATATAAGGAATAAGGGGCAAGAGATGTACGCAGCAGCTTCGGGAATGTGAGTGTACGTGTAAGACGCACATGCTTGAAGCTGTGAGCAGAATTGAGCTCGGCAGTCATGATATGTAAGTGTCCGTAGGGCACGTACAGGCTGACGGCAGATATCAGGATTGATATAAACGGATACACCAAAAATGCGTGACTGTTTTTGACCGATTGTATATGGTAATGCGATCGTGTTCTGAGAATTGTTTCATGTGTAAACTGCTGGAAGGGGGTATTTAAATTACCACCTTCCGGTGAAATTTGTATTTTGGGGGATTTTAAATACCGCCAGAAGATCAGAAAAGATCGATCTGACGGAGAAAATACCCCGGAGATAAGAGGAGAAAAAATTGGAGATCAGAATTAAAGACGAATTTATCAAGCTTGGCCAGGCGCTGAAGCTGGCCGGTGTTGTGGAGGACGGCGTTGAGGCGAAATATGCCATCAATGATGGTCTGGTACTGGTGAACGGTGAGGTGGAGAACCGCCGTGGCCGCAAGATCCATCCTGGAGATACCATTTCCTACGATGGAAAAGATATTTATGTGATCGGGTGAAGGAATGTACATTGAATCCATCAGACTGAATAATTTCAGGAATTATGAGTCGCTGGAGATGAATTTTGATCAGGGCACCAATATTCTCTACGGCGACAATGCCCAGGGAAAGACCAATATCCTGGAGGCGGTTTATCTGGCAGGTACCAGCAAATCCCACAAGGGAAGCAAGGACCGGGAGATGATCCGCTTTGAGAATGAGGAGTCCCATATCCGAATGATGGTGAAGAAGGGCGATCTTTCATACAAAATAGACATGCACCTCCGGAAAAACAAAGCAAAGGGAGTTGCCATCAACGGGCTGCCGATCCGCAAGGCAAGGGAGCTGCTGGGGGTGGTGAATCTGGTGTTTTTTTCTCCGGAGGATCTTAATATTATCAAGAATGGACCCGGAGAGAGAAGACATTTTCTGGATTCGGAGCTTTGTCAGCTGGATGGTGTTTATATCACGGAGCTGGCCGGCTACAATCACATCGTGAACCAGAGAAACCGTCTTCTCAAAGACTGTTATATGAACCCCGGGCTGAAAGGTACCCTGGATGTCTGGGATATGCAGATGGTCGATTACGGAAAGAAGATCATCGGGAAGCGGGAAGGCTTTGTGGAGGAGCTTAACGAGATCGCAAGGGGGCTTCATAAAGGCCTTACCGGCGGGATCGAGGAGCTGGAGATCCTGTACGAGCCAAGTGTGACGGTGGCGGAGTTTGAGGATAAGCTTTCCAGGAACCGGGAGCGGGATCTTCGGATGAAGCTGACCTCCGTGGGACCGCACAGAGATGATTTCTGCGTAAAGGTCAACGGGATCGACATCCGGAGGTATGGTTCCCAGGGGCAGCAGAGGACTGCGGCCCTTTCCCTGAAGCTTTCGGAGATCTATCTGGTGAAGAAAAAGATCCGGGATACACCGGTGCTTCTGCTGGATGATGTTCTTTCGGAGCTGGATAGCAGCAGGCAGACATATCTGCTGGAAAGCATCCACGATATACAGACTCTGATCACCTGTACAGGACTGGATGATTTTGTCAGCCATCAGTTCAAGATCAACAGGGTTTTTCAGGTGGTAAAGGGGCATGTTTATATGCCTAAAGGGTTTTGACAAGCCCGTATGCATATGGTAAACTGATTCTGATTATGGAAAGTTGGTGAATATTTTGGATAAAGAGGAGTTTCGCGTTAAGCTGGGACAGATCAATAAGCTGGTCGAGACCCAGGATTACAAAGGCGCCATGCAGATTGTTGACAGCATTGACTGGCGTCGTGTGAAAAACGTCCGTACCCTTTGTGTAGTGGGCGAGATCTACGCGGCCAACAAGCGCTATGAAGAGAGCAAGGAAATTTTTCTTCTTGCCTACCACAGAGCGCCGATCGGCAAGAACATACTTTACCGTCTGATCGAGGTTTCCCTGAAAATGGGACAGATCAGTGAAGCCACAGAATTCTTTGATGAATACAGAGAAGTGGCAGGTAATGATAACAGCCAGTATATACTGAAATATAAGATCGCCAGAGCGAAGAATGCATCTCTGAATGAACAGATCCGTATTCTTGAGGAATATAAGGAGAAGGAATTTACGGAGCGCTGGTCCTATGAGCTGGCCAAGCTCTATTACAAGGCAGGAGACAAGCAGAAGTGCCTGGATCTCTGCAATGAGATGATCCTTTGGTTCAATGACGGAACTTATGTGATGAAGGCCCTTGACCTGAAACAGCGGATGGGTGTTCTCACTGGCGAAGAGAAAGAGAAATACGAACAGCGTTTTATCCCGAAGCTGATCCCGCCGGAAAAGGCGCAGGAGATCAGGGAGAGCAAGGAAGCATCCGGCGAGTATGAGGAGGCAAAACCGGTCACAGATACTATCCAGGTAGATGATGAGCGGGATCTGAACAGTGCGGAGACATTCCAGGAGAAGCTTTCCAAGGGATTCCGTGATATCTTTGGCGGACATAAGAAATCTGCGGAAGAGGATATGGAGGAAAAAGAAGCTGCGCAGGATGAAGAGCCGGATGAGGTTTCCACAGGCTCTGAGGATGTGACGGAACAGGCGGAAGCGCCGGAGGCTGAGACTGCTGCGGCAGCAGAACCGTCAGAGGAGTTTACAGATTCTGAGGAAATCGAAGCAGCAGAAGGAAGTGAGGAAGCTTCGGATGAGCCTTCTGAAGAGCAGGAAGAGTTTTCCGGACAGGAAGCGGATGAGATCCCGCTGGCATCCGGTGTTGAGAACCTGTCATCCGGAAGTATGAAGCTGCAGGCTCAGGAACAGCAGGATAAAGAGGAAGAAGAGGCTTATCAGGAAGCGGAAGAAGCTGAGGCTGAGAAAGCTACAGAGATGTCTTTGTCCCAGAGTGTTGCAGAGATCATGAAGGAGAAGGCTGCCGGAAATGAGGAAAGTGAGGAGAAGCCTGCAGGGGTTCCGCTCAATGAGGAAGGCAAGCCTGATTTTTCCGCAACGATCCGTATGCCGGAGCTGAAGATCCCGAAGTCCATGATCAATGTGGACCCGGAGAATGCAAGCAGTTCCGCGGAGATCCCGGATGCGTCTGGAATTTTCGGAAGTATCGAGGATATTGCGGCATCTGTAGGTGACAGGTCCGAGAAGGATAAAGATAAGGACTTCAACCTGGAGGATACTATTCTGGCAGCAGCTACACAGCAGGGAATCGATATCCCGGAGGAAGAGAAATCTCCGGATGTCCAGCAGTCCGACGTAACGGAAGAGCCGGAAGGTATTGAGGATCTGGATATTGCGGCTGATGAATTTGTTCCGGAGGAGCCGGATGCGGCAGATATCGAGGATATCATGGCGCAGATCTCCGCTCAGCAGGAGGAAGAGGTAACGGAGACTTCCGATACCAGACTTCCGGATATCGTATTTGATGAAGATGAGGAGCCGGTTACTGAGGAGGATCTTCAGGCTGCAGAAGCAGAGTTTCTGAATGGTCCGTCAGGAGTACAGAAGCCGGTGGAAGAAGAGGATGTGCTTCCGGAGATTCCTTCACTGGAATCTGAGGAGCAGGTGCAGAAGGCGGCAGCAGAGCCTTCAACGAAGCTTCATCATGAGGAACCGGTGGCTTCAGCGGAAGAGGAAAATCTTCTTGATGAGGAAGAAGAATACAGTGATGACGCCTTTGAATTCCAGGAAGAGGATGACGAGGATGAGGATGACTTTATCAGCAGTCTCATCGGTGATGATTCTGATGAAGCCATGGAAGAGGACGATGAGGAAGAGGAGCTCAGCGAGGAAGAGCAGCTTGAGAAATTTATCGCTACGATCCATCCGGAAAAGGATCCTACAAAGATCGTTTCCAGAAAGAAAGAGCTCACAGATGAAGAGAAACAGCTTTTCACCTATTTTGTTACAGTTCCCGGAATGAAGGAACAGCTGCTTGATGTACTCTGCGATGTGCAGATGGGCGCAGCAGACAAGACCTCCCAGACCGGAAATGTGATCGTTATGGGCGGCAGAGAAACAGGTAAGACGAGACTGATCTCAAGTCTGATCCCGGCAATCTGTAAAGAGCTGAATATCGAGGCTTCCAAGGTTGCCTATATATTTGCGGATGATCTCAACGGAAAGGATATTCCGGAGATCGTATCCAAGCTTGCCGGCGGTTTCCTTGTTATCGAGGATGCAAACCAGCTTTCCCAGGAAACAGCAGATGAGCTTGAGGAAGCTATGACCGGAAACACAAAGGGAATGATCGTGATCCTGGAGGATGAAAAGATCGGTATGCGTAAGCTGATCGCAAGATATCCGAAGCTTGCGAAGAAGTTTACATCCATGATCAACATTCCTGTATTTACAAACGATGAACTTGTTAATTTCGCCAAGGTCTATACCATGGAGAATGGATTCCGTATCGACCAGATGGGCATGCTTGCTCTGTATAATCTGATCGGGATCAACCAGAAGGAGGATCAGCCGATGTGCATCGGTACTGTGAAGACCATGCTGGATAAGGCTATGGAGAGAGCTCAGAGCGGATTGTTCAAGCGTTCCAAGAAGCGTGTGGACCGTGATGGCTACACGGTACTTTTTGAAAAGGATTTCAGCTGAAAATAAGAAAAAGCAGAGGTAAAAAATATGGCCAGACCTTATCTTGGTAACCCGAAATATACCATTGAAGTCCTTCAAAAGTATCATTTTGTTTTCCAGAAAAGGTTTGGTCAGAATTTTCTGATCGACGAGCATGTTCTGGAAAAGATCATTGAGTCTTCGGGTATCACGAAGGATGATTTTATACTGGAGATCGGTCCGGGTATCGGAACTATGACCCAGTATCTTGCGGAGGCTGCCAGAGAGGTGGCTGCTGTGGAGATCGACAGTTCGCTGATCCCGATCCTTAAGGATACGTTGAAGGACTGGGATAATGTTTCCGTGATCAATAACGATATCCTGAAAACGGATATCAAAAAGATCGCAGATGAGAAAAACGGCGGCAAGCCTGTGAAGGTGGTTGCGAATCTGCCGTATTATATTACGACTCCGATCATCATGGGGCTTTTTGAGAAGAATGTTCCTGTGGATTCGATCACTGTCATGGTGCAGAAGGAAGTTGCAGACCGTATGCAGGTTGGTCCCGGTACCAAGGATTACGGTGCGCTTTCCCTGGCTGTGCAGTATTATGCGAAGCCGGAGATCGTTGCGAATGTACCGCCGAACTGTTTTATGCCGCGGCCGAAGGTTGGAAGTGCGGTGATCAAGCTGACGCGTTATGAGAAGCCGCCGGTGGATGTGAAGGATGAGGGGCTTATGTTCCGTCTGATCCGTGCATCTTTTAACCAGAGGAGAAAGACGCTTGTGAACGGGATCAGAAATTCCGGAGATTTTTCCCTGAGTAAGGAGGAGATCGAGGATGTGTTCAACAGGTGTGATCTTCCGCTGAATATCAGGGGTGAGGCGCTGACACTGGAGCAGTTTGCGATGCTTGCCAACTGTATTTATGATGAGAAAAATTAATATATGATAAATGCAAAAAGAGCCCGGGCAGCTGTTCCGGGTTCTTTTTGCGTTTCCGGACGGGAATGTTGGAGAGGTTTCCTGTCCGGACCTATATATTTGTCATAGAAAGGAGGTTATGTCTGAGGTGTCAGACATAAGTAAGTAATGAAAAATTTACATTTTTTATTTTACTGATGAGATGTTAGGAAAGTTTGTTTAAAATATGAAAATATTGTGAATATATTTTTGGCGATATACATAAAGTCTGAATGGTGTGGGTGGGAATGGGGAAAATTGAGGTTTACAGAGGGGTGGGGGTGTGTGGTATACTGAGGGGCGTCGAAAAGGTAATGATGAGGTAATAAAAAGGCAGTAAAAGATAATTAAAAATAGTAAAAGGCAATTTTTAATAAGGGCTGGTGCCCGTATGGAGGTTGAATATTATGAGAAGATTGAACAAGGTTACAGCTTTGGTTATTGCGGGTGTTATTTCATGTACATCTCCGATGATGGTTATGGCGTCTGATTCCGGTTCTGTTATGAGTCAGGCGGAGGAGATCCTGAAGGATAATGAGGTTGGGTCTCTTGCTTCTGATCCGGATAAGGTTGGGGATATCATTGTTTATGTGAAGGGGCTTTTTGATTCTAACCAGATCACGGATGATGAGATTTCTCAGGGGATCGATGAGGCTGCGGATCATTTTGGGGTGAGTCTTAATGAGGATGATAAGAGTTCGCTGGTTAATATTATCAGTAAGTTCCGTGGGATCGAGATGAGTGATGATCAGATCAAGGGGTATGTGAGTGATGCTTATAGTACTTTGAAGGATATGGGTGTTACGAAGTCTGATGTGAAGAATATTTTTGAGAAGGCGATTGAGTTTATTAAGGGGATGCTTTCACGGCGGTGATGGTGTTTGGATGGAACTTTTGATGGAGATTTAGGACATGGAGTTTTTGTTAGAGGGTGAGGGTTGTGGCTCTTTTGTTGGGGTTGTTGTTGGTTTGTTTGGCTGAGATGTACAATATGTACAATGTTTAGGGTTTTGGCTTTGTTTGTGAATGTGGTGTTTTTATAAATTGGGGGAGGGTGTTTTGGGAAAAATTGTGCAAATGCGCTAATTGTTTACGAGATGTTCATTGTTTGTTCATATTTGTCTGGTAGTATAGGGATAGTTCGAAAGAACGTTACGAAAGACGCTGTAATGGTGTGTATCTGTATCATTACACATACAATTTTTTTCATAATAATCGCCCCGGTAAGCCACTACCGGGGCACTCCTCGTTTTTGGGCCTTTTTTGGGCTCTTTTTTTTGTGGGTGGGGATGGATGGAGGGAGGGACGGACGGACTGCCGGAGGGGCGGCTGCATGGTCGTGCCTGGTGCGGTCGTTTCGCCGGGTCATACTAAGCGTCTGAGTCTTCTGCCGTGCAGGGCGCCCCATAACTCGCCATGTACGCTGATGCGTACCTGGCTCAGACAGATGGGGCTTACTCTGCGGCTTGTGGCCGCAGAGTACCTTCCCGTCAGAAGCCTCAGGCGCTAAGTATGACCAGCGGCTTACTCCGACGCACCGGGTCCCGACCATGCAGCCACCCCTCCGGCAGTCCGCCCTGTGCGTTGGAGAGAAACAAAAAGGATGCACTACAAAGAAATTCTGGAATCGTACTAAGTCCGCCCTGTGCGTTGGAGAGAAATAAAGAAAGCATCAAGGTT
>OLFX01003597.1_pt1 | contig 9938 bp, 13 predicted proteins | sample 1605091 | NCBI WGS metagenome assembly OLFX01 (sample SAMEA3888906, study PRJEB22519) | human gut metagenome | biome: human gut; feature: human-associated habitat; material: faeces | place: Denmark | collected 2012
GAACGGCTACATCCGCAGAGACCCGACCAAGCCCCGTGCCATTGAGATCTGCGACGACAACTTCCAGATGGTGCGTACCGAGATGGTCAGCCTCCCCGTGATCGGTAATGTTGCTGCCGGGCAGCCTATTCTGGCCGAAGAGAACGTTCAGGACTACTTCCCTGTTCCCGCCGATGTAGTACCCAAGGGAGAATCCTTCATTCTGAATGTCCGCGGAGAGTCCATGATCAATGCCGGTATTTTCAACGGTGACCGTGTCTTCGTTCATGTCCAGAACACAGCGAATAACGGTGAGATCGTTGTGGCCCTGATCGATGATTCCGCTACCGTCAAGACTTTCTATAAGGAGAAGGGACATATCCGTCTCCAGCCGGAGAACGACACCATGGATCCCATCATAGTAGATAATTGCCAGATCCTTGGCACCGTGTTCGGCGTATTCCGCTTTTACAGATAAGCAAAACAGCCTGCAGCATGATTTGCTGCAGGCTGTTTTTAACTATATTTTACATTTAGTCCTCCGGGAATCTTACTTTCATATAAGAAATGATCTCATCCACGCATCTTTCATATCCCAGCTTGGAGCTGTCCAGACACAGATCGTAATTTCTTGCATCTGTCCATTCCCGTCCAGTATGATACTTATAGTACTCCGCACGGTGCTTATCCGTCTTATTGATAAAGCGCTCCAATTCCTTCGGGCTCATGCTATGCTTCTTCGCTGCGCCTTCCAGACAATATTCCTTCGGGGCATGAATAAATACGCTGAGGACATTCGGATAATCCTTCAACACATAATCCGCACACCGTCCGATAATGACACAGGATTCCTCCTTTGCCAGATCCCGGATGATCTTCGCCTGATAGTTAAACAGATTGTCCGTGGAGGTAAAATCATCACTTTCCGGAGGAATCAGTTCCCCGTGATACTCCTTTTTCGCAATATGGAACAGCTTCGTGCTCTTCACTTTTTCATCTGCATTTACGAACAGCGCTTCATTGATGCCACTGTCATCACTTGCCAGCTTCATCAGCTCCTTGTCATAGTAATGAACATTCAGCTTCTTCGCCAACATCTCACCGATGGTTCGCCCGCCGCTTCCATACTGTCTTGCAATGGTAATGACTACATTATTCATTTCGATCACCATACCTTTCTGTCTCTGCTGCTTCCACCCGCAGCGACTTAAATCAAGAGTTATTCACCCAGATATGCCTTCTTAATGGAATCATTATTCAGAAGGTCGCTTGCCTTGCCTTCCAGAACAATCTTACCGGTCTCCAATACATAAGCTCTGTCTGCGATGGACAATGCCTTCTTCGCATTCTGCTCTACCAGCAGAACTGTAGTACCGCTCTTGCTTACTTCCTGGATAATATCAAAAATCTCATTTACAAAAATAGGGGACAGTCCCATGGACGGCTCATCCATTAAAATAATCTTGGGATGAGACATTAATGCTCTACCCATGGCCAGCATCTGCTGCTCACCACCACTCAAGGTACCCGCCATCTGATTCTGACGTTCCTTCAAACGGGGAAAGCGGTCAAATACGGTCTCCAGAGTCTGTGCGATCTCTTCTTTATCTTTTCTGGTGTAAGCACCCATCATCAGATTCTGTAATACGGAAAGCTGTGCGAAAACACGTCTTCCCTCCGGAACATGCGCCATACCCATGGATACGATCTTATGTCCGGGAATCTTGACCAGATCCTGACCTTCAAAAGTAATGGTTCCTTCCTTCGGTGTCAGCAGACCGGATACGGTGTGCAGGATCGTTGTCTTACCGGCGCCGTTGGCTCCGATCAGTGCAATGACCTCTCCCTCATCTACGTGAAAGGACACACCCTTTATGGCCTGTATCATGCCGTAATATACTTTAATATCATTTACTTCTAACATTGCCATAGCTGTTGTCCTCCTATTCACCCAGATAAGCCTTGATGACTTCCGGATTGTTCAGCACATCACTGGTCTTGCCCTGACACAGGACACGGCCAAAGTTCAGAACCGTAAGTTCCTCACAGATTCCGCCTACCAGTTTCATATCATGCTCGATCAGAAGGATCGTCATATCAAAATGCTCTCTGACAAAACGGATGGTCTCCATCAGTTCCAGCGTCTCGTTAGGGTTCATACCTGCAGCAGGCTCATCTAACAGAAGGAGCTTGGGCTTGGTAGCCAGTGCTCTCGCAATCTCCAACTTTCTCTGCTTACCATAGGGAAGATTGTCCGCCAGTGTTTCCGCTTCCTCTTCCAATCCGAATACCTTCAGAAGCTCCATGGCCTCCTCCGTCATCTGCTTTTCTACTTTATAATATTTCGGCAGACGTAAAATACCGGTAACCGTGCTGTAGCTCATATGATTATGCAGACCTACTTTTACATTGTCTATCACAGACAGATCCTTGAACAGTCGAATATTCTGGAAGGTTCTTGCAATTCCTGCCTGATTGATTTCGATGGTCTTTTTACCGGTAACATCCTTTCCATCCAGCGTAATAATACCCTCTGTGGGCTTATATACACCTGTCAAAAGGTTGAATACGGTGGTCTTACCTGCACCGTTGGGACCGATCAGTCCGTACAGGGAACCTTTTTCAATCTTAATATTGAAATCATCTACCGCACGAAGTCCGCCGAAAGAAATGCCTAAATTTTTTGCCTCTAATAATGCCATGATTATTCAGCCTCCTTTTTCACAGACTTCTTGAATCTGGCTGCCACTTTTTCTCTCCATTCAATACACCTCGGAGCCCAGTTGAACAGCATCATTACGATCAGTACGATGGAATAGATCAGCATACGATAATCGTTCAGACCACGCAGTAACTCCGGTAACAGGGTAAGGATTACAGAAGCAATAATGGAACCGCGAATATTACCGATGCCACCCAGTACAACGAATACCAGTATCATAATAGACATGTTATATCCAAAGTTCTTGGGTAATGCCGTCAATGTGGACAGATTATGCGCATACAGTACGCCTGCTACACCTGCAAGTGCCGCAGAAATGGAGAATGCCATCAGTTTATACTTTGTAATATGAATTCCTACGGATTCCGCCGCAATGGTATTGTCACGAATTGCCATGATGGCACGTCCGTCTCTGGAATGGATCAGGTTCAATACAATAAACAATGTGATCAGCAATAACACAATACCAATGGTAAAGCTGGAATCATGAGGGGTTCCGGTGATACCCTGTGCACCTTTGATAATAACGTCTCCGTCCTCTGACATGTTCAGATCCATGGTATTGGTAAAGGAGATATGGAATCCATTCTCATCCCGGCCTACAAACATAATATTTACCAGATTCTTAATGATTTCGCCAAAAGCCAGTGTTACGATTGCCAGATAGTCACCCTTCAGTCGAAGTACGGGGATACCGATCAGCAGTCCGAACACACCTGCAAAAAATGCACCGATCATAATAGCAAAGAAAAAGCGAAGTCCGGAAGGCATTGCGCTATTCTCCATGACTTTTGAGAAAAAGGCGCTGGTGAATGCTCCGATACACATAAATCCTGCATGTCCAAGGCTCAGTTCTCCCAGAATACCTACGGTAAGGTTCAGAGATACCGCCAGAATTGCATAAGTACACAGCGGAACCAATAGTCCCTGGATCAAGCTGCTCACACTGCCGGCAGACACCAGAATCTGCATGATGACATAAGCTGCAATCACCATTCCGTAAGTAATAAGATTATCCCGGAAGGTTTTATTTATTTTCTTATTCGATAATTTCTTCATATTATGCACCTGCCTCTTCCCTTATACTTTTTCCTGAATATTCTTGCCAAACAGTCCGGCAGGTTTTACCAGAAGCACAACGATCAAAACTGCAAATACAATAGCATCAGCCATCTGGGAAGAAATATAGGCTTTACCAAAGATTTCGATAATCCCCAACAATATACCACCAACCAGAGCACCGGGGATAGATCCGATTCCGCCAAATCCAGCCGCCACGAAAGCTTTAATACCGGGCATGGAACCGGTGTACGGTGTCAGGGAAGGATATGCGGAACATAACAGAACTCCCGCTACAGCGGCCAGTCCGGATCCGATGGCAAAAGTCAGTGCAATGGTTCCGTCCACATTGATACCCATCAGCTGCGCAGCCCCCTTATCCTCGGATACTGCTAACATTGCCTGTCCTGCTTTGGTCTTGTTGATAAAAAGCATCAGACCTGCCATAATGATCAGACAGGTAACAATCGTAACGATGGTCTCTCCGGTAATATTGATCTGTCCGTCTGCCAGCTTCAGCGCCGGAACGGATACTACAGAAGTAAATGCCTTGGCATTTGCACCAAAGATCAAAAGAGCTACATTCTGCAGCAGATAGCTGACACCGATTGCGGTGATCAGAACCGCTAACGGAGAAGAAGCCTTTCTTAAAGGCTTGTATGCTACTTTTTCAATAGCCATTCCCAACAGGGTGCAGGCGATAACAGCTGCCAGAACACCGATCACAGGAGAAAGTCCCATGGTACTGCACATTGTATAAGTAATAAATGCACCGACCATAATGACATCACCATGTGCGAAATTCAGCATTTTGGCAATACCATATACCATGGTATAGCCTAATGCGATCAGCGCATAGACACTTCCAAGGCTGATACCGTTGATCAGATAACTGATAAAACTCATGTGAACTACCTCCATTCATGCGAATGCACAAATTATCATATAAAATAAAGTATAACAGAACATACCGGGAAAAACAACTGCTCTCCCATTATTGCAAAGTCTCTGACATTAAGCAAAGAGGGCTACCCTGCGGTAACCCTCTTTGGAAACTTTATCAGCAAAATTACATAGCCTTGTAAGCACCATTCTCGATCACAACAGCCTTAGGAGCCTTGTTAGCCTCACCGTCTGCGGTCCAGGTCATGCCGTTACCGGTCAGACCATCTACAGTGATCTCTGTCATGGCAGCCTTCATACCATCACAAATATCAGAAACACTCATATCAGGAGTAACACCGCTCTTCTCGATAGCAGCCTTGATCACATAGATAGCATCATAGCTGTCTGCTGCGAACTGGTTGGGAGTCTCACCGTATTTTTCCTTATACTTAGTTACGAAAGACTGGGTCAGATCATCGGTTGCATCAGCTGCGAAAGGAGTTAACAGCATAACGCCTTCGGTCAGAGATACATCAAAATTATCTACACCACCGAGAATACCATCCATACCATCACATGAGAACCACTTAGGAGCATAACCCATAGCAGCTGCCTGTGTCAGGATAAGTGCGGATTCCTGATAATAAATAGGAAGGAATACCATGTCTGCTCCGGCATCCTTTGCCTTCTGTAACTGTACGGAGAAATCCGTCTTGTTATCAGCGGTAAAAGCTTCCGCAGCTACTACTTCAAAGGGCTGGTTTTCAGCTTCCTTTACAAACTTCTCATAAATACCGGAAGAATATACATCGGAGCTGTCATAAATAACAGCAATCTTCTCAGCCAGACCATTCTCACCAATATACTGTGCGGATGCAAGACCCTGGTTAGGATTGGAGAAGCATACGCGGAAGTTGTTATCATACTGAACACATTCTACTGCAGATCCGGAAGGAGTGATCTGGAACATATTGTCTTCTTTGGTCTTGTCGGTAACCGCAATACATGCACCACTGGTGGTAGAACCATCAATGATCTGAGCACCCCAGTCCTTTAATGCATTATAAGCATTTACGGATTTCTCAGCATCTGCCTCGTCATCCTGGAACTTGAACTCTATCTGATAGCCGTTGATACCACCTGCTGCATTGATCTCTTCTCCTGCAATCTCTGCACCATGCTGTACAGCCAGACCGTAAACTGCTGCGCCACCGGTAGTAGGTCCGATACCGCCAATCTTAAATACGCTGCCGGAGGCTGCACTCTCAGTTGCTGCGTTTGTACCGGTTGCTGCAGAACCATTGTCTGTATTACCACAGCCAGCCATGGACATTACCATAGCAGATGCTACGGCAACACTTAAAAACTTGTTAAATTTCTTCATAATATCTTCCTCCTTTTTAACAATGTATACAAATATACAATGTATAATTGTTATTTTTGTATATTACTCGCTTCTATTTCCTTTGTCAATGGATTTTATTTTCTAATTTGATGTTTTTTGACATTAAAATAGATCAACAAAGCTCAATTTTTATTTAAAAGTAGTATATTTTTTATTTTTTGGGGTAAGACTATCTATGAAACAATCATTAAATAGAAACTTCAAAAAAATGTCTGTATGGATTTTGCAGCGGCAAATTTCATACAGACAGGATAAGGAGATTTTATGGGAAATAAATATTTGGATGGAACCGCTCTCACCATAGCTATAATAGGTGCAGTGAACTGGGGGCTGATCGGGCTTTTCCGCTTTGATCTTGTAGCCTTCCTGTTCGGTGACATGTCCTGGTTTTCCAGAATTGTATATGTTTTGGTGGGAATCAGCGGACTCTATCTCATCAGCTTCTTTCTCCATCTGGGAGACAGCGAAGCTTAAAGTTCCTCTACGGGAATCTGTACGCCATCTCTCCAGATACGTTCCAGATCATAGAGCAGACGGTTTTCCTTGTCAAAGACATGTACGATCACATCGCCAAAGTCTAACAGTACCCAGTTGGCGGTTTCATATCCTTCGGTCTGTCTGGCAGGGAAGCCGGCTCTTCCCAGCTTTTCCTCTACATTATCACACAGTGCCTGGATCTGGCTGGAGTTATTGCCTCCCGCGATAATAAAATAATCTGCAATTACAGACACATTACTGATGTCTATTACTTTGATATCCTCTGCTTTTTTATCTTCCAGCGCCTCTACGGCCAGTTTTGCCATTTTTCTGGATTCTTCACTCATCGAAATATTACTCCTCACTCTTCTTATTTTCATTATAGTTCTTATAATATTGATAGGTCTCTTCCGTCATGGGATCCATCTCGCCATCCCCGGATCGCAGATAATCCAGAGTGTCCTCTAGGATCTTTTTTACTGCTACATCCAGGTCTATAAAAGCCATCTGTCGGATTATCTTAAGATTCGGTGCCTGTTTTCTACCCGGTTCAATATAATCCGCCGTAAAAATGATCTTTTCCAGCAGAGTCATATTCGGATGTCCTGTGGTATGGTATAAAATAGCGCTCAGGATTTCCGGATCTTCCACCTTGTATTCTTTCTTCGCCAGATAGCTTCCCACCTTGGCGTGCAAAAGATAGGGATTGCGCCGTTCCACGTCCGTCACCGGAATGTGGTGTTTCTCGCAGTCTGACAACAGTTTATCATTTCCCATACATTTTGCGCAATCATGAAGCAGTCCTGCCACCTGTGCCCGTTCCACGTCTTCACCATAACGCATGGCCAGCGCCGCCGCAGTATATTCCACACCCTGTGTATGAACAAAACGTTTTGGTTCCTGTACTTTTTCCATTTCTCTGGTCAGTTTTTTCAAAACATCACTCATCCTGGTAAAGCCCCTTTTCTTCCATATATACTCTCACCGCATCCGGCACAAGATACCGTACGGATAGCCCCTTGCGCCTTCTTTCACGTATTTCGGAAGATGAGATCTCGATGCGTCGGAAAGGAAGCAGTCTGATCTGTGCACCGAATTTCTTTTCCAGCGCATCGATTTTTTCCTGCATATCTGCAATATCAGCATCTCCCCGTACAGCGGCAAGAACTGTACATGCGGCAAACAGACGGTCCGCACATTTCCAGTATTCTATGGTATACAGACAGTCCGCTCCACAGATAAAAAAGAACCGATCCTCCGGATATTCCTTTTGCAGCTGTTCCATGGTCTCGTAGCTGTAGGAATTTCCCGGGCGGCGGATCTCCATGTCCAGACAGCGGAATCTGTCGTTGTCCGCAATGGCCAGATTGACCATCCGGTACCGGTCCTCCGCCGATAACACAGTGATCCCTTCTTTTCTTTTCAGATAGGAACATCCTGTGGGGATCAGCCAGACCTGATCCAGTCCCACCATCTCCAGCACATGCTCTGCCAACAGCAAATGTCCTGTATGAATCGGATTAAAGGTGCCTCCCATAATACCTATTCTGCTCATGCTTCCTCATCCCTTTGCACGCAGTTATCATTCTTGATTGGTTCTCGTCGGCTATGCTCTGACCTTATCTGGGCAGTTCGATCTTCGGCTTGTCCTTGTCGGGCTTGTACAATACAATCTTCTTGCCGATCACCTGTACGACCTGGGAATGGGTACGCTCCGCCACCATCTCCGCAATAGCTCTGGGGTCGTCAAAACAGTTCTTCAGAACACCGATCTTGATCAGTTCATTATTATTAAAGGATTCACCAATAGCTGCGGTGAGTTCCGGAGTCAGGCTGGATTTACCCACCTGAAAAATGGGATTCAGATTGCTGGCCAGACTCATTAAATAAGCTCTCTGTTTGCTTGTCATAATCTATCTTTTCCTTTCACAAACTTACTTATAGTAATCAAAGGACAGACCGTACATGCGTACCGTATCGCCCTCCTGGATACCCAGTGCTTCCAGTTCCTCTAAAATACCGGTATCCTTCAGGAAATTCTGAAAGAAGGTAAATCCCTTCTCACTGTCCAGATTGGTGTATCCCAGCATCTTCTCGGTCCTTCTACTACGTACTCGTCCTCTTCTTCATCATAGGTTACGGTGTAAGCATCATCCACAGATCCTGTCATACTCTCCGGGAAGTACTCCTGCGCAAAGACAGTGGTCTCTTCTCCGATGTTAGCAAGCATATCGTTCACTTCGTATAACAGTTCCTTTACGCCCTGACCGGTTACTGCAGACATAGGGAACACCTTGATGCCCTTCGATTCAAACTCTGCCCGGATTGCAGCTACCGGATCGGATCCATCCTCCGTATAGATAGCGTCAATCTTATTCGCCGCGATCACCTGAGGTCTGGCTGCAATCTCCGGATTATAGGCTTCCAGTTCTTTATTGATGGCATAGATATCCTGAATGGGATCTCTTCCCTCCGTACCGGCCGCATCCACGATATGGATGATCACCTTGGTACGTTCGATGTGGCGCAGGAATTCGTGTCCCAGACCGATTCCCTCGGAAGCTCCCTCGATCAGTCCCGGAATATCCGCAATGACGAAACCACCGGTTCCTTCCAGATCCACTACACCCAGATTCGGATTCAGGGTCGTGAAATGATAGTTGGCAATCTTGGGTCTGGCATTGGTCACTCTGGACAGGAACGTGGATTTACCAACATTGGGAAATCCTACCAGTCCGACATCAGCGATCACCTTCAGTTCCAGCAGAAGTTCCAGTTCCTGTGCAGCCTGTCCCGGCTGTGCATACTTGGGTGCCTGCATGGTACTGGTAGCATAATGCTGGTTACCGTTACCGCCCTTGCCGCCTTTTAAGAGAACAACCCGTTTGTTGTCCCCCGACATATCCGTAATTACCTGCCCGCTCTGTGCTTCTTTGATCACGGTTCCCGCAGGGACTTTGATAATGATGTCTTCTCCGTCCTTGCCGCGGCAGTTTTTCTTGCCGCCCTCTTCCCCGTCTCCGGCCTTGTACTTACGGATGTGCCGGAAATCGATCAGGGGATTCAGTCCCTCATCTACAACAAAGATCACGTCACCGCCGTGACCACCATCGCCACCGTCAGGGCCGCCACTGGGAACATATTTTTCGCGGCGAAAGGACACATGACCATCTCCGCCTTTACCGCTTCTTACGTAAATTTTAGCTCTGTCAGCAAACATTTTGTTCTCCTTTCCGACATAAAACTCTTTACGGACTAAAAGGGCTTCAAACAATCAGTATGTTTGAAGCCCTGGTTAAATCAACTTATTTCTCTACAGGATATACGGAAGCCTGCTTCTTGTCTCTGCCCTTTCTCTCAAACTTAACAACACCGTCAACTTTAGCGAATAAAGTATCATCACCGCCGATG
>OLFX01003609.1_pt1 | contig 9903 bp, 6 predicted proteins | sample 1605091 | NCBI WGS metagenome assembly OLFX01 (sample SAMEA3888906, study PRJEB22519) | human gut metagenome | biome: human gut; feature: human-associated habitat; material: faeces | place: Denmark | collected 2012
TCATATCCATAAATCTGTCAAACAGGTAACTGGAATCCTGCGGTCCCGGGCATGCCTCCGGATGGAACTGTACAGTGAAAATATTCTTTCCAACGTATGCCATTCCTTCGTTTGTTCCGTCATTTACGTTTACAAATGCAGGATGAGCAATGTTTTTCTCCTCAAGGTCCTTGGCATCTACTACGTAGCCATGATTCTGGGAAGAGATGTAAACTCTGCCTGTTGTAAGGTCTTTTACCGGATGGTTTCCACCGCGGTGACCATATTTCATCTTATAGGTATCTCCGCCTGTTGCAAGTGCCATCAGCTGATGTCCAAGACAGATTGCAAAAATCGGAACATCGGAATCGTAAAGTTTCTTTACTTCTTTAATAATAGAAGTGCATTCTTTCGGGTCTCCAGGGCCATTGCTGAGCATGATTCCGTCTGGATGATCTCCAAGGATCTCCTCTGCCGGTGTAAGAGCCGGGTAAATAGTTACCTGACATCCGCGCTTATTCAGGGAACAGGCAATGTTGCGCTTTGCACCAAAATCCATAAGTGCAACCTTCGGACCATTTCCAGGAAGGATTTCTTTCTCACGGCAGGTTACTTTTTCCACTACTTTACCAGTTGTATATGCTTTTAACTTGGGGAGAATTGCGTTTAAGTCATAATTTTCATCCACTGTGATCATACCGTTCATGGTACCTTTCTCACGGAGGATCTTGGTAAGAGCTCTGGTGTCGATTCCTGCGATTCCAGGAATATCATGCTTGGTCAAGAAATGCTGAATGGTGTCAACGCTTCTGAAATTGCTTGGAACACGGGATAATTCACGTACGATAAATGCGTCGATCCACGGTCTGGTGGATTCCTGGTCATCATAACAGATTCCATAATTTCCTATTAATGGATAGGTCATGCATACCGCCTGTCCTGCGTAAGACGGGTCTGTCATTACTTCCAGATAACCGGTCATGGAAGTATTAAAAACAATCTCACTGATGACTTCCCTTGCAGAACCAATGCTGGTTCCTGTAAATACATGGCCATCTTCTAATATCAGAAATGCTTTCATACAATCTCCCTTTCTTATGTCATTTTCTTTCTTATTTTATCCTAAATCTTCAAGATTGTATCATAGCAAAATGCTTTTTTCAACAAAATATGAGCAAAAAAAAATTCTGTTGTGCTGAAAAAAATTGCACAACAGAAAAAAGCTACTGGATCCGAGTCTGAATAAAAGAGACATCCTGTGCCTCACAGCCAACCTTATACGCAACTCTGGCATTCGTAACAAAAGAAAAAAAATAATGCAGGAGATGGGACTTGAACCCACACGATCTTGCGACCACAGGCACCTGAAGCCTGCGCGTCTGCCAATTCCGCCACTCCTGCATTTCTTATGTTTCAATCGCTCTCTCGCGACTGCTTGATTATAATACAACACATTCAGTCAAATGTCAACACTAATTTTCAAAAAAATTTGAAAAATTTAAAAAATATATTTTTGTATCCTTTAGGATTCCGACAGAGATTTGTTCTTAGTCCATTTTGGTCTTTTTACCTATTCCAGGGGAACCGCAATTTATAATGAAATCAACCGTTATCCACCTGTGGCTGACGGCTGATACTATTTATACTTTTACACCAGAGAAATGAAATATGACGTACAAAAGAATCAGAGAGCTGCGGGAAGATCATGATCTGACACAGAAATATATGGCTCACTATCTCAATGTGATCCAGCGTACCTACTCACGTTATGAACGAGGGGAAAGAATCATCCCTCCTGATGTCTTATGCAAAATTGCAGACTTCTATAATGTAAGTGTAGATTATCTGCTGGAACGCACAGATACAAAGTAGCCTTATCCTCCCTCACTGCTCTCCAGAAAAACAAAAGACACCTAGCGCACTGTGCCAGGTGTCTTTTGTTTTCTGTCTCAGATTATTTTTTCCTATATGAAAATAAATTTCCTGCTGCCCACAGAATGGTACCTGCAGCAATACATACGTCAGACAGATTAAATACGATCTTACGAATTTCTTTGTTCTTCACATTCAGGCTCACATAATCTGTAACATATCCTTTATTTCGACGGTCTGTGTAGTTGGACATTCCACCACCCAGGATCATGGCAAGACCGGCTCTGCTAAGCTTATTTCCGCCGTGGAGAAGCTGGTGCCAGTATTTCCCTGCCACACAGCCCATACCGGCTGCTGCAAGCTCCTGGCAATTCTCCCTGCCGATTTTTACCTTACCAAGAATCTTATCTTTATTGTGACAGTTCCGAAGGAGCAGTCTGCCTCCCAGTACTTCTTCTTTGCTTCCCTGAAGGCGGGTACAGTCAATATGTTCTTTTATCTTATAATCCAGCAGAAAGATTCCGCCGGCAATTGTTAGCGAAAGCATAGATGCTGCCTCCTTATTTACTAGGTAAATCCTGGTCACTTTCCTCAGTTTCTGTTGAAACCTTTTCTGCCTCTGCACCTGCCTCATTCTCTGCCTGCTTCTCTTCTGTCTCTTCTACAGGTTCTGCAGTCTCAGTGTCCACCACATCGCCCTCAGCTTTCTCTGGTTCCGGAGTCGGGCATACAGAGCCACAGTATGGACAAAAGGAGACACTTCTGTCTACAGATTTTCCACATGCCGGACAGATTTTCCGTCCCTTCATCTCCGCTGCTGCATCCTTATATCCGTCAATAATATCCAGATGCTGCTCAATCTCTTCGCAGAACCCTTTAAGAGCTTCTTCTACTTCTGCACCTTCTTTGTACTTCTCAAAGATCACATTTCCAATGTCTGCTTTCAGTTTCTGTACCATCTGCTCTTCACTGGAAATCTTACTTTTGATCTTCTGTGCCTCATAAAGCTGACCGGCTTTTTTTCCAAGATCCTTGGTTGTCCTTGTAATTGTGTCACTTAACTCGTCAAAAAAATCGCGTGCCATAATACCATCTCCCTTTCATATAAAAAGTGTTGTAACTATTCAGTACTTTTACGGCTAAAAGCTGTCTCCTGAACAGCTGCAAAATGATGAAACACCTGTTTCCCTGTCTACTGAGCCATCCCGATCAGGGGAATTTCCTGTCCGCGAAGCAGGATTCTCGGACCGCCTGTACCTTCAATATATTCTCTGGTAATGATCACCTGTCCAATACTGTCATCTTTCGGAATCTCATACATGATATCCAGCATATATTCCTCCAGAATGGCGCGAAGACCTCTGGCTCCAGTATGCTTCTCCAGTGCCTTGGCCGCAATCGCGTGAAGCGCATCCTCCTCATAATCCAGCTTCACCTCATCCAGGGCAAGGAGCTTCTGATACTGTTTCAAAATTGCATTCTTCGGTTCCTTCAGGATCTGCACTAACATATCCTCATTCAGTCCGTCCAGTGTATATATAATCGGCAGACGTCCTATAAATTCCGGAATCATGCCAAATGCACGGATATCATCTACTGTTACCTTCTCCAGAATATGTGGATCATTGTCATATTTGTCCTTCAGGTCTGCGTAAAAGCCGATAGATGCCTGCTTATTCAGTCTCTCCTTGATAATATTCTCCAGATCCGGGAATGCCCCTCCACAGATAAACAGAATATTTCTGGTATTTACCGTTACCATAGGAACCATGGCATTTTTGCTGTTGGCTCCGACCGGCACCTCTACCTCGCTTCCCTCCAGAAGCTTCAAAAGTCCCTGCTGAACCGCTTCACCGCTTACATCACGCTGATTGGTGTTCTTTTTCTTGGCCAGCTTGTCAATCTCATCAATAAAGACAATCCCATGCTCTGCTTTCTCCACATCATTATCTGCTGCAGCAAGAAGCTTGGAGATCACACTCTCAATATCGTCACCAATATAGCCTGCCTCTGTAAGAGAAGTAGCATCTGCAATAGCCAGCGGCACGTCCAGAAGTCTGGCAAGAGTTTTTACCAGGTAGGTCTTTCCGCATCCGGTAGGTCCGATCATCAGCATATTGGACTTCTCTATCTCAATCTCATCCATAGTGTCTGTAGCCACACGCTTATAATGATTATAGACAGCAACAGACATTACTTTCTTGGCTCTCTCCTGACCAATTACATATTCGTCAAGGCTTGCCTTGATCTTATGTGGTGCCGGGATCTTCTTAAGATCAATCTCTGGCCTGGCATCTTCTTTTTTCTTCTTTACTTTCTTCGGACGAGGAATTGCATCCTGAATACTGCCAAGATTGATCATACTCACATTAGGCATATTAAGAAGATCGTTCAGATTCAGTCCGTTATTCATCTGCTGGGTCATGGTGTCAAAGCTTTTCTGCATACAATCATTACAGATATGTATATTGTTAGGAAGCTCGATCATTTTGCCTGCCTGGCTCTCCGGACGATGACAGAGAAAACAGAATTTCTCATAATCGCTGTCATCTTCGTGATCATCGTTCTTCTCTGTTATATCGCCATCGATGATTTCGTCTTTTTCATCGTCAAAATGTTCAGTCATATAATTATTTCCTTTCCTGCTGCTGTTATCAGGCTAACCAGCAGTCTTTCCTATCTTATGTAAAAATCATTTTTGTTTTCTTATTGTACCATACTTTTCTCTGATTTAGAAATTAACTTTTTATAAAATGTGGAAAGGGGAGCCTTATCTGGTTACTGTTCACTCCGTTCATAGTAACACGCTTCGCGATGCACAGAAATCATGCTTTGCATGATTTCGCGCCGCAACTCTCGGGTTTTCTGTGAACTTTGTTCACAAAAAACACCTCGCGGAATGTTACCAGTGAACAGTAACCTTATCTGCTCCCCTTACATATTACTGATTACCATCCGGTCTTGCACTCAATGTAACAGTTACTGTCGATTCCTCATACTCTCCGTTATTTAACCGTGCCACCTCAATTTCGATTTCTTCACCAGCTGAATAATACTGAAGCTTATCGTTGATATCAGCCTTACTTGAAACCTTCTGGCCATCCAGCTTGGTAATAATATCACTTTTCTGGATTCCGGCATTATCTGCTGCCTCTCCCGGATACACATCCATAACAAATGCACCAGATGGCATATTATACATCTGGATTGCTTCTCTGGAAAGATCGGCGAATTTAACTCCCAGATAGCCAATCTGTGACTCATCTGAAACTTTATCCCTTGTCTTACGATTCATAAGTTCTTCCAGAATGGGCTGTGCCTTGGAAATCGGAATGGCATATCCGGTTCCCTCTATACTGCTTGATGCAATTTTGGCACAGTTAATTCCAATCAATTCTCCCTGCATATTTAAAAGGGCACCACCACTGTTGCCAGGATTAATTGCTGCATCTGTCTGGATCAGCTCCTCATAAGTATTGGAATCGGACTGAACAGTGCGATCCAGGGCACTTACCCAGCCAGATGTTACAGTCTGACCATAACCAAGTGCATTACCAATGGCAACCACCTGCTCACCAACAGCAAGATCATCCGAATTGCCAAGCTGGGCAATTTTAATCTGGCTCATGGTTTCTTCCGGAATGTCACTTTTTTCAACTGCAATCACCGCAAGGTCTGTATCCTCGTCAGTTCCTTTTATCTTTGCGGAAACTGCACCATCAATATTCAAGTCTCCATTTCCATTTATATAATTCTCAGTTTCCTGTTCTGCACTTACCACATCACTTCCGATAAAGCAGACACTCAGTGTAGTAGCGCCCTCCACTACATGATTGTTGGTAGCAATGAGAAGTTCATCATCATTCTCTCCGACAATAATACCAGAACCGCTTCCTGTACTGGGATATTCCATTCCATAGCCGAAAAAGCTGCGAATTTCCTGCATGCTTACTGAAGTGATTGCCACGACTGAGGGCATTGCAGCCTGGGCAACCCCTGCAACGGGACCTTTTTCATTTGCTACGATTTCTGCATTGATGCCTTCGCCTGCATCTGTGCTTTCTTCTGCCGTGGTACTGGCAGATGCTGAAGAAGTAAGTGTCTCTGCAGACCCTACTGCAGTCTGAGTTTCTTTCTTAAAATATTTATCCGACACCATATTCACTGCCTGAAATACCAGACCTGCCACCAGACCAAAAATCACAGCCAGCGTAATAGTATTTCCTGCTTTCCTTCCAAAACCGGAAGATGCTGCCTTATCATTATGAAGTCTGTGATGTCTTCCTTTCTTTTTTTCCTCAGGCTTCTTCTCCTGTTCATCAACCTGATAATGCGCATATCTGGGTTCCGAAGATTGGGACTCAAAACCGCTGTCTTTGGATGAATTTCCGGAAGTATCTGAATTGTTGCTGGAAGCGTAATAATTTCCATTGTCTGTGCTTCCTGCACCATCTGAATTTCTGCTGCTGGTATATTTGTAATGATAAGTTACATTTTCATTCAATTCATCTTCGGGGGCCGCTGTCTGATCCGATGCAGCCGATCCGGATTCATCTGTATTCTCTGGCTGTTGGGAGCTGCCATCCGTTTTCTCTGGCTCCTGTCCCCAATTCCATTCATCACTCATTTTCTGCTCCCTTCTATGTTCATAAACAGTGCTGCTGTTCACGTTGGAATCTGCAGCATTCTGTAACATTTTCTTTTATTTATGATACAAGTTTAGCAAGCAATTGTGTTGAAAATGTGATAGATTCATTAAGAAAAGGTGACACGAAAAAAAGTGTCACCTTTCATAGCCACAGTCCCTATTCACGAAGTGCATAACTGTAAAAACACTGAACAGTTACTCGTTTTTCCAATATTCACGGTTCATAGTACAAAACAAAATCACCTTTTTCGGCAGCTTTTTATATCTTTTTCCAAGAAAATATCCCATATATTTGAAGCCACTTTGCCCTGCCAGCTTGGGAACCAGCCAGATATGCCCTGTTTTTATAAGATAAGCCAGGCTCTTTTTCACAAGGCGAAGTCCCTCTCCCTCTGATGGTACTCCCTCAAAAATCTCCGGATGATCTGCCTGGGAAACACCCAGATCAAAATTCCGGTGAAACTGCTGTCTGCATGAATAATTGTGTGAATGGATCACACAGGCATCTGCAGCATAGGCAATTCCATATCCCCGCTTTGCCATAGTTCCTGCATAAATCATGTCTTCATTAAAAATAGCTTTTTTTACAAAACCGCCAATTTCCTCATAAATACTTTTCTTATAAGCTGCACACACATTGGAGCAAAAATAAGTTTTTATTCCATATATGCCAGTATCTTTTTCCCATTTTATAGAAGAAGTTTCCGGATAATTAAATCTTCTGGTGTATTTTTCCAGGTAAGCACAGTCCTCCCGAGCCAGCTGTCTTGCGTAGGCAGCTCCAACTTTGGAATTTTCCTGCAGTGGACGGATCAGATTTCCAATCAGATTTCTGTCTGCCGGAACTGCATCCTGAGTCATAAATACCATAATATCTGAATCAGACAGTCTTGCTCCCCGGCATCTGGTTCCACCGTGGTCAAAATCCGCCTTTTTTAAATGTACCACGTTCACTTTTGGAAATTTTTTCTCCCAGGCCGTGTTCCAGAATTTCTCTTCTGTATTCATAACAAGAATTTTTTCCACTGGATAATTCTGTGTGGAAAGAGAATCCAACAACTTCTCAAATTCTTTTCCCGGACGGTATGCAGGAATAATTACGTCAACTGTTTCCATAGTATCTCTCCTCTTTCATGCTCTGCACGAATAAATATACTTTTGCAATATGGTAACACTGCTGGCAGAGCGCACATCCTTTTCGCGAAAAAGGGACCACTTCCTTTCGGATGGTCCCTTTAAATTTTCAATCATGGAATATTTATCTACTGATCAATATCCGCTTCCATCTTCGAAACCGCCATCGCCGGAGCTGTCTCCACTATAATCTCCGCCGCTGTAGTCTCCTCCATTATCGTAACTGCTGCCAGAATCACTTCCACTGTCATAACTGCCATCGCTATAATCGCCGCTATCGTCTCCACTATAGTCGTTTCCGCTGTCATAGCTATTGTCGTAGCTGTTATCATAGCTGTTGTCGTAGCTGTTATCATAGCTATTGTCGTAATCGCTTCCACCATAATCGTTGTAATCATAGTTTCCGCTTCCGTCACCCTGCCATACAATATCAGAAGAATTTCCTGCTTCATTACTTGCAATCGGAGACTGGTCAACCAAGGTATCTGCACCGCCTACAAGCTCAATGATCCGGGCATTCGCCTCCACGATGTTCTGTGACGGCTGGTAATTCTCATCAGCACCATACAGAAACTTATGAAGTTCCTTTACATTATCCTCCAGCGTGTCTGCAACAACCATGCTGGCCTTCTTCACATCCGCAAATTTGTACTTGGCTGGGAAACCGGTAGTATCTGCAATGTTATACCCCATCAGCGTCGGAATCAGGTTCAGAATCTCAGTCTTCGTGATGGATGTGGAAATCATAGGAAATACCTCGTCCATAATATTGAAAATGGTGGTAATTCCTGCTGCCTTTGCTTTGTCAACCATCATTCCGATCACACGGCGCTGACGCTCAGTACGTCCCATATCCATGCTTGCAGTGTAACGGATACGACAGTAAGAAACTGACTGTACACCATTCAGATGGTATGTTCCAAGGATTTCCTCCTCGTTCTCCGGCTTGGGATCCGGCAGTTCTACTGGCGTGTAACTTTTGCCGGTCTCCTGGGAAGTTTCTATACAATAGTCATTCATAAACACCATTTCCGCATAGGAAAGAGGAATATCAAGACCGCCAAGTGCATCTATTGCAGCTACCATTGCATTAAAATTAACAGTTACGTAATCCGTAATTTTCAGGTCAAGCATGGTATTCAGCATGGAAATGGCCTGTTCCGGACCGCCATATGCGTAAGCAGCATTTGCCTTGGTATAAGTATCATTTCCAATATCCAGAAGAGTATCACGATATACGGAAGCAAGTTTCACCTCTTTGGTATCATTATTAATACTTGCAATGATAATGGTATCACTGTTCTGTGCATCAAGCGCAGCATTCTTGGAGCGCTGGTCGATTCCGAAAAGTGCATAAGTTGTATAGCCAGACATCTGTGGTGCTGTCACATTCGTAACAATCTTGCTCTCATCCAGCTGAGGTGTCTCAATCTTGTTCAATCTGGAATCAATCTGTCCATATACATACAATCCGCCAATAAACAGCAAAAGACAGATAATTTCCACAATAAACAAAGCAGTCCTCTTTTTTCTACCAGGTCTTGCCATTTTTCTTTCCTTTCTCAATACGCATTCTTATTAATGAATCCTTTAAAGATCGTCATAAACATTATCTTGATATCAAGCCCTACAGTCCAGTTCTCGATATAGTAAAGATCACACTCAATCCTCTTGCGGATGGAAGTGTCACCTCTGTATCCGTTTACCTGTGCCCATCCGGTCAGCCCGGGTCTTACCTGGTGCTTCACCATATATCTCGGAATCTCTTCACGGAACTTTTCCACAAAAAATGGTCTCTCAGGTCTTGGCCCTACCAGACTCATATCTCCCTTAAAAATATTAAAAAGCTGGGGAAGTTCATCAAGGCTGGTTCTTCGCATAAATCTGCCGATTGCTGTAACCCTGGGATCATTTTTTACTGTCCAGGCTTTCTTCTCCTCTGCCTCCGGCTGAATCTCCATAGAACGGAATTTATACATCCAGAAAGTCTGATTATGGAGACCCACACGTTCCTGACGGTAGATCAGCGGTCCAGGAGAAGTGAGCTTTATCAGCGCACATAGTACCAGCATGATCGGCGACGCCACAATAATTCCAATAATGGAGCCACAGATATCCATTATTCTTTTTATCATGGCATTAAAAGTATTACTAAGAGGAACATACCGGATATTGATCACCGGAAGTCCCAGAATATCCTCTGTATATGGTTTCGTAGGAATAATCTTATTATAATCCGGAATAAATTTTGTATGCACTCCTGATTTCTC
>OLFX01003611.1_pt1 | contig 9902 bp, 9 predicted proteins | sample 1605091 | NCBI WGS metagenome assembly OLFX01 (sample SAMEA3888906, study PRJEB22519) | human gut metagenome | biome: human gut; feature: human-associated habitat; material: faeces | place: Denmark | collected 2012
CGTTCTTTCAATCAACTGATTCTTTTTTTGCATCAACTTACAGTAAGAAAAAGAACACGCAAAAAGGAGTGAGGACAAGCCTGCGCTCCTTTTTGTGTTTAGCGTTTGCGGTAAATCTAGGGAGATTTATAGGAAATTTTCAACGATAATACGCACTGCTTCGAATGCGTTTTGAGATGCTTTTTCGAGTGTTTCCTCGAAGGTATCAGGGGCATCTCCACCCACATGGTCGCTCACACCACGCACGTTTAGTACGGGAATGTTATAGAAGCTAGCCACTTGTGCAATAGGAGCGGCCTCCATATCGCTTGCGACGATGTCTGGTAATTTTTCGCGAATCGTAGTAACGGCATCTACCGAACTCATAAACGAGTCACTTGTTGCGATAAAGCCAGTTTGGATGTTAAATCCACTCACTTTTTCGCGCAGCAGTCCGACCACTTTTTCGTGTAAGTCTTTATCTACAGGGTAGTCCGCTGGCATCTGAGGCACTTGCCCCCAGGCGTAGTCGAATCCAGTCGCATCCACGTCGCTATAGGCGAATTTTGTAGAAACAATGACATCGGCCAAGTCGAATGCGGGATTAAAGCTTCCTGTTGTCCCGGTATTAATAATGAGGTCAGGATGAATTTTGTCGCATAACCATGCAGCAGCGGCAGCGGCATTGGCTTTTCCGATACCTGACTGTACAAGATATAAGTTCTCATGTACTTCTAGGAGTCGGATAGGACCTTTTTCAAAGACTACTTTTCCGGGTGCGAAATGCTCTTCAAATGGATGCAACTCTTCTTTCATCGCTGCAACGATAGCAATCTTCATGAATTATTTACCCCACACTTCAGAAACAGGTTTCTTCACTTCCACTTTTGTTCCTGCAAACTTCTCAGAAATGTATTTTTGGATTTCTGGGTCGTGGTAGAGGTCCACTAATTTTTTGTATTCTTCTTTATCGGCATTTTCTGCTTTCACGGCAATCACGTTGATGCTTGTGATCGTAGATGCGTCTGCTTTTTCATAGAAAAGGGAGTCTTTCAATACGTTTAAACCACCTTCAAGGGCGATGGTGTTTCCGATAGCGATTAAATCAGTGTCGTCTAATACACGTACGCTTGTAGTGTCATCAATCAGTAGGAATTCAAGGTTTTTCTTGTTTTCTACGATGTCGCTAGGAGTGCCAGTGCCATCTTTGAAGTCACTTGGTAATTTAATTAAACCAGCGCTTTCTAATAAGCGTAGCGCACGAGTAGTGTTATATGGGTTATCAGGAATTGCCACTTTCGCACCGTTTGGTAGGTCGTTTAGTGATTTTACCTTTTTAGAGTAAAGCCCCATTGGTTCAATATACGTAGTGCCAACTGGAACGAGTTTGTTTGAGTTGGCTTCGTTAAATCCTTTTAGGTAGCCGATTGATTGGAAGGCGTTGGCGTCCACAGTTCCGTCTGCAACGCTTTCGTTTAATGGCACACCGCCGTTAATTTCTTGGACTTCGATTTTTAGGCCTGCTTTTTTCGCTTGTTCTGATTCTGCGATGTGTCTCCAGATGTCTGCGTCAGAGCCGACAGAAGCGATTTTGACTGTTTTAAGTCCTGACTCAGAAGCTTGCGAACTTTGTGAGCTTTGTGAACTTGAAGCGTTGTTTCCGCAAGCGCCTAAGACGAATGCAGCAGTAAGGGCGATGATTGATTTAGCGATAGTTTTTAATTTCATATGGGGGGTTCCTCCAGTCTAGGTGTCTAATGTTTCTTACTGAATGACAATTGATTAAATAACTTTGCGAACGAATGGGTCAATGCTGATGCCTTGTTCTAAGACTTGTTTAGCATATTCTTTCGCACCGAATAATGAGTGGTCGCGGTAGTTTCCGCATTGTACGGCAGAGACGCCTTGAATATCTTCGAATTGAATCTTTTCGACGATTTCTTCTAGTGTTGATTTCAATGCGCGTGCGATATCTTCAGGAGAACGTTCTTCCCAAAGGATTAAATGGAAACCAGTACGGCATCCAAATGGAGAGATATCGATGATGCCTTCCAAGCGGTCGCGTAAGAGGTCCGCTAGTAGGTGTTCGAATGTATGAACGACACCTGTTGGCATTTCTTGTTTATTTGGTTGTAAGAATCGGATGTCAAAGTTTGAGATGACGTCGCCTTTCTTACCATGTTCGTTTGCGATTAAGCGAACGTAAGGTGCAATCACCTTATTGTGGTCTAGTGTAAAGCTTTCTACTTCAGCCATGTTGATTTCCTCCTAAGTGTGTTTTCATGAAACGAAAATAAAAAAGCCCGTACTTCTAGCGCTTGCTAAAAGGACGAGTTGCAGTCGTGGTACCACCTTTGTTCGTCTTCGGGGGAGAAGACCTTTTCCGTCTAGACGGATGGTTGATAACGGGAGTACCCGGATTGTCTTAAAGTTTCGGACAAGCTGCTCAAAGATCATGTTCAAAAATAACGACTTGCTTACTCGCACCAACCGTAAGCTCTCTATGAAGTTTTATTTTTTACTCTTCTTTTCATTGCGTTTCGATATGTTATAAAAACAGGATACTGGTATCTGGGTGAAAAGTCAATGTGAAAAACATACTTTTTGGTATATTTATTATTTATAGTTCGCTATTCTTAATTTTTATAACGAAAAACTAGATTTAAAAATTGTTTTGTTCGTGTTTTGGTTGAGTTTGATTGGCGTGCTGTCAATTTTATTAATTTTTACGCAAAAAAAATCTCTAGATTGGAAAGATTATAGAATAGAGTGAAAAGTTTCACGCTATACAGTATAATGAAGCTATCTATAAAACAATGAAGGGTGACAACAATGACATTATTAGATGTACAACACGTACAAAAAGTTTATCAAACACGTTTTGGAGCCGCTGAAGTGACTGCGTTAAAAGATATTAACTTCTCAGTAGAAGAAGGAGAATATGTGGCAGTCATGGGGGAATCAGGTTCTGGTAAAACAACGCTATTAAATATTTTAGCGACACTAGACCGTCCAACAGATGGAACTGTGCTTCTAAATGGGGAAGACATCCAAAAGATTTCTGATAAAGTATTAACGGAATTCCGTCGTGACCACTTAGGGTTCGTATTCCAAGACTTCAACTTATTAGAAACATTATCCGTGTATGACAATATGGTATTACCACTTGTGTTAGCACGTCGTCCAATCGACGAAATGGAAAAGAAAGTTCAGCCAATCGCTGAAATGTTAGGCATTGAGGACTTATTGAAGAAATATCCATATGAATTATCTGGAGGTCAACAACAACGTGTGGCAATCGGTCGTGCGATGATTACAGACCCAAGCTTACTGTTAGCCGATGAACCAACAGGGGCGTTGGACTCAAAATCAGCAAGCAATACATTAGACTTATTCGATAAAATCAATCAAAACGGACAAACGATTTTAATGGTAACGCACAGTACGGTTGCTGCAAGTCGTGCCAAAAGGGTTCTTTTCATTAAAGACGGCTTGATTTATAATCAATTGTACCGTGAAGGAAGAAGTGATCAACAAATGTTCGAGTTAATCTCAGAAACATTAACTGCGATGGCAAATAGAGGTGAAATCCATGTTTAAACTCATTTTTTCGATGGCAACATCGAATCTAAAAAAGAATCATTCATTATATTTGCCGTATGCACTGACGACGATTATGGTGACAATGATTCTCTATATCACGCACGCCTTATCTGCGATGCCTGAGCTTTCTACTCTTCGCGGAGGGGGAGCGATTGCGCAAACATTGGGCTTCGGGGTTATCGTGGTTCAGCTCGTGGCACTCTTAACGATTCTTTACGCGAATGCCTTCGTGACGAAAAATCGATTAAAAGAATATGGCTTATATAGCATTCTTGGGCTCGACCGAAAGAACATTCAATTGTTAAGCTTCATTGAATTACTTCTATTCTCAGTGGTCAGCGTGGGGCTAGGGGTTGTGCTTGGAATCGTGTTCCACCGCTTCTCGTTTGCCGTATTATTGAAGCTCATTCGAATTCCAATCGGCATCGAGTATTCGATGCAACTCGGTAGCGTCGGTTTTGTACTCATTTCGATGGCGTTTATTTTCGGAGTTGTCTTCTTCTTAAATGCGACAAAGATGTACATGAGCCGTCCGTTAGAAATGCTTTCTGAGAAGAAAAAAGGAGAGACGAAGGGGCGCTTTATTCTTCTTCGTGCACTCATTGGTGCAGGGCTTCTCGGAGGCGCGTATTATATGTCGCAAACGATTGAAGCACCCGTTGCAGCGCTATATTCCTTCTTTGTTGCGGTCCTATTAGTTATTTTAGCGACGTATATTTTATTTGACGCGGGTTCCATTGTGCTTCTTTCTCTTTTGCAAAAGAACAAACGTCTCTTTTATCAACCAACGAATTTTATTTCGATTTCCAATTTAAAATTCCGTATGCGTAAAAATGCTGCGGGACTTGCAAGTATTTGTATTTTATCAACGATGGTGCTTGTCACATTAGCTACAACCGTCGCGCTGCAAACAGGAACAGCCGATTTATTAAAGAAAAGCTATCCAACAGATTATTCGGCAACAGCATTCGTCGAAGATACTTCTACGATTCGCCAACTTTCAGAACAAATCAGCAAGATGAAGGCGCAATCGAAAGGCACCGTTTCTAATGAAATGAATTACCTTAGCGTACTTCGTGCTGCAAAAAGTATGGAGGGCGGTGTGGACATCGAGGGGGTATATCCAGGAGATAGCCCAGCTGCGTTCATTACCTTCCTTTCTGCGGATGATTACAATCGTATTTTTGGGACGAATTTTCAGCTTGGTGACAACGAAGCCGTTCTAGGACTGGTTAAAGGAGCCGATAAAAATGTTTCGGCAATCCGTGTGAATGGACAATTAACCCTTCAAGTCAAAGAGATGATGAGTACTAGCGACTTTAAAGAAAAATTGCCACAATTGCCATATGTTGCCGATAACGTTTATGTAGCCGTTGTAAAGGATCCAACAAAGATGATAGACGGTAAACTTGGCCGTGGGTTCTATTATGCATTGTGGAATACATCGACAGATACTAATGAAAAAACAGAAGAGTTTGAGGCCTACGCCAACGTGATTGAAGCAAGCAATGACGATTCCATCACGGTTGGAAGTAGAGAGGATGCGGCCAAAGACATCTACGGATTTATGGGAAGTTTACTCTTTGTAGGGGCGCTTCTTTCAGTTGCGTTCTTCATCGGCGCAGTCCTTGTCATTTACTACAAACAAATTTCTGAAGGGTACGAAGACCGTGACCGTTTCGTTATCCTACAAAAACTCGGTATCGATCAAAAGACAATCAAGAAGTCTATCAACCGTCAAGTATTGATTGTATTCTTCTTACCGCTTGTTACAGCGTTTATCCATACAGCGTTTGCCTTCAAGATGTATCGTAAGATTATCGAACTCTTCGGGGTTGACGGCAGCGTGACATTAAACGCGACAATTGTGATTGGTGCCATCTTCGTAGTGGTGTATCTCATCGTGTACCAAATCACTTCACGTAGTTACTATAAAATTATTAAACGTTAATAGATTTTGTTCACAAACCATGAAGGGTTTTAGTAGGAAACCCTACTTTAAAAAGGTTTGTATAAGTTCGAAAATTCGTAAAAAGGGCGAGGTTTTCTCGCCCTTTTTTTGTGCTCAAAAACGGGATAACTGTCCACAATAAAAAGCTTTCATAAATTTTACTTTTTCAGTTTTCAGTTTCTAAAAAACATGGTAGAATAGAATGTATTGAAGTAAAAGAAAAACTGGAGGATTCGTCATGATCGATGTTATTGACTTAAACAAAGTATTCGATAACGGCTTTGAAGCATTAAAGTCAGTAAATTTCTCAATTGAACAAGGAGACTTAGTATGTTTACTAGGACCTAGTGGTTGCGGGAAATCAACAATTTTAAACTTAATCGCAGGATTATTAACACCAACAGGAGGAGACATCCAATTTAAAGGATCATCAGTTGTTACGACAGAACCTAAAGACCGTAACATCGGATTCGTATTCCAAAACTATGCGCTGTATCCGCATATGACAGTGTTAGAGAACATCATGTTCCCACTGACAGTTGGTAAAAACAAAATCTCTAAAGAAGAAGCTCAAAAAATTGCAGAAGAATATATGCAATTAACAAACATTGAAGAGCTAGCAGGTAAAAAACCTGGTACTTTATCAGGGGGACAACAACAACGTGTGGCCATCACTCGTGCACTTGTTCAAAAACCTGAAGTACTCTTACTAGATGAGCCATTAAGTAACTTGGACGCTCGTTTACGTTTGAAAATCCGTGAAGAAATCCGTCGTCTTGTAAAAGAAGTAGGAATCACAACTATTTTCGTAACGCACGACCAAGAAGAAGCTTTATCAATCTCAGATAAAATCATTCTTTTAAACGAAGGGTACATTCAACAACATGATGACCCACAAAACTTATACCTAGAACCAAGTAACTTATTCGTTGCGAAATTCATCGGTAACCCAATCATCAACATTACAGAAGTGGAAATTAAAGACGGCGTGATTACTCACCCATCATTCAGCTTACCAACTTCTGAATTATCACAAGACCGCAAACGCCAAGAATTAGCAGATGGTCACTACTACTTAGGAATGCGTCCTGAAGACGTGGTTCCAGTAGCTGAAGGTGAACAAGGGCTATTCTCAACAACAATCAGCGGCGTAGAATTAATCGGACGTGAACGTATTCTTCACTTCCCATTAGGCGAACAATTCTTGAAATCAATTGTAAGTGTGGAACATAAGATTGAAGAAGGAGACACACTTTCATTCCAATTACTAAAACACAAAATCTTCTTATTCGATAAAGATGGAGCGCGTGTTTACTAATGAGAAAATATAATCCAGAGAACCAACCTAAAGCTTGGTTATTCCTTCTCCCATCTTTAGGAGTGATTCTTCTCTTTAACATTTATCCATTACTTCGTTCGTTCTGGATGAGTTTCCAAAAAGGGTCACTATTAAAATTACAATACACTGGTTTAGACAACTACCAAAAAGTAATTGCGGACCCTGTATTCCATAAAGCGTTACTCAACACAGCATTGTATGCATTCGCAGTAGTGCCAGTAGCGTTATTAATCTCAGTCATCATTGCATGGATTATTTTCGAGAAGATTAAACGTAAAAGCTTCTTCGAAACAATCTTCTTCATGCCTTACGTTACAAGTACAATCGCTATCGGGATTGTGTTCCGTTACTTCTTCAATGGGGACTACGGAATTATCAACTTCTTCCTTGGCTTGATTGGTATTCCAGCCGTGAACTGGTTGGATAACGTAAACATGAGTATGCCAACACTGATTATCTTCGGGGTTTGGACAAGTTTAGCGTTCAATATCATCATCCTCTTAGCAGGATTACGTAATATTGATCCTGAGCACTTCAAGATTGCGAAAATGTTTGGTGCGACAGACCGAGAAATCTTCTGGCGTATTACATTCCCGCAATTAGTTCCAACAATTGCCTTCCTTTCAACGGTTAACTTAATCGGGGCATTCAAAGTGTATACACAAGTGTATGCATTATTTGGCGGAACTGCTGGTCCAGCAAACTCAGCAACAACAGCTGTGTACTATATTTACGACAAGTTCCATGTGGCAGGAAGACCAGGGGTTGCCATGGCAGCAACTGTAATCTTGTTTGCAATCATTCTTTTTGCAACATTCCTCCAAAACAAATTCTTAAGAAAGGCGGAGGGATAAGAAGATGAAAAAAGTATTTAACGGTTTTTCAATCGCGCTTTTAATTTTCTTAGCGTTGATTACAGTATTCCCATTCATTTACATGGTGTTGACCGGGTTAATGACATACGCAGAAGCGACAAGTATTCCACCGTCATTCATCCCAAGCTCATTCAAATTTAGTAACTACTTAGAAGTATTTAGCCGTGCGCCATTCTTACGTTACTTCGGAAACACATTATTCGTGTCTCTATTTACAACAGTGGCAACAGTAATTACTTCATTACTAGCAGCCTTTGCCGTAACAAGCTTACAGTTCAAAGGGAAAAACATTGTCATGATGATTTTAGTTTCTCTATTAATGGTTCCTTACGAATCAATCATCTTTACAAACTACCAAACAATCGCTCAATTAGGGTTATTAAACACTTATCTAGCGTTAATCATTCCGTTCTTAACAAGTATCTTCTATATTTACTACTTGAACGGATACTTAAAAGGAATCCCAAGTACATTCTACAAAGCCGCTAAAATTGATGGCGCGAGTGATTTAGAATACATCCGCCGCATTTTAGTGCCAATGTGTAAACCGGCATTGGTAACAGTAGGGATTTTAACATTCATCCAAAGCTGGAATTCATTCCTATGGCCATTATTGGTTACAAACACGAAAGAATTCCGTCTATTAAACAACGGACTTTCTGCCTTCACGACAGAATCCGGAAGTGATGTTCACTTACAAATGGCCGCAGCAACTCTAACGGTTATCCCAATTCTGTTAATTTACTTTGTATTCAGAAAAGAAATTATTAGAGGGGTTGCGAAGAATGGTATCAAAGGATAAAACATCGATTACCTTTCATAGCGGTATTTTAACGATTGGTGGAACGGTCATCGAAGTAGCCTATAAAGATAGTCATATCTTCTTCGACTTCGGGACTGAGTTTTTACCAGAATTAGAATTGCCCGATGAATCGGTGCAAACACTCACAGATCATAAAGTGATTCCACATTTAAAAAATATCTATGATGCTCGTATCCCTTACAAATACGAAGGGGATGAAGATAAAGACTATGCCAATACGGCGGTCTTTATCTCACATGCGCATTTGGATCATACAAGAATGTTGAATTATTTAGACCCAAGTATTCCTTTATATACATTGAAGGAAACAAAAATGATTGTAAATTCGCTCAACCGCAATGGTGTGTTCTTACTACCATCACCGTTTGAAGACGATACATTTACAAGAGACATGATTGGGTTAGATGCTGGAGACGTGATTCAGGTTGGGGAAATCGAAGTAGAAATCGTGCGTGTCGACCATGATGCGTATGGGGCTGCTGCTTTAATCATTAAAACACCTGGACATCATATTACGTATACAGGGGACTTACGACTTCACGGGCATAACGCTGAAGACACGATTGCGTTTTGTAAGAAGGCAAAACATACGGACATCTTAATGATGGAAGGTGTATCGATTAGCTTCGGGGACCGTAAAGAGGTTGAAGACGAAATTAAACCTGAAAACGAGGAAGATGTGATTCGTCATATCGCTCGCCTCGAACAAGAAAATCCAAATCGACAAATCACATTTAATGGCTATCCAGCGAATGTGCGTCGTTTTGAAAAAATCGTCGAAGGAACAAGCCGTACTGTTGTTCTAGAAGCAACAATGGCTGCACTTCTGAAAGAAGTATTCCAAAAAGAAGCTCATTACTACTATAGAGAAGGCGCTCCAAAACTCGACGAACTTGATCCTACTTTAGAAATTTCATATCAAACGTTGTTAGAGGATACTTCGAAGTACCTATGGCAAGCAGTCGACCATTTCGAACGTTTGCAAGAGGGAAGCTTATACATCCATAGCGATGCGCAGCCTCTTGGGGACTTTGATCCACACTATCAACCGTTTCTTGATTTATTGGCGGAAAAACACATTGAGTTTGTACGCCTAGCTTGCTCAGGTCACGCAAAACCGGACGATTTAGACCGTATTATTGCGATGATTGAGCCTAAATGTTTGGTTCCAATTCATACGTTAAAACCAGAACTTCTGGTAAATCCGTATGGTGACAGAATATTGCCGTATCGCGGCGAAAAAATTGTGTTGTAAAAACTATATAACAAAAGGAGAAGGAAAATGAAATTCAAATCTTTAGTAAAAGCGACACTAGCAACTGCATCAGTTGT
>OLFX01003615.1_pt1 | contig 9886 bp, 7 predicted proteins | sample 1605091 | NCBI WGS metagenome assembly OLFX01 (sample SAMEA3888906, study PRJEB22519) | human gut metagenome | biome: human gut; feature: human-associated habitat; material: faeces | place: Denmark | collected 2012
AAACATATATAAAGGAGTATCTATGGAAAAAGAAAAAACAATTCTCGATTACGACACCGTGGCACTGGATGAAGCACAGGATGCGGTGATCATCATAGACCAGACCTTATTACCCGGCAGGATCGAACTGATCGCTTTACATACGGCACAGGAAATTTGGGATGCCATTTATCTGTTGAAAGTCAGAGGGGCTCCGGCCATCGGCGTAGCGGCGGCACTGGGTATTTATCTGCTGGCAAACCGCATCGAGACCGAAGATTTTGAAAAGTTTTATGAGAAATTTACCGAATATAAGGAATATCTGGATTCTTCCAGACCCACCGCAGTTAATCTGTCCTGGGCGCTGAAGCGCATGGATGCTGTGGCTGTAAAGGCTGGCAGAGAAGAGCACAAGACTGTCGCAAAAGTGAAGGAAATCCTGCATGACGAAGCACTACAGATTCGGGCGGAAGATGTGGAAGTATGTCGAAAAATCGGAGAATTTGGACTGGAACTGGTAAAACCGGGAGATGGTATTCTGACCCACTGTAATGCAGGACAACTTGCAACCGTAAAATACGGTACCGCAACCGCACCGATTTATCTGGGACAGGAGAGAGGTTACAACTTCCATGTATTTGCGGATGAGACCAGACCACTTTTGCAGGGAGCCAGACTGACAGCATTTGAACTGCATTCCGCAGGCGTGGATGTGACACTGATCTGTGACAATATGTCCGCTTCTGTCATGTCCAAGGGCTGGGTGCAGGCAGTGTTCGTAGGCTGTGACAGAGTGGCAGCTAACGGAGATACTGCGAACAAGATCGGTACCAGCGTGGTGGCAGCGGTGGCAAAACAGTACGGTGTGCCGGTATACATCTGTGCACCGACTTCCACGATTGATATGGCCACAGCCACCGGCGCAGATATCTGTATTGAGCAGCGCAAGGCAGAAGAGGTTACTGAGATGTGGTACAAGGAGCGCATGGCTCCGGAGGGTGTAAAGGTCTACAATCCGGCATTCGATGTGACGGACCATGAACTGATCGCCGGGATTGTCACGGAATACGGGGTGGCGAGAGCTCCTTATACGGAGAGTTTGAAGGAGATCATGAAACGCAAGGCACAGAGAGGCTGATGGTGTAGATATGAAGCGAAATGTAAGTCTTGCGGAGATATCCGACGGCCGATTATACAAAGCAAATGATATGGTAAAAGCGGATTGCGGTGGTTGCAATGGCTGTTCCCGGTGTTGTCACGGCATGGGCAATTCCATTATCCTGGATCCCTATGATGTGTACCGGATGACTACAGGAATGGGGAAAAGCATGCAGGAGCTATTAGCGGCATCGGTGGAGCTCAATGTGGTGGACGGTGTGATCCTGCCAAATCTGAAAATGCAGGGAGCAGAGGAAGCCTGTGCGTATCTGGACGGAGGGGGTCGATGCAGTATTCACCCGTACCGTCCCGGAATCTGCAGACTGTTTCCTCTGGGAAGATATTATGAAAATGGAGGATTTTCCTATTTTCTCCAGACCGGGGAATGTGCAAAGGAGAACCGCAGCAAGATAAAAGTCAGTAAATGGATCGATACTCCGGATCTGACCCGCAATCAGCAATTTACCTTACAATGGCATGACCTGTTACATGCCATGGAAGAAAGACTGACAGGAGAAGACGAAGGGAAACAGAGGGAAGAAAATCTCCTGCTGCTGCGTCTGTTTTATTTATTGCCGTATGAGGGGACGATAGATTTTTACACACAGTTTACAGAGAGGATGGAACATTGGAATGGACAGAACGGACAGATTTAACAGTTTAAACAAGCTCTCCATTGAGAAGCGCCTATTGAAAGTATTTCGTAAGACCACGATACTGCTGAGCATGACGGGTGTCATCGCCTGTGTGGCCATGGGAATCGTGAGTTATCAGTATTCCTACGCCTTGAAGCATTACGGTTTCGCACAGGGTGACATCGGTAAGGCGATGATCGTTATCGCGGAGATGCGGAGCGAGACCCGTGCCGCCATCGGCTATGATGACGATACGCTGATTGCTAAAGCAAAAAATGCCCATGACATGACGGCGGAACAGCTGGATACCTATATCAGTGCCCTGGAAGATGACATGATCACGGATGAGGGAAGAGCTACCTACCAGCAGATCAAGGACGGCATAGCTTCTTATCAGCAGATCGAGGCACAGATACTGGAACTGGGAACAGCTTCCGATTCTGCTAAGCGGATGCAGGCACAGCAGATGGCAGGCGAACAGATGGATCCCGTGTTCCAGCAGGTCTATGCAGATATGACGAGCCTGTTGGACAGCAGTGTAACGAACGGAAATGCCATGGAAGCCAAGCTGAATGTTTTCCGTGTGGTTATTTTTATCGTAATCCTTCTGATCATCGGAGTAGGCTTTGCGGGATCTGAAAAAGCGGGAAAAAGAATAGCCAAAGGAATCGCCGGACCGCTGAAAGCGCTGGCAGACAGACTGGATGGCTTCGTAGCAGGTGATCTGACATCTGATTTCCCCAAAGTGGAGACAGAGGACGAAATGGCAACGATGAACCGTGCGGCTACAGCAATGGCGACAAACTTCAGGATGATCATTGAGGATATCAACCAGGCATTAAATGCTATGGCAAACGGCGACTGGACAGTGAAGTTCCGTTATCCCGATCTCTATGTGGGCGATCTGGATGAACTAAAAGAAGCGCTGAGAGATATTAAGTATAAGATGAATGAGGCACTGTACAATGTCAATGAAGTATCCGGACAAGTATCCATGGGTGCCGGAAGCCTGGCAGATGCCGCACAGTCTCTGGCAGAGGGCGCTACTGAGCAGGCCGGAGCCGTACAGCAGCTACAGGCAACCATTACTAATATTACCTCTATGGTAGACAATACTGCAGAGCATACCAAGAATTCCAGCAGGCAGGCACAGGAATACTCTGCTAAGGCAGATGAAGGCCGTACCGAGATGAATCATCTGATGGAGATCATGGAACAGATCAACGAGACTTCCGAGAAGATCAGCAACATCATCGGTGAGATCGAGGATATTGCCAGTCAGACCAATCTGCTGTCCTTAAATGCGTCCATTGAGGCAGCCAGAGCGGGGGAGGCCGGAAGAGGTTTTGCTGTGGTGGCAGACCAGATTGGTAAGCTGGCAGAGCAGAGTGCGCAGTCCGCTGTCAATACCAGAGAGCTGATCGGCGGTACACTGGAGGAGATCCATGCCGGCAATGAAGCTGTGGATCATGCGTCCCAGACGTTGAGCGTTATCGTGGAAGGCGTCCGCAGGATCGCACAGGATTCTGAGGAACTGAACCAGATTGCAGCTGCTCAGTCAGATGCCATGAATCAGGCGGAGAGCGGTGTGAACCAGATCTCCGAGATCGTACAGTCCAACTCTGCGGCAGCAGAAGAATTATCCGCTACCAGTGAGGAACTGCTGGCTCAGTCCGAGAATATGACCAATCTGGTAAAGCAGTTCAAGCTGATCGATGAGGAGAAGATTCAGGCGAGAAAAAAGGAGGCTGACCATGCCGGTATTTGATTTCAGCAGTATCCCGGAAAATGAGAAGAAGCAGGATCCCGTATGCACCTATACCATGTTCCGTTCCAATGAGGCTGCGGCAAGTCCCGAAAAGCCGATCCTGATCCTGGACAACAGCAGCGAGCAGTGGAAGCACCATGCTATCGGTGTCTTCGGCAATCAGAACAAACGCACGAATTTCGAATTCAGGGAAGAGGGCAGCAGTGCCTATGCCGATATTTTACAGATCGATGCAAGATTCGTAAGCCTCGTCAGATGGTTAGGAGAAAATCACATCAATGTCCGGCTTTCCGGGGAAAACCGGGAAGAAGGCTATGCGGTATACAAGATCCGAGAGACTGCATTTGGCGGCGGAACCAAGCTTTCGGCAGAAGATGGATTTTTACAGTTCATGATGGAAAGACTGTTCGCCAGCAGTGCTCCCGCAGAAGAGGAACAGGGGGAGGACGAAGAGGAAGACGGCGATGATATGAAGCTTACCAGCCTTCAGAGTATCTCCGATTTCATGACATGCGCCGGAAGGACTATGCCGGAAAACATCCGCCTGTGGGCCAGAAGAAATCTGGCGGTGGCCAGATCCCATGAGGTGTCTCCGGAAGAGAGAAGACATGCCCAGAGAGCGCTGTCCATCATGATGAACATTCAGTGGAAGGGCAATTACTTCGAAGCCATTGATCCGGTGGAAGCCAGACGGATCCTGGACGAGGAATTGTACGGCATGGAGAGAGTCAAGCAGCGGATCATGGAGACCATTATCCAGATTAACCGTACTCACACCTTACCGGCTTACGGACTGCTTCTGGTGGGTCCGGCCGGAACCGGTAAATCCCAGATCGCTTATGCGGTGGCGAGGATCCTGAAATTGCCCTGGACAACATTGGACATGAGTTCCATTAACGATCCGGAGCAGCTGACCGGAAGCTCCAGAATCTATGCCAATGCCAAGCCGGGCATTATCATGGAGGCTTTTTCCATGGCGGGAGAGTCTAATCTGGTATTCATCATCAATGAGTTGGACAAGGCGGCAAACGGCAAGGGTAACGGCAATCCGGCGGATGTGCTTCTGACACTGCTTGACAATCTGGGATTCACGGACAACTATATGGAATGTACCGTTCCCACCTTTGGTGTCTACCCCATCGCCACTGCCAATGACAAGGAGCAGATCAGTGCTCCGTTAATGTCCCGTTTTGCAGTGATCGATATCCCGGATTACACACCGGAGGAGAAGAAGATCATTTTCTCCAGATTTGCATTGCCGAAGGTGCTGAAAAGGATTGGACTGCAGACAGACGAATGCACACTCACCGAAGAGGGACTGGATGCGGTGGTGGAGATCTATTCCAACACCAGTGGAATCCGTGACCTTGAGCAGGCGGCGGAGCATCTGGCAGCCAATGCCCTGTATCAGATCGAAGTGGACGGGGTAAAGGAAGTTGTATTTGATGCAGAAAAAGTGAAGAAATTATTTCTATAAGTAATAGAAGCAGGTAGTCGCAGGATGCGGTTGCCTGCTTTTTGTGCAAAGTCGGGGGCTTTTGCCCCGGCATCATTATAGAAAAACGAGTAGAGGAGAGGGACATGACAAAGAAAGTATTAGTGATCACGGATGCACAGAACGAATTCATCACCGGGGCGCTGGGAAACAAGGAGTGCGAGGCGGCGGTAAAGTATATCGTTGCGGCAGCAGAAAGTGGGGAATACTACAAGGTGATCTTTACAAAGGATACCCATACGGCGGATTATCTGTACACCCAGGAAGGAAAGCGTCTGACCGTTCTGCACGGACAGGAAGGCACAGAAGGATATAAGATCCATCCAGATATCGTGAAGGCGGTACAGGAGCATTATGCGCCAGGCCAGATCCTTACGGTGAAAAAAACTACTTTTGGCAGTCTGGATTTTGGAAATACGCTGAAGGCAATCTGGGAAGAGGTGACGGCAGCAGGAGAGGCAGCAGAGGGTGAATATCCCATGGAAGTGGATTTTACCGGATTCTGCACCGGAATCTGTGTGTTAAGCAATGTGGTCATGGCAAAGGCATTTGTACCGGAAGCGAGAGTGTGTGTCATTGAGAAGGCCTGTGCCTGTGTGACACCCCAGACGCACCAGACGGCCATCGCAGCTATGGGACCGATCCAGGCGGATGTGATTTAGAGAACATATCATATTTACACAGTTGTGAATCTAAGAGAGAAAGAGGATAAAATCATGCAATTACCACAGATCATCAACAGCTTACTGGAAAATGATATGTACAAGTTCTCTATGGGACAGTGTATCTACCACCAGTTCAGCGCTTATAAGACTACCTGGACCTTCAAATGCAGGAATACAGATGTATTTTTCACATCTGAAATGGTAGAAGAAATCAAGGCGCAGATCCGGGCCTATTGTGACTTACGTTTTACGGAAGAGGAACTGGCTTATCTGGAGAACGTAAAATGGATCAAGGGTTCCTATGTGGATTTTTTACGTTTGTGGCAGCCCAGATACGAGGATTTTGAGATCGGCACGGAGGCGGACTGCGGTCTGACCATCGAGACCAAGGGATCCTGGCTGAATACTTCTATGTATGAGATCCCGACGCTGGCTATTGTTAATGAAGTATTTTTCCGTATGAATTATGACTATGAGAAGCTGTATGCCTCCTTCCGGGAGCGTCTGGCAGACAAGCTACAGAAGCTGGTGGACGGAACGTATTGCCTTGGAAATTTCAGTGAATTCGGTCTGAGACGCCGTCTCTCTGCAGAGGCACAGGAACTGGCAGTACAGGAGCTGGTGGGTCACAATAAGGATTATAAGGACTCCGCCTGCATTGGTACCTCCAATGTCTATCTGGCAAAGAAATGGAACGTGACACCGGTAGGCACTATGGCCCATGAATGGATCATGTGTACCGGGCAGGGCAATCACAAGCACAATCCGGCATATTCCAACTGGTATGCCCTGGATGCCTGGGTGAAAGAGTATGGCATTTTGAACGGAATTGCTTTGACGGATACGATCACCACGGATTGTTTCCTGAAAGATTTCCAGCTGACCTATTCCACTCTGTTTTCCGGCGTGCGGCATGACAGTGGGGATCCCTTTGCATGGGGGGAGAAGCTGATATCTCATTATGAATCTCTGGGGATTGACCCGAAGCGCAAGACCCTGCTGTTCAGTGACGGCCTGGACTTTGCACGGGCAGATGAACTGCGTAAGGCATTCCGGGACAGGGTGACGGTGGCTTTCGGTATCGGAACCTATATTGCCAATGATACCTGCGAGGAACCGTTGAATATTGTCATGAAGACCACTGCCTGCAACGGCATGGATGTGGCAAAGATCTCCGATACTCCCGGCAAGGAAATGTGTAAGAATGCAGATTACGTGGATTATCTCACCAGATGTATCAGATGGAGACTGGAACATGACAGATAGGAAGCAGCAGAAAATCAGAAACGGCGGGAATACAGCATGGATGAAAAAAACAGAATAGAAAACAGAATCGGTGTGCTGGATGGAATCCGTGCCATAGCCATCGGGATGGTAGTGTGGTTTCATTTCTGGCAGCAGACATGGCTGACACCGTATCTTCGGATTCCAACAGAGTACACAAAATATATTGGAATCACAGAGATCAACCTTGCCGGATGGGTCAGGTATGGATTTATTTTTGTGGATATGATGATCCTGCTCAGCGCATTCTGCAATTTTTATCCTTATGCAAGATCTATTGTTCTGGGAGAGGACTGGCCGGATACGAAGACATTTTACAGAAAGAGGGCAGCAAGAATACTGCCTTCTTACTATTTTATGTTGGCGATCGATCTGTTTTTCTATATTTTACCGGGACATAAATATCGGAATGTGGGAGTATTGTGCAAAGATATTGTGACACATGTATTTTGCGTTGCACCAAATTGGTCGGACACTTATATATCCACATCTTTTAACGGCGTGTTATGGACGGTACAGATGGAAGTGATCTATTATCTGCTGCTGCCGTGGATCGCAAGATTGTTCCGCAAGTGGGCCTTTGCCACTTATAGTGTGATGTTGATGATTTCCGTTACAAGTACTGCGGTAATTCTGAACTGTTTTGCGGGAAAAGAGAGAAATTATGGAAATAATATTCTGACGTTTATGGGAATCTATGCCAATGGCATGCTTTGCTGCATCCTGTATGTCATGTGGAAGAAATATGTGACAGAAAATAAATACTCGCGGCTGGCAGGAACAGTGATCTCTGTTTTGTGTATTTTTCTGATGAACGGGATGATTCATAAATACGACGGGGATGTGAATCTGCAGGCAGTTCAGCTGCAGAGCAGGCTGGTGCAGTCGTTTCTGTTTGCATTGTTCCTTTTCAGTACGGCCTGTGCGGGAGAATATTATCAGAAACTATATTCCAACCGGGTGGCATCACTTTTTTGCAAATTTTCCTATAATCTGTATCTCTGGCATCAGATGATCGCCGTCTGGCTGAAAGAAAAAAGAATTCCTTATTGGAGCGGGGATACGCCACCAAATATGACAGGTGACCGTGTATGGCAGTGGAAATATCAGATACTGATTATCGTGGTGTCTGCGGCGGGGGCGGTAGCAGTTACTCTGATCGTGGAAATTCCTTCGGCCCGATATCTGCTGAAAGACAGGGACAGCCATAAGGAAGAAGGAAAACAGCATGACAGGATATGAACATATTGAGCACACGTTTGCACCGGTGTACGATGCGGATTCGCTGGTGCTGATCCTGGGAACATTGCCCTCGGTGAAATCCCGGGAGAACCATTTTTATTACGGCCATAAGCAGAACCGTTTCTGGAAAGTGATGGCAGATCTGTGCGGGGAACCGGTGCCGGAGACCATAGAGGAGAAAAAGAAAATGCTGCTGACCCACCATATCGCCATATGGGATGTGATCCAGAGCTGCGATATTAAGGGATCCAGCGACAGTAGCATCCGCAATGTAGAGCCGACGGATATTCGAAGGATTCTGGCGGAATCACAGATCACGCGGATCTATGCCAACGGTAACAAAGCAGGAGAGCTTTATCGAAAATATCAGCTGCCCCTGACCGGCATAGAAGCCACGGTGCTGCCATCCACCAGCCCGGCCAATGCGGCATGGAGGCTGGAGAGTTTGTGCGAAGTGTGGCGGGAGACGATAGTACTTTTATAATTTTTGAAAAAACGACAAAAAATGAAAGTACTATTGACAATTCATGAGATGTTTTATATAATTTAAGAAATGATACCAAAGGTATCAAAAGTAAAAGGGGATTATCGTATAGAACAGACCGCGCATCTAATAAGGATGCGCGGTCTGTTTTTATATATGGCATATAGTAAAATATAATTTAGTAAAGCATGATTGACTAAATTATAAATTAGCATTATGGTAAGGATGCGGAAATGGAGGGCAAGGGAAACTTGTAGATAGCGGAGAAAGGCTTGGTAATATAAAATGAGCAAGGAAAATGTGGATATAAAATATGAATTGATACCCTATGATGGGTTTATCGGCTCAAAAGAATTTGATTTTGATAAAGCCATTTATGATTTGAATAGTCAGATTGAATTATTATCAAGCCAGGCGGATAACTTGGATTATGTTGTCGCAATTGCAAGTGGTATTGCTTGTGGCCTATTGGACATTCTTTGGGTCGGAGAGTTTGATCTGACGAATGGACGCAGTATTGCCAGTGATAAAGTGGATGCCTTCGTAAAAAAGACAGCAGAAATGTTTGAGGGCGAGAAATTTGATGATGTAAAATCCGCAGTGAAAGCGTTGGAGAAACGATTCCCAATTCCGAGTGATGGAAATACACCTGATTTCGGTGGTGGACTGCAACATCATCTGAGAGATTTTGCTCACCATCCAACAATTGTAGGTTTGGCATTCTCTTTATTAACGCAGTTTACGGAAAAATCATATGGAACAGATGTTAACGGGGTATTCCTTGTTGTTGATGTTCCGGAAAAAAGCAAGCCTTTCATTGGAAAGGATGTACCGCAGAAGATTTTAATGGGAACTATAACATGGTTCTTCCATCTTGTAAGTGATGTTGCTGGGTCAAGCAGCACGGCGGGTGTTACCGGTGGTACGGGAATTCCTGGACCAATCCTTGCTTTGGCAAAGGAGATTTCGGCAATACCGTTTTTCAAGGATATAAAGGTCGATGATGATATGTCATTGTCCCTCTTTCTTTCAAAGTTGTTTAACGGTACGCTTATGATGCAGCGTGATGAAAATGGACAGATTATCAAGGAGTCCGTTGTTAAATTTGATTTGCGTGGCGAACTTGGTGTTGCTGTGGAATTATGTAAACAGGCTGTTCCGGTAATTGCTAACGAG
>OLFX01003619.1_pt1 | contig 9881 bp, 10 predicted proteins | sample 1605091 | NCBI WGS metagenome assembly OLFX01 (sample SAMEA3888906, study PRJEB22519) | human gut metagenome | biome: human gut; feature: human-associated habitat; material: faeces | place: Denmark | collected 2012
TGGTCCACTCCAGGTTGTTGATGTTGAACTGAGGCACACCGTAGTGGCCGTCACGAGCTTTGATGAGCATTTCGGTTGCATTTACCAACATTATTATTACCTCCAAAAATTATCGGGGTCTGTTCGTACCCACACACCGCTTTGTGTATGGTTTAACGAAGTTGCACCCTAAGTATACCCCAAACAGATGGTAAAATCAATCCACCGGAGAGTTTTTGTAACCAAACCGAAGCTTTCTTGGCCAGCAGTGTGCTCGAAAGACAGAGAAATAAGTGGGATGCAACATTTTATACAGGCTTCGACAACATCCGGCCAGACCGGCGGCGGAGGCACCAAAGCAGACGATTTTCAACAGGGATCCACATTCGTCAAAATGATGTTGGATAAAAAGGCAAAACAAGTGCCGCTCTGCTTCAAAATTTTGTCATAATTCTGACTTGAAAATTACAAAATGTATGAAGGATTCTGAGCCTGTCGAGATAAGATTGTGGAAAACCTTGTGGAAAGTGTGGAATTCCACCCGGAAAACAGGCTTGAACGCTTGAGTTTTGAACTTTCTCCACAGAGTTTTCAACTTGTGGAAAAAACAGGGCGGGTATACGGATGGTAAAGCGGTCTGAATGTGGAAAACTTTTACCACAGGCAAAAAGACGGATAACCGGCGCGCAAAAGGCAACACTTCTCCCATGAGGAGCTGCCCGGGCGGGCGGCACAGAAATTTCACGGGAAGAAAAAGCGCAATTCTATGGCAAACCCCTGCCGCTTATGTTATACTTCAGGATGAGTTATAAGCGCTGTACGTCTGAAATGCGTCAGTGTCTGCCGTAAAATGCTGCTTTGCAGCGCTGCGGCCCTGAAAACTCGCTTGAAGCGATACGATGACGCCGGGCCGGAAGGGCTTTGGCGTCCTGCGATAGAAACGGAAGGAGAACTTCATGGAAGAACGCAATATGCCCCGCCGTCCCCGCCGCGAAAAGGCCGACGACCAGCCCCGGAACGAGAGCCTCGTCTACGGCAAGAACCCGGTCACAGAACTGCTGAAGAGCGGCTCCGGCGTGGATACGGTGCTGCTGGCCGAGGGCATGGCCCCGGCTGTGGCCGCTTACTATACCGCAATGGCGAAGGAAGCCGGTGCCACCGTCAAGCGGGTACACCCCAACAAGCTGCGCCTTATGACCGGCACCGAGAGCCATCAGGGCGTGGCTGCCTTTGCCAGTGAGATCGAATATGCAACGGTGGAGGACCTGCTGGCCGCTGCCAAAGAGAAGGGCGAACCGCCCTTCCTCGTGCTGAGTGACGGCATCGAGGACCCCCACAATCTGGGCGCAGTCATGCGCTCGGCCCTGCTGTGCGGCGCACACGGCATCGTCATCCCCAAGCGGGGCGGCGCATCCGTGACCCCCACCGTCATCAAGTCCAGCGCCGGTGCGGCTGAGCGTCTGCCCGTGGCCCGTGTGGCCAACATCGGCGAGACCATCCGCCGCCTCAAGGAGCAGGGCGTTTTCGTCTACTGCGCCGATATGGATGGCGTGTCCCTGCGCCGGAACAACCTCACCGGCCCCATCGCACTGGTGCTGGGCAGCGAGGGCAGCGGCGTGTCGCAGCTGGTGAAGAAGCTCTGCGACGGCGTGGTGAGCCTTGATATGGCTGCACGAGGCACCGGTGTGGACAGCTTCAACGTCTCGGTAGCGGCTGGCATCATCCTGTATGAGATCCAGAGCCAGCGTGCCGCACAGGGCTGAGACGCCCTCAATAAGAGATCAGGGAGGGAAGACAGCAGATGCCAAAGGATGAAGAGCGGAAGGAACTGACGCAGGAAGAGATCGACGCCCGCGATGAGAAATTCCGTACCTTTTTTACGACCAGTGTGGCGCAGGTCCCGGAGGAGATGACCCGACGGGGCGATGGGCCGGCCGATGAGCCCAAAGGGCTGTTCGGTCGGCTGTTCCGCCGCGAGAAAACGGAGCCGCAGGCCGACGGCGCAGTGGAAGAGAGCAGCACCGGCGAGATCCGGCTGGGCGGTGAGGAGCAGGAGAACCCCTCCGAGCTGGAGCTTGTCCTGAAGCTGGAAGAGGAGACAGAGCCTTCGAAGCCTGAGACGCTGGAGCCGGCGGGAGCGGCGAGTGCGCCCCGGCCGGAACCGGAAAAGCCCCAAGTGTCCCAGCCCAAAGCGCCGGAGACGCCTGCCCCCCAGCCGGACAAAAAGCCAACGGAAAAACAGTCTGCCTCCCGGAAAAAGGCCGTCCAGTACGGCCCGCGCACCCCGCAGGAGCAGTACGAGGACCGGGAGATGCAGGCGCTGAAGGCCATGCTCTTCGGCCCGAAGCCTCAGCCGGAGGCCGAAAAGTCGGAGAAGAGCGTCCCGGAAGCCCCGGCTGTCCAGAAGCCGGGACCGGAAAAAGAGCCGGATGCCAAGCCGGAGAGGCCTGCTGCGCCGCTGCCCGAGCTGGTATTTGCGGAGGACAAGACGGCGAAGCTCCATGCAGCCCCGGCCATGCACTTCTTCGGCAAGGGGGAGGACGAGGAAACGCTCTCTGCCCCCACCCGCACGACGCCGCCCAGCAGCGACGACAGCATGAGCCTGCCGCTCATTGACCTGAACGACGACGGGCCTGCTCCCGCAGAGACGCCGGACGCCGAAGCGCCTGCGCAGCCTGCCGCAGAGGCAGCCGCCCCCGCAGAAGAGACGACCACCGAGGCGGAAAAGACCCCTGAAGCGCCTGAGCAGATGGGCGACCGGCTGCGCCGGATGAGCGCGGCCCTTACCCTGCGCTGTGCGCTGGGCGGCATCCTCGCGCTGGTGCTGCTCCACTTCGGCCTTGCCGCAGAGGGCCTTGTCGGCCCGCTGGCCGGGCTGGACCCCGTGACTGCCCCGGCGGCGTTCTACGCTGCCAACCTGCTCTTCTACGCCTTGGCACTGGCCGTGGGCTGGCCCGTCCTGCGGGACGGCCTGCAGGGCCTGCGGGGCCGTCCCAGCATGGAGACGATGCCCGCGCTGGCCGCTTGTGCCGCCCTGCTGCAGGCCGCTGTGGCCCTGCTGAACGCCAAGAGCTATCAGCCGTCCAGCTTCACCCTCCTGTCCGGCATCGCGGCGCTGGGACTCTTCCTTGCGCTGCTGGGCGACCGGGTGCTGCTGGCCTCGGTGCAGGGCGGATTTGCGCTGGCGCAGGCTGCACCGGAGCGGCGCGGCGCGTTCCGCGCCAAGGACAAGGAGCTTGTCCGGGTGCTGGCTAAGAATATGGAAGAAAAAGACCCGTGGGTGCTGCTCAGCCGCCCCACCGAGTGGGACGACGCGATGGTGGAACAGGGCTTTGGCCCCCGTGCCTGTGAGCGCCGTGCCCGCAAAACGAACTATATCCTGCTGGGCGTGGCCCTTCTGGCCGGATTCGTATTCCTCGTCATGGGCGGCGGCGTCAACGGCAGCGCGGCGGCCCTGACCGCCGTGCTCTGCATGGGGTCGCCCCTGTCCTCCACCCTTATCGCCGGCCTTGCGTCTCTGCGGCTGCAGCAGACCGCAGCTGCCTCGGGCGCTGTGGTGCCCGGCTGGTCGGCCATTGAGGAGCTGGGCGGTGTGGACACGGTGCAGGCCGACGCCGACGAGCTGTTCACGCCGGACAGCGCCCTGCTGGAGGACATCCGCATCTTCAAGGGCGGCCGCATCGACCGGGCCATCCTCTATTCGGCCAGCGTCCTCAGCCAGTGCTGCAATACCCTGAGCGGCCTGTTCCGCCAGATCATCGAGGACCGCACCGACATCCTCTACCCCGTCAAGGATCTGGAAGTCCATCGGGGCCTCGGCTTCTCCGCGTGGTGCGACAACAACCGTGTCCTCATCGGCTCCCGCGCATACATGGAAAAGGAAGATGTGCCCCTGCCCGACGAGGAGTATGAGGCCAAGCACTCGAAAAACGGCGAGCTGCAGATCCTGTATCTGGCCGTCTCCGGCAGTCTGCACGCCATGTTCGTGCTCCGGTATGTGGGCGGGCGGAATGCGGCCCGTGGGCTGGAACAGCTCCAGAAGGAGAACATCCAGCTGCTGGTGTCCTGTCAGGACCCCAGCCTGACGGCACGGCAGATCACCGACGCCTACCACCTGCCCGAGGGGATGGTCGTTCTGCTGGATCAGGAGCAGTGTGCCGCGCTGGATGCCGCCACCGCCCAGAACACCGGCTCCGAGGACTGCTGCATCCTCTGCACCAAGGGCTTTGCCAGCCTGACCGGCGGCCTGCGGGCCGCAGAGCAGGCCCAGAACGCCGAGACGACTGCCACTACGGTACAGCTGGTGTCGGTGTGGTTCTCGGTGGCCATTGCCGTCCTGCTGACCTATGCGGGCAGCGTGGGGATGCTGAGCGTGGCCGCAGTGCTGATGTATCAGGCCGCGTGGAGCGCCCTCAGCATCGCCGTCTGTGCCCTCAAGCAGCACAGTTGAAAAAATAAATAGGAATTATTCTTGATTTCCGCCCGAAATTCTGGTATAATACCCTCAGAGACAAGTAAGACCTATCGCACACCCGGTACCGAACAAAGCGGGCTGCGCGTAGAATAAACCAAACCGGACACAGCCCATACTGGCAGTGTCAGACTATCTGAGAGGAGAACAGATTATGGAACTCAAGGGAACCAAGACCGAGAAGAACCTGATGGAAGCTTTTGCAGGCGAGAGCATGGCCCGCAACAAGTACACCTACTTTGCAAGCGTCGCAAAGAAGGAAGGCTACGAGCAGCTGGCCGCTATCTTCGAAGAGACCGCCGGCAACGAGAAGGAACACGCCAAGATGTGGTTCAAGGCCCTCTGCGGCGGCTCCATCCCCGACACCCTGACCTGCCTCGAGATGGCAGCCAGCGGCGAGAACGAAGAGTGGACTGATATGTACCCCCGCATGGCAGCGGAGGCCAAGGAGGAGGGCTTCACCCAGCTGGCCGCTCTCTTCACGATGGTGGGCCAGATCGAAAAGGAGCACGAGGCACGCTACCGCGCCCTTGCCGCCAACCTCAAGGAGGGCAAGGTCTTTGCCCGTGAGGAACAGCAGGTGTGGGTCTGCCGGAACTGCGGCTACACCCATATCGGCAAGTCTGCTCCCCTCAAGTGTCCGGTCTGCGCACATCCCCAGAGCTACTTTGAGCTGAAGGCCAGGAATTACTGAGTTTTTTCAGATATTCCGTCCGATGAGAGCCGCCGCACCTGTATAAAGTGCGGCGGCTCTTTTGCTGTCTGGTGAAATACAGTCTGCACGATTTGTATAAATTTGGCGGGGGTGTTTTAGTGTCTTTCACGAAAAGGTGCGCGAAATTGTGACACTTCTGGCGAAGAACTTGACCCTTCTTTTGGGTGCGTGTACAATAAACAAATAGTGAGAGGGATTTTGTGCAGAGCACATTGCGATAAACCTTATCCAAAGGAGGGAAGTGCTACCCTATGAATAAGATCACACGGCTTGCAGCGGCGTTTGTGCTGAGCGGGCTTCTTCTGGCAGCTCCTGCCGCACAGGCGGCCCCCGCATTGCTGGGAGCATCTGCGAACTTTGAGCTGGAAGTGAGCGAGATGGAGCTGGAGATCACGGCCGACGACCCCCGGCCCAAAGCATATCTCTACACCGGCGGACAGAGCGACTACTACTTCATCGTCTGGATGAGCAGCAACCCCGCCGTGGCTACCGTGGACGGCGATGGCCGTGTCACCGGCCGCAGCGCCGGTGAGGCGACGATCACCGCCATCACTGACCGGGGCGAGTGCGCTGCCTGCAAGGTGACTGTCCGCAAGGAGAGCGGCAATGCGGCCAGCAAAAAGCCTGCCCTCGACCACACCACCCTCAACCTCGTTATCCAGTACAACAACGCCCACCCCAGCCAGAAACTGCAGCTCATCAACACGAGCGGCTCCTTTGTCTATGCCTACCAGTGGATGAGCAGCAACCCCGAGGTGGCAACGGTGGATCCGGAGGGCCTTGTCACGGCCCAGAAGCCCGGCACCACCACCGTCACGGCGCTGGCCACCAACGGTCAGGCGCTGCGCTGCGCCGTTACCGTCAACAGCGATGTTGGCAAGGTGACTCTGAATAAGCGCGACCTGCTGCTCCGCACGGTGGGCAGCAAAGAGGCACTCACAGCGTCTGTCGCTGTGGAGAACGGCGTGAATGTACCCATCACATGGGTCAGCAGTAATCCCGGCGTCGCTACTGTGGACGCTTCTGGTGTCGTGACTGCCGTCGCCGACGGCGAGGCAAAGATAACGGCGCTCTCGCCAGATGGACGCTTCGACAGCTGCAGCGTTTTCGTGGGCCTTGCGGCAGACAAGTACGACACGGAAGAGGACCTGGCCGAGGAACTCAAGCTTCCGGACCCCTATGTGGCGGTCCGGATGAACCGGCTGAGCTGAACCGAAAATACAAAGAGGAAGCCCCGCACTGCATCGTTCGATGTGGTGCGGGGCTTTTGCTTATTGATTTACCAGCTCAATAAAGGCTTTCATCTGGGGCGTGAGCCATTTGTCCTTGTGATAGAACAGCTGCCGGTGCATGGTGACAGTGCAGTCGGGGACATTGAGGCGGGCGATACGCCCGGCGGAGAGGGCAGGACGGACGATGTACTCGGGCAGGAAGGAAAGTCCCATCCCGCGCTCCACCATCTGGCAGAGCAGCGAGGCGCTGCCCAGCTCGATGTAGGGGTGGATAGACAGCCCACGGGCGGCGAGGCGCTGGTCGAGGGCGTCACGGTAGCTCATGCCCCGCTCTGTGAGAAGAAATTCCTGTTGAGCCAGAACATCCAGCGGCACTTCGGCCTTGTCGGCCAGCGGATGCCCGGCGGGGGCCACGAAGCAGACCAGCTCCGGAACATTGACGGCCAGCGTCAGGCTGGGCAGGAGCAGAGGCTGGTCGAGGGTGTAGGCCAGGTCGATCTGGTTCGCGCTCAGCAGCCGCAGCATCTCGTCGGCGGTGGCGGTGCGGAGCACCAGCTCCACCTGTGGGCAGAGGGCGTGGAACTGCTGCAGCAGGTCGGGCAGGAAGGTGCTGCATACGGAATCGGCCAGTGCCACCCGCAGGGTGCCGCTGACGGCCCGGGCAGGCACCAGCGCGGCCTTGGCCTGCTGGGCCGTGATGAGAAGGGTGCGGGCATAGCTCTGGAAAGTCTGGCCCGCGTCGGTGAGGCGGACGGTTTTGCCCACCCGGTCAAAGAGAGGCGTACCCAGCTCTGTTTCCAGCTGGGAGATCTGGGCCGATACCGCCGACTGAGAGTAGCCCAGCTCCCGCGCAGCGCTGGAAAAGCTGTGCAGCTCGGCGATATGAAGGAAGGTGTTGATATTTCGGAGTTCCATAACTGTCCCTCCGGCGTCAGCGGCGGTCGATGCCGGTGACGGTCAGGACCTCGCCGTCCACTTTGAAGTGGACTTCCAGCCCGCCAAACTCCATGCCGTAGACCCGCTCCGGGTCGTGCTGGTAGGAGGGGCGGGGGTCGTTTTCCAGCACACCCTGCAGAGCGGCCTGCTGGACGGCAGGCACTCTGGCCCAGAGGCCGGCGTCGCAGACCATGGTCAGGTGGTGGAACTGGGTCTGTGCTGTGAAGCCTGCGGCGGCGTCCGGGTGGCAGTCGGCGTAGGGGATGTAGGGCTTGATGTCGTAGATGGGGGTGCCGTCCATCAGGTCGGCGCCTCGCACGATGAGGACGGGGCCGACGTCAGGCCGGTGCTCGATGGCTTCCAGCTGGACGCTGGACAGTCCCAGCGGATTGGGCCGGAAGGGCGAGCGGGTGGCAAATACGCCCATCCGGGTGTTGCCGCCGAGGCGGGGCGGCCGGACGGTGGGGGACCAGCTGTCCCGCACCGCGCCGGAAAACTGCCACACCAGCCAGATGTGGCTGAAATCCTCGAGGCCGCGCACGGCGTCGGCGTTGCGGTATTCGGGGGTAAAAATGACCTCGCCCCGCAGGCTGTCCACCAGCCCGCTCTGGCGCGGGATGCCGAACTTGGTGGGGAAGGCGGTGCGGATATGGGCGATGACCTTGAGGGTCATTTCTTCGGGTGCAGACATGGGGACTCCTCCTTATTATAAGATTATAAGCCACGGCAGAAGCCCACGGCACGGCCCTCGATTTGAATTTCTTCCAGCTGGGGACCTGCGAATACCATGGGCGGGCAGACGGCGGTGTTGTCGGCCAGCAGCATGACGGTCTCGCCCTGGCGGTGGAAGTGCTTGAGGGTGGCTTCCTCGCCGATGCGGACAGCGGCGATCTCGCCCTGCTCCACCTCGGGCTGGCGGCGGATGCAGACAATGTCGCCGTCGCAGATGGTGGGGGCCATGCTGCTGCCATGGCAGGTGAGGGCGAAGTCGGCGTGCCACGCGGCGGGGACGCCGATGTAGCACTCGATGTTCTGCTCAGCAGTGATGGGGGTGCCGCAGGCGATGGAGCCTACGAGAGGCACCCGCACCATCTCAGGCAGAGGCTCGAAACCCGGCGGAGGGCAGGGCAGGTCCACGAGGCCCATGAGCCACGCGGGTGTGGTGTCCAGAGCGGCGGCCAGCTCCTCGAGCTTGGCCCGGGGCAGGTCGTTGATGCCCTTTTCCAGCTTGGTGATGGAGGATTTGGAGCGGTAGCCCATCCGGGCGGCCAGCTCTTCCTGCGACAGGCCCAGCTGCTCCCGGCGCTGCCGGATGCGGCTGGATAGATCGGTATCGGACATATAGGGCCTCGCTTTCTCTGCGGTTTGCACGATTTTCGGTGTTCTGAGGACAGTATAGCAAAAAATTTACTATAAATCAACTTTTTAGGGACTATTTTGCAAACAATGTTGACAAATAATCAACCTGAAGATATAATACAACCAATAATTGTACGAAACGCTTTGAAAGCAAAACTGAAAGGAGAAAAGCCTATGACCGATACCATGATGATCCGCGACTGCATCCGCAGCCAGGGCATGAAACTGGGCCATGTGGCCCATGTTCTGGGCATCACCAACAACACCCTCCGCTGCAAGCTGGAAAATGAGAGTGAATTCAAGGTGAGTGAGGCCGAAAAACTCTCGAAGATGCTGGGGATGACCGTCGAGCAGCGCGACCGCTGCTTTTTTGGCCCGGCGGGCTGAGGGAAAAAGGTGATGGAAGCCATGACACAGGAACAGCGCCAGAAGACGAAGGAGGCCCTCAGCCGCTACGGGCAGAAAAACTGGGTCTACGGCCCCTGCAACTGGGGCTGGAAGCGGGCCATCCAGCTGGCCGAGGAGTATTACCGCGAGGCAGACCCGGGCCTGCGGGGCAGCATCCTGCAGCTGCGCTACATGGAAAGGCGGAGGCGGGAAGAGGTGATGGACAAGCTGAACATCAGTTACAGCACCTATCAGAAGGCCCACGACGACCTGCTGAGCACCGTTGCGGTCTTTGCCGCCCACTACGGTGAGCTGTGACGCAAAAATGCCCCCTGACCGGACGGTCAGGGGGCATTCGTGTGCTCAGTGTTTCTTCTCGGGGGTGTCGCAGTGCTGGTGGCAGGAAGAGCAGTTGCCTCCGCAGCCCTCGCCTTTCCAGCCGCCCTGCCGGGAGATCCACACCACCGCCAGTGCGAACAGGACAGCCAGCACCAGCAAGGTGATGATACCGCGTGCAGTTATCATAAAAAAGACCTCTCTTTCGAAAGAATTCCAGCCCCAGTATACACCATTTGACGCCGAAGAGCAATCGAAAAGCACAGCTGCTCCAAACTTTTTGCAAAAATCGAAAATTGGGGCTTGCATTTGGGCCTGTGCAGTGATATAATAAGCGTGTTCCGATTCGGAGGATTAGCTCAGCTGGTTAGAGCACCTGCATCACACGCAGGGGGTCTGGGGTTCGAGTCCCTAATTCTCCACCATACAGTTCGTACTCGAACCCGATTCTTTATGAAAAAGGGTT